>Ga0209200_1004840_pt1 | contig 10690 bp, 10 predicted proteins | sample AD_UKC033_MetaG_FD_184406 | JGI IMG/M metagenome (GOLD analysis project Ga0209200, IMG submission 184406) | Active sludge microbial communities of municipal wastewater-treating anaerobic digesters from USA - AD_UKC033_MetaG (SPAdes) (version 2) | ecosystem: Engineered > Bioreactor > Anaerobic >...
GTGGTGACAGCATGGCCAGGCACTGCCGACAGAGGAGACCCGACCGGATTGCCCGGTAAAAGAGATACACACATCCCCCCATCTGGATGACCACCGTCGCCCACGCCACCCCGGCGATCCCTAAAGGGGGAACGCCGAACCCCCCGAACATGAACCACGGATCGAGAAGGATATTCAGAAAAAACCCGGCTATGAGAAAGTTTCTGAAACTTGCCGTATCCCCCTGGGCGTTCAGCGAGGAATTGACGACATAAGCGATCATGAAAAAAACGGACCCGTAAATGATGACATCCATGTACCGGAGGGCCGTGTCGAGGTAAGACCCTTCCGCCCCGAGAGCCCGAAACAGAAAAGGAGAGGCGATCAATCCTGTCAAGGTGAGAAAAAACCCTGTCAAGAGGGCGAATGTAAGAGACTGGGCCGTGTATGCCATGGCCTTCTCCCGGTCCCCCTCCCCCAGGGCGTTGGCAATGAGAGCCGTGGATCCCGTCCCGAGACCGGTTCCCATGGCAATGAGAATGAAAAATACGGGAAAGGAGATGGAGAGAGCCGCCAGGGCCTCCGTGGACAGGATTCCGGCAAAATAGGTGTCCACGGCGTTATACATGGTGTTGAAAAAATAACCGATACTTGCCGGTACGGCAATCCTGCGGATATGCCGGGCGAGGGACCCCCGGGTCAGATCCTCACCGGTCGTTCCCGCTTCAAGGGGAGCGGGCAGGCGTGGACGGACAGGCGTCGGTGCCGGCACCATGGTTCACCCGCTCCCCGTGACACGTGACAGATATCGGCCATACATGAAACACACCCCGAATAACGGCTGTATACGGTCCGGAAACGGACCCTTCCCCGGTCATCCCCCGGCTCATGAGGCCTTGACGGCCGTGTAAAGACAGGTAATGCCGAACGTGAGGGCATGGCACCGGACATGGGAAAACCCGGCCTCCTCAAGAATGCGAATGAACCCCTTCGGGGCGGGAAAATGCATAATAGAATCGGCCAGGTAATGATAGGCTTCCGGGTTGCGGGAGAACGAGCGGGCTATCCGGGGAAGAACCCGGCCAAGATAAAACTCGTAGAAATCACGGAAAATCTTCCTGTCGGGAAAGTGCATTTCGAGGATCAGGATCCGCCCCCCGGGAACAAGGATCCTTAATGCTTCCCGGAGCGCCCCGGGCCTGTCGGGCATGTTCCGGATCCCGAAGGCGATGCCTGCCGTGTCGAAAGACGCGTCGGGAAAGGGCAGGGCCATGGCGTCGGCCCGAACGAGGGCCATCCTCGACCCCGGGGTCTTTTCGCGGATTTTTTCCGCAGCCACCGTGACCATCTCTCCGACAAAGTCGACGGCCGTCACGAAAACCTCTCCGTGGCGTCGGGCCACCGCCAGGGCCAGATCCCCCGTTCCCGTGGCGATGTCGAGATAGCGGCCGGTTTTTCCAAACCAGCCCTTTTCGGCGGCCGCCCGTCGCCAGGCCACATCCCGCCTGAAGCTGAAGAGGCGGTTCAGAAAGTCATAGGTTCCCGTTATGGTGGCGAAAATGTCCCTGACCATGGCCCGGTGGGCGGCCGCGTCCAGGGACGACACAGGCTTGTATTTCCGATGGGACATCAGACAGGGTTCTTGACGTTCTGGTTCATCGTCCACGTGAAGCGCCGCCATCGGTACCAGGAAGGACGAAAAGCGGGCCTATCGGATCGCCCGGCCGCGGCGACGGCCTAAAAAGGGCTTTCATCGACGGAACATGTCACTGAGAGGCGGCGATTTTATCGTCCCAGACACGGATGAGATAGCCTTTCTGCTCCTCGAAAAGAAGGGCCTGTTCTTCCACCAGTTCCTCCGCTTCTTCGGAGCTCATGTCCCAGCTCTGCCGGACGAAGGAGGCCACCCGGGCATAGTAGAGGGGGGTGACGAGATCGATGAGCTTGTAACGGTTCACCTTCCAGGCGTGAAAAGTCGCCGCCAGTTCGTAAAGGGCCTGGATCCACGTTCTCGTGGGAAGCCGGAAGACGGAAGGTTCCATGGTGGAGGCCTCCCGGATGGCCTCGAAACACTCGGGGCAGAACAGGTCCTTCCACAGGGAGGAGAACTGCTGGAACCCGACTTTGAAATGATCCACCAGGCCTTCGAGATTGACGGCCACCGGTTCCGGTTCGATGTGGTTTTCAAACCCGAAGGTCTCCACCGGCTCGCTTCCCTCGACTTTTTTCCAGTGACTCTCGTAGCTTTCCATGAGTGAAAAGATCGTCCAGACCACCTGGCGGAACATGGGTCCCAGGTGTTGCCCGGGATCCTTGGCATCGTGGATTTTCACCCCGAGATTGGACTGGCAGATCTTGAAGCCCTGGTTGATGGCGTTGGTGGTCATCCAGATGTCGATGCCGTATCGGGCCACGTCGGTTTCCCAGACGTCCTGATCGACGTAGAACTTGGCCACGCTCCGGGAAAGGGCGAAGTCCCCCCCGATGGGCTGACGGATCCGCTTCCCGTACAGGGCCCGGGTGAGATTGTACACGATGTTGTTGGTGATGGTCCCGTCATACTTGTGGCGCACATAGACGGGGGCCACGAAATCATACCCCCCCTCCATGACGGGGTCGATGAGATATTTCACCCAGTCGGGGGTAATGCTCCGCAGATCCGAGTCCACGACGGCGCAGGCCTTCACCTGGAGGCGGGCCGCCGCCTCGAAAACGGAACGAAGGGCCGTGCCCTTCCCACCGGGTCCCCGGTAGATGGAAACGATTTTTTCCTGCCAGGGCTTGATCTGGAATTCCTTGGCCACCTCCCGGGTGTCGTCGGTGGACCCACCGTCAGCGACGACGATGACGCTTCGCCTGTCCTTGAAGTGCCTGGCCAGACCGTGGCTGACCTTCTGAATGACGTGCTCGATGGTTTTTTCATTGTTGAAAGAGGGAATCCCCACGAGAATGTCCGCCTGCTCGATTTCCTCCAGCCGCTTTCCCGTGTATCCTCTCAAGGCGGTGTTGTAATGCATGGCGTTTCCTCTCGATTTTTTCAATTTACCTTATCATATCGTCCAAAGGGTAACAACCTCGGCGGCGCCGGGGCAGGCGCAACAGCCGGTATCCCTGCATGACAAAAGGATGAAAAAGGAAAAACAAGAGAAAAGAACGGCTTCACGGGATCTTCATCTTCCTGTCACACCTTTGTAACATAAAAACTATAGGATGCCTTCCAGGATGACATGAAAGGAAAAAAATCGACCGAGGAGGTCCCAAGTGAAAAAAAGCAGATTCATCCAGACCCTGGTCGCCGTGACCGTCCTTTGCTTCGGCACGACGGCATTCGCGGCGACGCAGGTCGTCATCAACGGGTCGACCACCGTGCTTCCCGTAGCCCAGGCGGCGGCGGAAGCGTACATGAAAACCCACGGCGACGTGAGCATCTCCATCTCCGGCGGCGGTTCGGGAAACGGCATCAAGGCCCTCATCGACGGCACAACGGACATTGCCAACTCGTCCCGCTTTCTCAAGGACAAGGAAGTCCAGTCGGCCATGGAAAAGGGCGTTTACCCCGTTCCCTTCCGAATCGCCATGGACGCCATCGTCCCCATCGTCCACCCCCGTAACCCGGTCAAGGATCTCACCGTCGAGCAGTTGAGCCTCATCTACCAGGGAAAGATCAGGAACTGGAAGGAAGTGGGCGGAGAAGACCTCCAGATCGTCATCGTGTCCCGGGACACCAGTTCCGGCACCTACGAAGTCTGGGAGGAAAAGGTTCTTCACAAGGCCAAGGTAAGCCCCCGGGCCCAACTCCAGGCCTCGAACGGCGCCGTCTCCCAGGCCATCTCCAAGAACCGCTACGCCATAGGTTACATCGGCTTCGGATACCTGAACAAGGACGTGAAGGCCCTGCAGGTGAACGGCATCGAAGCGACCATGGAATCGTCCCTCGCCGGCGTCTACTCCGTCTCCCGTCCCCTCTTCATGTTCACCCGAGGATGGCCCACCGGTGCCGTGTCCGATTTCATGAACTACATCCTGAGTCCCAAGGGCCAGGAAATCGTCAAGCAGGAAGGCTACATCCCCCTATACTGAATCGCCGGGTTTTAAGCCCCGGTTATCGATAAACGCACCATTGATGGAGCGGGAGGCTGCTGAAAAAAACCGCCTCCCGCCGTATTCCGAGTACTAAAAAAAGGCAGGCTGCCAAAGGCCATGACACGGACACTGAAAGAAAAACTCATTAAACAGGTCTTTTTTCTCCTTGCCCTGGTCTCCGTCGTCGTTTTGGGGCTCATCGTCATCTTTCTCTTCATGGAAGGCCTTCCCATTTTCCTGGTAACGTCCCTGAAAGACTTTCTTTTCGGTGTCGAGTGGTATCCCACCTACGATCCCCCCGATTTCGGGATCGGGGCCCTCATTGTCGGGTCCTTCGCCGTCACCCTCGGTGCCACTGTCATCGCCGTTCCCCTCGGCATTTTATCGGCCGTCTACATTTCCGAGATCGCCCCGGGGCCGGTCAAGGAGGTTTTCAAGCCCGTCGTCGAGCTTCTCGCCGGCCTCCCCTCGGTTGTCCTCGGCTTCTTCGGCATGGCCGTCATCGCCCCCTGGATGCAGGAAACCTTCGATCTGCCCACGGGACTCAACATCGCCAACGCTTCGCTTGTTCTCGCCTTCATGGCCATACCCACCATCTCGAGCATTTCCGAGGATGCCCTCTACGCCGTTCCCCAGGAATTCAAGGAGGCCTCCTACGCCCTCGGGGCGACGACGTTCGAAACCATCACCCGGGTGATTGTCCCCGCGGCCCTCTCGGGTATCTCCACGGCCGTCATTCTCGGCATGGCCCGGGCCATCGGGGAAACCATGGTGGTTCTCATGGTGGCGGGCGGCGCGGCCATGATCCCCGAAAGCATCTTCGATTCCGTCCGGCCCATGCCCGCAAGCATCGCCGCCGAAATGGGGGAAGCCCCCTTCCGGAGCGATCACTACCATGCCCTTTTCGCAACGGGAATCGTCCTGTTTTTCCTGACTCTGGGGTTCAATCTCATCGCCGACTACGTGTCCCATAAATTCAAGGAAACGGGTTCCGCAACCTTATGAAATGGCGATATCTGAAACAGAACGTCTTCTTCCTCATGGTCCGCCTGTCGGCCCTGTCCATCGCCGTCGCCATCGGGGCCTTCCTTTTTTATATCTTCTACCACGGCGCCGGCGTCATCAGCTGGAGCTTCCTCACCGAACCCCCGCGGGATGCCATGACGAAAGGTGGGATCATGCCGGCCATCCTGGGGACCTTCTACCTGACCCTGGGGGCCCTCATGATTGCCCTGCCCCTGGGGATCACGTCGGCCGTCTATCTCAGCGAGTATGCCAAACAGGGACCCGCGGTCCGGATCATCCGTATCGGCGTGAACTGCCTGGCCGGGGTTCCCTCCATCGTTTTCGGTCTTTTCGGCCTCGGGCTCTTCGTGGTGTTTCTGCAATTCGGGTCGTCCATCGCCTCCGGCGCCCTGACCCTCGGGTTTCTCATCCTGCCGACCATCATCGGGGCATCCGAGGAAGCCCTGAAAGCCGTTCCCAGAACATTCCGGGAGGCCTCCCTGGCGCTCGGCGTTTCCAAGTGGCAGACCATCTTCCGGATTGTTCTTCCCAGCGCCCTCCCGGGGATTCTCACCGGCTCGATCCTCGGTATTGGCCGGGCGGCGGGGGAGACGGCGCCCATCATGTTCACCGCCGCGGCCTTTTTCACGCCCCTTCTCCCCAAATCCATATTTGACCAGGTCATGGCCCTGCCTTACCACGTGTACGTCCTGGCGACGGCGGGGACCCACATCGAGGAAACGCGGCCCATCCAGTACGGCACCATCGTCGTTCTCGTCGCCCTCGTCCTGGGGATCGATCTTGTCGCCATCATCATCCGAAGCTGGATCCGAAAAAAGAAAAGGTGGTAATCGTGCAGGACAATAACACCATCATCCAGTGCCAGAATGTCAATTTCTATTACGGAAACTTCCGGGCCCTGACGGATGTGACCATGGACTTTGAACAGAACCGGGTGACGGCCCTCATCGGCCCGTCGGGATGCGGGAAGTCCACCCTCCTGCGACTGCTCAACCGGATGAACGACCTCATCGACGGAACCCGGGTGGAAGGGCGTATCCTTTTCGAGGGAAGGGACATTTACGGGGACAAGGTCGACCCCGTGGAAGTCCGGAAACGCATCGGCATGGTCTTTCAGAAGCCCAACCCCTTCCCCAAGTCCATTTTCAACAACATCACCTACGGTCCCCGTCTCGCGGGACTGCAGAGAAAAAGCGACCTGGAGGCCCTGGTGGAGCGGAGCCTGAAGCAGGCCTCCCTCTGGGAGGAGGCCAGGGACATTCTGGGCCAGTCCGCCATGATGCTCTCCGGTGGCCAGCAGCAGCGCCTGTGCATCGCCCGGGCGCTGGCCATGAAACCGGACATCCTCCTCATGGACGAGCCCACGTCCGCGCTGGATCCCATTTCCACCGCGAAAATAGAGGAATTGATTGACGAATTGAAAAAACAGTATACGATTATCATCGTTACCCACAACATGCAGCAGGCCGCCCGGGTCTCCGACAGTACCGGCTTCTTCTACCTGGGGAAACTCATCGAGTTCAATCCCACGGAGAAGCTCTTTACCAACCCCGATGAAAAGCAGACGGAAGACTACATCACGGGGCGTTTCGGCTGATCCGGAAAGGACGAGGACGGAAGGAAAGGAAAGGGAACACTATGAAAGTCCACACCAGCTCCCAGTACGAACGTGATCTGAAGGACGTCAAGGAGAGTCTCGTCTATCTGGGCGCCCTCGTGGAAAAGGCCATCGACAAGGCCGTCAAGGCCCTCCTGGACCGGAATTCCGATCTCGCCCGGAACACCATCGCCGGCGACCGGGTCATCGACCGCCTGGACGAGGAAATCGAGGAAAAATGCATCACCCTTCTCGCCCTTCGCCAGCCCATAGCCCGGGACCTCCGGTTCATCACCACGGCCATCAAGATCAACGGACACCTGGAACGGATCGGCGACATGGCGGTGACCATCGCCAAGAGGGCTATCGCCCTGAACGAGGAACCCCAGCTGAAACCGTACATCGACCTGCCCCGGATGGCGGAAATCGCCGAGGGGATGATCCGGAACAGCCTGGACGCCCTGATCCAGGAGGACGTCACCCTGGCGAACCGGGTCCGGCGGGAGGACGACATCATCGACAAGCTGAACGAGCAGATTTTCCGGGAGCTTCTCACCTTCATCATGGAAGACCCTAAGACCACCCACCGGGCGCTCCTCATCATGCAGATCTCCAAGAACCTCGAGAGAATCTCCGATCACGCCAAGAGCATCGCCGACATGGTGGTTTTCCTGGTAACAGGCAGGAACGTTCGCCACGAGTATCCCGGCGAACCCAACGGGGCGGCGTCCCGGGAGTGAAAAAGCAAACCGGAAGGGCATCATGAGGGGAAATCTTTTTTACAAGGTCCTGGCCACCTACATCATCATCGTCCTTACGGCCATGGCCGTGGTCGGCTACATGGGAAGCCGCCAGCTCCGGGAGCGGGTTCTGCGGGAAACAGAGGCCAACCTGAAAACCTTCGCGGGCATGGTCGCCCTCATGGCCTCCAAGGAATCGATCAAAGAGAGGATCGCCGAGCTGACCGCCCTGTCGGAAGCCCGGATCACCCTCATCGACGGCAACGGCGACGTTCTGGCCGATTCGGACGCCTCGAACGCCGAGATGGACAACCACCTGAACCGCCCGGAAATCCAGGAAGTCCGGGTCCGGGGAACGGGAACGGCCATTCGGTTCAGCCGGACGCTGGGCATGGATACCATGTATGTCGCCGTCCCTTTCCGAAAGGACGGGAAGATCACGGGATATCTCCGGTTGGCCCGGCCTCTCGAGGAAATCCGGAAGGCCATCGGTCATTTTTCCTTTCTCCTGTTCCAGTCCTTCCTTCTCGTGGGGGCCCTTTCCTTTCTCATCGCCTTTCTTTTCACCTCCCGGCTCGTCACACCCATCCAGGAGATGGAACGGTTCACAACGAGGCTCAAAGAAGGGGAACCCGCCGGGACCCTCCTCATCGACTCGCCCGACGAGGTGGGGCGGCTTGCCCGGAACATCAACGCCATGGTCCTGGAGCTCCAGGAAAGCGCCCGTGTGGCCGGCGAGGAAAAAAGCAAGCTTGAAGCCGCCTTCGCCAGTATGACCGACGGCGTTCTCGTCCTCGATGATGAAGGGCGCATCGAGGCAATGAACTCGGCCTTCAAGGCCATGCTCGACATCCGCCGGAGGGATATCCTGGGCAAGACGCCCATCGAGGCCATCCGGAATCTGGAGCTGCAGGAGGCCCTGGACCTCTTCAGAAAAACGGGGGCCCCGGTGACCCGCGAGATCAAAATTTCCGGCGGGGACCGGCTCATTCTCGACGTCACCATATCGGCGATCCAGGATCTTCCCCGGAACGAAGAAAAAACGATGATCGTCTTTCACGATGTGACCCGCCTGAAAAAACTGGAGCGGATGCGGGTGGATTTCGTCGCCAACGTGACCCATGAAATCCGAACCCCCCTGACGGCGATCCTCGGGTTCATCGAAACCCTGAAGGAAGGCGCCCTGGACGACCGGGAAACGGCGGTCCGCTTCCTCGATGTCATCGGCCGGCACGCCCACCGGCTGAAAAGGCTGGTGGACGATCTCCTCGTCATCTCGGACATCGAGACGGGAGAAATGAGATTCAACATGGAAACCACCTCGGCGAAGGCCGTCCTGGAATCCCTTCTGCCCATCGTCGAACAGAAGGCCTCGGCGAAGAACATCGCCCTGGAGCGCCAGATCCCCCAAGACCTGCCTCCCATCCGGGCGGACCGGGACCGGCTTTGCCAGATTTTTCTGAATGTCCTCGACAACGCCGTAAAATTCACCCCCGAGGGGGGAAAGGTGCGGGTGAACGTCTACGCCGACGGGATGACCAATCTGAACGTAGACGTGGAAGACACGGGCCCGGGCATCCCGAAAGATGAAATCCCCCGCCTGGGCGAGCGGTTTTACCGGGTTGACAAGACACGGTCCCGGGAACTCGGCGGAACGGGCCTGGGACTTTCCATCGTGAAGCATCTCCTGAAAGCCCACGGTGGTGAACTGAAAATCGAAAGTTTTCGGGGCCGGGGAACGACGGTCACCCTGGCTTTTCCCGTCTCGGCGGCAGGCAGCGTCGTTAGCCCAGAAAAAGACCTTTCCTGAGGCGCGGAACACATGAAAAAACCATCCCAAAAAGCCCCCTTCGGCATCCTGATCGTGGATGATGAGAAAGACCTGGTCGATCTCGTGGCTTACAACCTGGAAAAGGAAGGCTACGCCGTCCTCAAGGCCTACGACGGCGAAGAAGCCCTCGACATCATCCGGTCCCGGAAGCCCGATCTCGTTCTTCTCGATCTCATGCTTCCAGGAATCCAGGGCCTGGAAATCTGCCGGATTGTCCGGAGCACCCCCGAAACAGCGGCTCTTCCCATCATCATGCTCACCGCCAGGGGCGAGGAGACGGACAAGGTCATCGGTCTCGAAATGGGTGCCGACGACTACGTCGCCAAGCCCTTCAGTGTCCGGGAACTCCTGGCCCGGGTGAGGGCGGTCCTTCGCCGTTACGACATGGCCCAGGAGAAGGAAAGGCCCAAAATGATCCGGCACGGAGAGCTCCACATCGACCACGATGCCCACGAGGTGACCTTGGGGGACCGGAAAATCACCTTGAGCCCCACGGAATTCCGCCTCCTGTGGTTTCTCGCCCGGAACCCCGGGAGGGTCTTTACCCGTGAGATGCTTCTCGACCGCGTCTGGGGCGATGATACCTTCGTGGAACCGAGAACGGTGGACGTCCACGTCCGCAGGCTCCGCTCCCAGATCGAACCGGACCTGTCAGCCCCCCGCTTCGTCCTCACCGTCCGGGGCGTCGGCTACAAGTTCGCCGGGGCCGACGAGACCTGAAAACCCGACCTTCCGGCCGCGAAAAACCTTTTACTGTTGTTGGATTCAAGCGTTTCGGATTCCGCCCCGTGACAGAAGACGGGCCAGAACCGTCGGCTGCGAGAGCATGATGCCAGTCAGCAATCCTGCAAATACCGCTTCCCCATTTCCCGCAGCAGGGATTCATGAGTCGCCCTTATTTTTTTGAAAAATACTTTACCTGACGCATACACTCAAAATCCGAATCCTGGGTCCACAAGGTGGCGTTGAATTCCCGCGCCGTCGCGAGAATGATGGCATCCGCCATGGGAAGATCGTATTCCAGGCTCACTCTAGAAGCGGCGATTGCCAACGATGGGTTCAGATCCACAACCGAACCTTTCTGCATGGCGGCAACGGCCTGCAGTGCCTCATTCTCGCCGGATTCCCTGAGAATGACCTTGAAGACCTCGTATATCGTCACCGTCGGGACAACGAGCGCGTCCGAATCGCTGAGCGGGAGAAGGAAATGCCCGGCATTGGGTTCATCGGCGAAGTATGCTAGCCAGCCGGAAGAATCGACAATATTCATATTCATATTCGATCCTTCTCTCGCTTGAATTCCGTATCGATGCCCTTGAGAAATCCCCGGAGTTCCTTGATATCCTTTTCCGGTATCAATTCAATACGTCCCGCATATTCGATAACCTGCATTTTTTGACCTGGACGAAGATTCAATGCCTCCCGGATGGTTTT
>Ga0209200_1004841_pt1 | contig 10689 bp, 10 predicted proteins | sample AD_UKC033_MetaG_FD_184406 | JGI IMG/M metagenome (GOLD analysis project Ga0209200, IMG submission 184406) | Active sludge microbial communities of municipal wastewater-treating anaerobic digesters from USA - AD_UKC033_MetaG (SPAdes) (version 2) | ecosystem: Engineered > Bioreactor > Anaerobic >...
GCCGAGGTCTTCCATCATCGCGATGGCTTCGAGGCGCTTTTGCGCCTGAGCGCTCGGCTTGGCGCCGGGCATGGTGAGCAGGTAGGCGTAGGCCTGGTGGTGACTGCGCCCGACGCGGCCGCGCAACTGGTGCAGCTGCGCCAGGCCGAAGCGGTCGGCGCGGTTGATGATGATGGTGTTGGCGGTGGGGATGTTGATGCCGGTCTCGATGATCGTGGTGCACAGCAGCAGGTTGGCGCGCTGCTGGGTGAAGTCGCGCATCACGCGCTCGAGCTCGCGCTCGGGGAGCTGGCCGTGGCCGACGACGATGCGCGCCTCGGGCAGCAGCTCCTCGAGGTCGTCCTTCATGTTGTCGATGGTGTCGACCTCGTTGTGCAGGAAGTAGACCTGCCCGCCGCGCTTGAACTCGCGCAGCACCGCCTCGCGGATCACGCCGCGGCTGGAAGGCTGCACGAAGGTCTTGATCGACAGCCGCTTCTGCGGCGGCGTGGCGATCACCGAGAACTCGCGCAGGCCCTCCATCGCCAGGCCCAGGGTGCGCGGGATCGGCGTGGCGGTCAGGGTCAGGATGTCGACCTCGGAGCGCAGCTGCTTCAAGGCCTCCTTCTGGCGCACGCCGAAGCGGTGCTCCTCGTCGATGATCACCAGCCCGAGGCGCTTGAAGACGACATCCTTCTGCAGCAGGCGGTGGGTGCCGATGATGATGTCGACCTTGCCTTCCGTGAGCTGCTGCAGGGCCTCGGCCTGTTCCTTGGCGGACTTGAAGCGCGACAGCTCGGCGAGCTTGATCGGCCAGTCGGCGAAGCGGTCGGCGAAGGTCTGGTAGTGCTGTTCGGCGAGCAGGGTGGTCGGGCACAGCACCACCACCTGCTTGCCGTCGGCGACCGCGATGAAGGCGGCGCGCAGCGCGACCTCGGTCTTGCCGAAGCCGACGTCGCCGCACACCAGGCGGTCCATCGGGCGGCCGGACTTCATGTCGCCCACCACCGCGTCGATGGCCGATTGCTGGTCGGGCGTGGTCTCGAAGCCGAAGCCCTCGGCGAAGGCCTCCAGGTCGTGCTGCTTGAAGTCGAAGCGGTGACCGGGGCGGGCGGCGCGCTGGGCGTAGAGCGCGAGTAGCTCGGCGGCGGTGTCGCGCACCTGCATCGCCGCCTTCTTCTTGGCCTTCTCCCACTGGCCCGAGCCGAGGCGGTGCAGGTCCACGGCCTCCGGGTCGGCGCCGGCGTAGCGGGTGATCACGTGCAGCTGCGACACCGGCACGTAGAGCTTGTCGCCGCCGTTGTATTCAAGGTGCAGGAACTCGGTGTCGCCCTCGCCCAGGTTCATGTGGATGAGGCCGAGGTAGCGGCCGATGCCGTGCGACACATGCACCACCGGGTCGCCGACCTTGAGTTCCGACAGGTCGCGCAGCCAGCCTTCCATGGTGGCGGCCTTGCGCGCGTCGCGGCGCACGCGGCTGCGCGCGGTGGCGGCGTAGAGCTCGGTCTCGGTCAGCACCGCGAGCCTGGCAGCCGGCAGCACGAAGCCGCGCGCGAGCGGGGCGACGCCGAGCGCGAGGCGGGCGTCGCCATCGAGGAAGGCGCCGAAGTCGGCGCTGGCCTCGGGCTTGACGCCGTATTCGGCAAAGAACTCGGCCATGGTCTCGCGCCGGCCGGGCGAGTCCGACAGCAGCAGCACGCGGCCGTCGAAGCCGTCGAGGAAGGCCTTCAACTTGTGCAGCGGGTCGGTGGCCTTGCGCTCGACCGCGACCTCGGGCGGCGGCAGGGCGAGTGCATCGGCGGCTTCGGCGCTTGCCTCGGCACCGATGCTCAGGCGAGGCAGGTTCTTCAGCGCGACGAAGAAGGCCTCGTCCGAGAGGAAGAGCTGCTCGGGCGCCAGCACGGGGCGGGTGCGGTCGCCCTTGAGCAGGTCATGGCGCGAGCGCGTGTCCTTCCAGAACTCGGCGATCGCCGCCGGCACGTCACGATGCAGCAGCACCGGCGTCTCGGCGGGCAGGTAGTCGAGCAGGGTCGCGGTGTCGTCGAAGAACAGCGGCAGGTAGTACTCGATGCCGGCCGGCGCGATGCCGTTGGAGACGTCCTTGTAGATCGAGGCGCGCGTCGGGTCGCCCTCGAAGGTCTCGCGGAAGCGGCTGCGGAAGCGCGTGCGGCCCTTGTCGTCGAGGGGGAACTCGCGCGCCGGCAGCAGGCGGATCTCCTTGGTCGGATACACCGTGCGCTGGGTGTCGGGGTCGAAGGTCTTGATGCTCTCGACCTCGTCGTCGAAGAGGTCGATGCGGAAGGGCAGCGGCGAGCCCATCGGGAAGAGATCGACCAGCCCGCCGCGCACCGAGAACTCGCCCGGGCTCACCACCTGGGTCACATGCGCGTAGCCGGCGAGCGCCATCTGCGCCTTGAACTGCTCGACGTCGAGCTTCTCGCCCTGCTTGAGGAAGAAGGTGTAGGCGGCGAGGTAGCTCGGCGGCGCCATGCGGTAGAGCGCGGTCGAGGCGGGCACCAGCACGAGGTCGGTCTCGCCGCGGCTGATCGCGTAGAGCGTGGACAGGCGCTCGGAGATCAGGTCCTGGTGGGGCGAGAAGCTGTCGTAGGGCAGGGTCTCCCAGTCGGGCAGCAGGTGCGCGCGCAGGCCGGGCGCGACCCAGGCGATCTCGTCCTGGAGGCGCTGGGCGTCGAGCGGGTTGGCGGTGATCACCACCAGCATGCGGCCGCGGCTGGCGAGCTGGGCGATGGCGAGCGCGTCGGCCGAGCCGGCCAACGCGTCGAGCTCGAGCCTGCCGCCGGGCTTGGGCAGCTTGGCGGTGGCGAGCCGGGAGAGGAGGGCGTCGAGGGAGAAGGACATCGTGGTTTCTTGAGCGTCGTCTACGGCGGTGGCCATCCTTGCCTGGAGGGGCGGGATGGCGGTGGGGACGCGGTGGCCGGCAAAGGCAGAATTATCCTTCATCCCGGCCCGCCAGCGCACGGCCTGATGGCGCCAATGCGGGCCGGAGGCTTCAGGCGGAGGCCGAAAGAGTGGGCGCCTGGCGCGGAGCGAGCCCTTCGGAATAGGCCTGTGCCGCACGCATGCCGCGATCGACGGCGCCGTCGCGGGTGGCCTCGGCGCCCGTGTCGCCCTGAGCGAACTCGCGGCGGGCGATCTCCAGGCGCGCATCGTTCGCCATGCGGGCAGCCTGGGCGGCCACCTGGCGGTCCTGGCCCGATGGCTCCGCGGGGGCGAGCGCGGCGGCGCGGATGCGCTCGGCCTTGGCGAGGGTCTCCTCGGGAGTGCGGCCCGGCGAGGTGTCGATCCCGACCTCGCCACCGATCGCGTAGCGCTGGCCGTCGGGGCCGGTCTGGTAGGTGTAGCTGGCGCCCCGCGTCACCAGGCCGGCGCCCGCGGCGACATGCGCCATCTCGTGGGCGCGCACCTCGCGGTCGCGCTTCGCGAGCTCGGCGACCTGGCGCTGCTCGGCCTCGGAGAGCGCGTCGGCCAGCCCCGCAGGCGTCGCTTGTGTGTCGCCGCCACCTTGCGCCATCGCCGGCGCTGCGGCGGCGTCGGCAGCGCCGGCGTCATGCATCGTGGTGGTCTGCCGCCACGCCGCGTAAGCGCCACCGAGCGAGGAAACCGACATCCCGGACATGGATTGGACGGGCCCCGAAGCTATTCGACTCTTACGCGCTCGACCACGGCGAGGTGCTGTTCGAGCCAGCTCGTGACCGCTCGCGCCTGCAGGAGCTCCTGCTGGCGGGCGTCGCCGGCGTCGGGCAGCGCGAGCCAGTGGCGCGGCCCCCCAAGCAGGGAAAAGGCCTTCTCCAGGATCGCGCTCTCCGGCACGCCCGGGGTGACGATGAAGCGCACCGGGCAACGCAGGTGGCGCAGGGGCTCGGCCCCCGCGAGATCGGCCCGGCCGTCGACGCAGGCGATCGCCGCGAAGGTCTCCGGCGCCTTGACGGCCGCGCGGATGGCGGCGGCGCAGCCGGTGTCGTGTGCCACGAGGCCGAGCTGCAGCCCGGCGAGCGGTGGCTGATGGGCGATCCACTCGACCGCTGCGAGGATGCGCTCGGTGAGGCGGGTGATGTTGAACGACGCGTCGGGGTCGCGCAGCGCCTCCTGCCGCGTGAGCAGGTCGAGGCGCATGGTGGCGAAGCCGCGTGATTGCAGTGCGAGCTCCAGCGGCCGCGGCCCGGTGTCGAGCGCAGGGTGGCCGCTCGATTGCGGCAGGACGGCAAGCCCGCGGACGTCCGGCGCATGGGCGAGCAGGCCGTCGAGCCAGGCGCCCTGTGCGGGAATGCTGATGAGGGTGTTTCGAAGTTTCACGTTGCGGGCCGAATGAACTCAGGTGCCGTGACGGTGGATGGCGACCGGGATGCGGCGCGCGCCGAAGGCCTCGCCGACCGCGGCGCCAACCGCGCCGAAGCGGCCGGCGAGCACGCTGCCGCAATGCGGGCAGCGGCCGTCGGCGCCGAGGGCGTAGCGGCGGATCTCGTACCAGTCGCGCACGATCAGGGCCTCGCCGCAGCTCGCGCAGTGGGTCGTGTCGCCCTCGGTGTCATGCACGTTCCCGGTGTATACGTGCTTGAGCCCGGCGTCGAGCGCGATGCGGCGCGCGCGCGTGAGCGTGGCGGGCGGCGTGGGCGGCAGATCGTCCATCTTGAAGTCGGGGTGGAAGGCGCTGAAATGCAGCGGCACCTCGGCCCCGAGCTCCTCGCGCACCCATTTCGCCAGCGCGGCGACCTCGCTGTCGGTGTCGTTGTGTCCGGGGATCAGCAGGGTGGTGAGCTCGACCCATACGTCGGTTTCATGGCGCAGCCATACCAGGGCGTCGAGCACTGGCTGCAGGTGGGCGCCACACAGCTTGACGTAGAAGTCGTCGGTGAAGCCCTTGAGATCGACGTTGGCCGCATCCATGCGCGAGAAGAAGTCGCGACGCGCGCACTCGGAAATGTAGCCCGCGGTCACCGCGACGGTCTTCAGGCCGCGCGCATGGCACGCGTCGGCAACGTCCATGGCGTACTCGGCGAAGATCACCGGGTCGTTGTAGGTGAAGGCGACGCTGTGGCAGCCCCAGTGCAGGGCGGTCTCGGCGATCTCGGCGGGCGAGGCCTCGTCCATCAGCGTGTCGAGGTCGCGCGACTTTGAGATGTCCCAGTTCTGGCAGAACTTGCACGCCAGGTTGCAGCCGGCGGTGCCGAAGGAGAAGACCTTGCTGCCCGGGTAGAAATGGTTGAGCGGCTTCTTCTCGATCGGGTCGATGCAGAAGCCCGAGCTGCGACCGTAGGTGGTGAGCAGCATGTCGTCACCCTCGCGCATGCGCACGAAGCAGGCACCGCGTTGGCCGGGGTGGAGCTTGCACAGGCGCGGACAGAGGTCGCACTGGTAGCGGCCGTCGTCGATGCGATGCCAATAGCGCGCGGGATGGCGGCTGCCGACCTCGGTGCGGCCTGCGTCGGCTGCAGGCTCGGGCTTCGTGCTCATGAGGGCTCCCGTTCGGTCTCCTTCCACTTCTCGACGTGATAACGCGCGGCCATGAGCTCGACCACCTCGCGGTTGGTGGGCAGGCCGGCCTTGTGCTTGAGCGCGGCGAGGAACTGGCGCGGCTCGGGCAGCTGCTCCCACACCTGGGGCAGGAAGGTGGCGCTGCGGCAGCCGGAGAAGATGATCAGCCCGTCCTCGCCGGGGCGCAGCTGGGCGATGAGCTCTTCCTCGCCGAAGAAGTCGAGGAACTCGGGCTCGGAGAGGATGGAGACCTCGATCGTCACCGCGTCGAGCTCTTCGGCGGCGAGCGGCTCGAAGCGCGAATCCTCGAAGGCCGCCGCGAGCGCGTTGTGGATCACGTCCTCGCCGAGCTCGCGCGAACGCCGCAGGCTGCCGATGCAGCCGCGCAGCTCGCCGTCCCTGGCAAGGGTGATGAAGGTCGCGCCCTTCTCGCGCAGGCGGGGATCGTCCGGGACGACCGGGGCGGGCCCGCGGCCGAGGCGGTGGGCGATCGCGGCGCGGGCGAGCGCGAGCAGGGTGGTACCGAAATCAGTGTCGGGCATGGCTTGGGGGTTCCGCTTCACAAAAGGCGATGCTGGTGTAGCCGACGACGCGCGAGCGGTCGCCCGCGGTGTCGCCGGAGTTGCGCAGGTCCAGCAGGTGGGCTTGCAGGTGATGCTTGCGGGCGGCGAGCAGCAGCCCGTTGATCGGGGTGGCGCCACAGGCCTGCTCGTGGTTGAGGCCGGCGCGCAACTCGAGCACCTGGTCGACCGCCGCGCGATCGGACCACTGTGCCGCGCGATAGCTCAGGTAGTGCGAGAGGTCCGAGCTGATCAGGATCAGGGTCTCGGGTCCGCCCCACAGGCTCTCGATCAGGCCGGCGGTGGCTTCGGGCGAGGCATCGCCGACCAGGATCGGCACGATCTCGAAGCGCTCGAGGCAGACCTGCAGGAAGGGCAGCTGCACCTCGAGGCAGTGCTCCTCGGCATGCGGGCGGTCATCGACCAGGACGTCGTCGCGCGCCTGCAGGGCCTGCCAGTCGTCGCGCGCGAGCGGCACCTCGCCGAGCGGCGTGGCGAAGCGCTGCGCCGCCGGCAGCGAAAAGCCGCGCACCGCCACGCGATGCGTGGGGCCGAGCAGAACGACGCGGCGGATGCGCTCGCGCAACGGCGCGAGCAGCGCATAGGCGCTCGCCGCCACCGGCCCGGAATACATGTAGCCGGCGTGCGGCACGATGATCGCCTTCGGGGCCGGCGCCGACTCGAAGGCGACGGCGGTCGAGAGCATCTCGGCGAGCTGGGTGCGCAGCACGCGCTCGTCGCGGGGATAGAACTGCCCGGCCACGGCTGCCGGGCGGATCGAAGCGAGTGCCATGGTGCAATCCTGCGGGGATGTCATGGTTGGAACATTTCCCATTATAGGCAGCCCGGCCGGGATCGTCCCGCTTCGAAACCCGCGCTTGCACAAGCCCGCGCCATGGGCGGCGCGGCTAGAATGCGCGCCATGCAGACCACCCACCCACGCCACTTCGCCATCGTGCCCGCCGCCGGCAGCGGCTCGCGCATGGCCGCCGCCCGCCCCAAGCAGTATCTGTCGCTGCTCGGCCGCCCCCTGATCCACCACGCCCTCGCGGTGCTGTGTGCCGCGCCCTCGATCGACGCGGTCTTCGTCGTGCTCTCGGTGGATGACACGGAGTGGGCCACGCACGACTGGAGCGCGCTCGGCCCCAAGCTGCGCCCGCTCTTCTGCGGTGGCGCCACGCGGGCCGACAGCGTGCTCGGCGGCCTGCGCGCGATCGCCGGCGATGCGGCGGCGGGCGACTGGGTGCTGGTGCACGACGCCGCGCGTCCCTGCCTGGCGCCGTGGCATGTTGACAAGCTGGTACGCGAGCTCGCTCACGACGAGGTCGGCGGGCTGCTGGCGGTGCCGGTGGCCGACACTCTCAAGCGCGCCGACGAGCACCGCCACGTCTGCGAGACCGTGCCGCGCGACAGCCTGTGGCAGGCGCAGACGCCGCAGATGTTCCGTTACGCCATGCTGCGCCGAGCCCTGGAGGGCGCGCGCGAGGTCACCGACGAGGCGAGCGCGATCGAGGCCGCCGGGCTGCGGCCGCGGCTGGTGCAGGGCGACGCCACCAACCTGAAGGTCACCTATCCGCTCGACCTGCACCTGGCCGAGTGGATCCTCAAGAACCGCGAGGGTCACAACGCATGAGCACTCCCTTCATCCCCTTTCGCATCGGCCAGGGCTTCGACGTTCACGCCCTCGTCCCCGGCCGGCCGCTGATCGTCGGCGGCGTAACCATCCCCTTCGAACGCGGCCTGCTCGGGCACTCCGATGCCGATGTGCTGCTGCACGCGGTCACCGACGCGCTGCTCGGCGCCGCCGGGCTGGGCGACATCGGCCGGCTCTTCCCCGACACCGACCCGGCCCACGCCGGCGCCGACAGCCGCGTGCTGCTGCGCGAGGCCTTCGCGCGCGTGCGCGCCGCGGGCTGGGAGGTGGTCAATATCGATGCCACGCTGATCTGCAAGGCGCCGCGCATCCTGCCGCACGCACCGGCCATGGTGGCCAACCTCGCCGCCGACCTCGACATGGACGCGGCGGCGATCAACATCAAGGGCAAGACCACCGAGAAGCTCGGTTTCACCGGGCGAGGGGAGGGCATCGCCGCGCAGGTGGTCGCTTTGATCACACGTGCGGGGCAGGGCTGAGCAAGGCGCGTCATGGCGATGGCCGGTGCGGACGGGAAGTCGAGGCATGGCTGAGGCGGGCGCGAGCATGAACGCAGGCACGGGCGCTTACGCAGGCCTGGGCACAGGGGGAAGTTCTAAACCGGCCGCAGCGAAGGATGGCGTGGGCGAGGGTACGGACTCGGGTGAGCGTGGAAGCGCGGGAATGGAGCCGCGGTTACGGCTCTTCTTTGCGTTGTGGCCGGATTCGGCCACCAGCGCCGCGCTGCATGCACGCGCACGGGCGCTGCACACGGAGTGCGGCGGTCGCGCGATGCGCCGCGACACCATTCACCTGACCCTGGCCTTCCTCGGCGACACGCCCGCGCGGGAGGTGCAGCGCCTGCGGGCGCTGGCTGCGCAGGTCGACGGGGAAAGCTTCGCGCTCGCGCTCGACCACGTCGGGAGCTGGAAGCGCAACCGCGTCCTGTGGACCGGACCGTCCATCGTACCGCCCGCGCTGGCCGCGCTCGCGCAGGACCTGGAGGCCCGGCTGCGCGCGGCCGGCTTCGCGCTCGAGGAGCGTGCCTTTTCACCGCATGTCACGCTGGTGCGCAACGCCCGCGCAGCGCCCGCCGAGGCACCGCCGGCACCCTTGCGGTGGAGTGTGGCCAGCTTTGTCCTGGTGGCTTCGGAGCGCAGCGCCGCCGGTGCGCACTACCGGGTGATCGGGCGCTGGCCGCTGCAGCAGCGCGTGTGATGACCATTCGCCGCATTCGCGGCCGCCGCCGCTCCTGCAGAAGCCGGCGCGGTTCCGTCCAATGTAGGAGCGCCGGCAGGCGCGAAAGCGGCGTTGAGGCAAGCGGCGATGTCGCCATCCCGCAAGCCCGATTCGCGGCTGCCGGCACTCCTGCAGGAACCGGCGCGGTCTCTGTGGGAGCGTGTAGGAGCGGCGGCAGCCGCGAATGCGCGGAGCGGATTCGGCGGGCGTCGATTCCAGCCCGCCGGGACGCGAGGCGGCGCGTGTATAATGCGCGCCGCTTCGCTTGTCGGGGTGTGTGCGGGGATGGCGGAATTGGTAGACGCACTGGATTTAGGTTCCAGCGCCGCAAGGCGTGAGAGTTCGAGTCTCTTTCCCCGCACCAAGGTTTTGTCTCAGGCACCCCACGAACGCGCGCCGCGAGGCGGCGCGTACAAGCTGCCCGGTGAAGCGCTCAAGCGTGACTAGCCCCTTCACCCTCCATATCCATAACAGTGAGAATATGTGTTATGTAAACTACAATATTCTTGTCGAAGTACGCCTGACCGCACCGACACACACTGGAATGACGACGCTGCCCCGCCTATCCTGAAAGCGACTGAGACCAACCGACTGGCCGTTCTCGAGGCATATCACCAACCGGGGTGCCGCATGCCAGACACCGAAGGCAAGCCCGACTTCATGGAAAAGTTCGTGCTCAGCGAGATTGCCGGCAAGAAAGCGGCGATCCATGCCTACGACGGCATCGTCTGGAAGATCCGCAGCGGGTTCCTGACCCTGACCTTCGGGGGCTGGGCGATCATGCTGCAGAGCCTGGCAGGAAGAGACCAGGCACCGCATGACTACAAGCCGCTGGTTTGGGGACTGTATCTGTTCAGCCTCGGCTTCACTCTCGGGGCATGGTTTGTCGACCGCAGCTACATCCAGCGCAAGTTCCGGGTGATCATTGCACTGGACCGCCTGACTGAAGTGCTCACCGCGCGAGGTGGTGACTGCTCCGGTATACCCGCCGATCTGCTGATCATCGCGGGTGACAACGCAATCAAGCCGTATGATTGTGCCGGCTACCGCAACGCGTTGAAGGCTGAGTCCGTCGTCTATCTGGCGCCCCTTACGGTCATCTTCGCGGTCGTTTTCTGGCTGCTCTAGACGACATGCGTTCAGGAGGTCTCGTGATTTCCAGCTTTGATCCAGGCACCGAGTTCCTGACGCCCGAACGGTGCTACATCGTCGAGATCCATAACTGCGCGCATGATCCTGCCTGCTCGATTGCGCGGGCGCGGGTGGCGCCAGGCGTCACCACACAACTCCACGCGCTTCGCGATACCGACGAGCGCTACGTGCTCCTGCACGGCCAAGCCGAGATTGAAGTGGGTGGCGGTCCATCCTTGCCCGTTAAGCCGCTCGATGTGGTTCTCATCCCTGCGGGATCTTCACAGCGAATCACCAATACTGGCGATGGTGACCTGATCTTCCTGTGCGTCTGCACGCCGAGATTCAACTCCGCGAACTACATCAACCTCGAGCGGCCAGGCGGATGATGAAATTTTGCAGGTTGATCATTTCGAATTTGCTCGCGGGGAAATTCGTAGTGCCAGCCGATCCGTCGCCGTGTGCGGCCTGGCGACGCCACCCCGCATCGATCCCCTACCCCTTCACGCACACCACCTGCTTCAAGGTATGCAGGATCTCGGTCAGGTCGCGCTGGTTGGCCATCACTTCGTCGATGTCCTTGTACGCCCCGGGAATCTCATCGACCACGCCCTTGTCCTTGCGGCAGATCACCCCTTCGGTCTGGCGCGCGAG
>Ga0209200_1004845_pt1 | contig 10683 bp, 9 predicted proteins | sample AD_UKC033_MetaG_FD_184406 | JGI IMG/M metagenome (GOLD analysis project Ga0209200, IMG submission 184406) | Active sludge microbial communities of municipal wastewater-treating anaerobic digesters from USA - AD_UKC033_MetaG (SPAdes) (version 2) | ecosystem: Engineered > Bioreactor > Anaerobic >...
AGTAAAATATAAAACTATGAATATTGTCGTTCATAAAGATGCTTTACCGAAAAACACAAAGAAGAATTTGGGTATAAAATAATAGTTTGATATAGGAAAATCGTCCAAAATATCTTTTTATAAAAGATGAAATTTTGGGCGATTTTTATTTTATATGCCCCTCTCCTGTTATCTGCAAATTCCATGATATCTAAATAATTAAACGAATGCGCATGAAAGAAAACAAAATGTTAATATTTTTTTTGACTTGTGAGGACAAAACTGTCAATTGTTGATTAACTTTGCTACTTAATACCAATTACAATGAGAGCACTGATTATTTATGCAAATTACAAAGAGCCGAGTTTTACATCTTCAATAAGAGATGAAATAGCTGAGACATTTCATAACAATGGACACGAAGTAGTCGTAAGAGACCTTTACGAAATAAAGTTTAATCCCGTTCTCAGCAAAAAAGATCTTGAGTCTATCGCCAATGAAGTACATCCTATAGATATAATGAACGAACAAAAGTTCATCCAATGGGCAGATATTATTTGTTTTGTTTATCCTATATGGTGGTCAGGGATGCCTGCTATACTCAAAGGGTATATAGAAAGAGTCTTTGTTATGGGATACGCATTTGAATTTAAGGGTGATGAAGTTATTCCATTGCTTAAGAACAAAAAAGTTGCAATCTTCAACACTACAAGTTCTAAAAATGTTTATAAAAACGATAAAAGTTTAGAAGCGTTAAACATTATAACACAAGACTGCATATTTGGTTTCTGCGGAATGGAAGTAGTTGAACACAAGTACTTTAAGGCAATTATTGATGCTTCAGAAAAAGAGAAATCCAAGATTTTTGATGAAGTTAAAAACATAGCCGTAAAACTAATGAGCAAATAATAACTGAATAAATAGATTCGACTTTTTGACATAAACATTAACATGTTAATAAGTTTAAGCCCTCCTATTTTGATTTTAAGACCGAATTTTGCGAATTTTGTTGAATGAAAGATAAAGTAGCTGTCATTTGGAAATTTGTACTTATAATCATCCGTAATAAGTATCTTGTAGCTGTCTCATTTTTTGTACTGTGGGTAACTTTTCTGGACACTTATAATTTATTAGATCGGTTTGAACATTTACAAGACTTAAATGCTCTAAAAAAAGAAATTGATTATTATAAAAATGAAATTTCTGTATATAAGACTCAATACAATGAATTGTTTTCAAGCAAAAGCAATCTCGAGAAATTTGCCAGGGAACAATACCTTATGAAAGAAGAGAACGAAGATTTGTTTATTATAATTTCTGATTAATTCAACTCGGGATCTGTAGGAAAATTCTCCCATATTTTATATCTCTTATCTACAAGATTGAGTGAATTCTTCCACATCATATTTCCATCACTAAAAATAAAGTCTTTTGATGCTGATGTTACTAACCACGAATTGAAACTGATTTCCTCATTGAGTTGACTTGGAGCCCAGCCTGCATTACCAACAAAAAACCTTATGTTAGAATCATTAGCATATCCACTATTAACAAGTTTTTTGATATCATCAAAATCTCCGTCAATATATAAATCGCCTACAATATGCTTAGCTCCCCTAATAAAATCAAAAGTGTGTATATAAAATAAAACGTCTTGCTCAACCGGTCCTCCTGAATAAATTTGAAAATCATTATTTTCGATTCCGTCAATTACATCCTTAAGTTTCTTCTCCGAAGGTAAATTCAATATTAAACCACTAAACGAATCCTTATATTCATCTATAAGAAGAACAACACTTCTCGAAAACATGTCATTACAAAGCAAAGGTTCTGAGATAAGAATTTTACCCTTTACAGGTTTTACATTATTCGAAATTATCTTTAATATATCAGAATCGTAATTCATAAAACAAATTTACACAAAAAAATAATACGAATAAAAATCTAAATATAATTTTCTACTTAATTTGATATTATTTTTCTGCAATTTTACCTTAACTTTTGTATTACTCATCTAATAGTTGTAAAATCTATTAGTATATGAGAAAAATTAATTGTTATTTTGTAATGAAAATCAAAATTCAATTTTGATTTATCTTTTCTCTTTTTCATGGTTGATTGGGGTTAGTACAAAGACCGGAGCACCAAACTCCGGTCTTTTTTTTATTTTACCTATAAATTCACATCATTATATCAAATATTAACATTTCTTTAAGGATTATTAAACACTTTCTTTTCTTTCTGCAACACTTATAATCAAATTTTTGACTATTTTTGTATAGTTCAGATTCATCTGAATTGTTTTCTCTTTTTCATGGTTGATTGGGGTTAGCATGAGTCCGGATTACCAAAAATCCGGACTCTTTTTTTGTTTTAATAATAATACAATAATTGTTCTTTCTAAAAATTGCAATATGTAGTATTATTTTATAAGCATTTAAGATAAATTTTATCAACTTTCTTATAATTTAACAAATTTCGATGCAACAAAACATATACTAAAACAGTTTTACATCAAAGTAAATGCTTAATTACTTTTCTCTTTTTCATGGTTGATTAGGGTTAATACAAGAATCCGGGTTCCCAACCCGGGTTCTTCGTTTATAACCGACATTCATCATACAATTAAATCTAAATAGAAAATTTCATTTATTTCATTTATATTTTCGTATTTTTGGATTTCAAATAATACTACTATTTAATAGTTAATTTATCATCAAAATATGGAAATACCCTTAATAAACGAGTTCTTAATAATCCTTGGTTTATCTGTTATTATAGTATTTGTTCTTCATAAAATAAAACTTCCTTCAATATTAGGCTTTTTAATTACAGGAATTATTATCGGTCCTTATGCATTAAGTTTAGTTGGTTCCAGCCACGAGGTCGAAATAATTTCCGAAATTGGCGTTATTCTTTTGCTTTTTGTAATTGGAATGGAATTGTCGCTAAAACAATTAGCTTCTATGCGAAAAACTATTCTGGTTGGAGGTATTATCCAGGTTGGTTTGTCAATCGTTGCTGCCACACTTATAAGCAAACTTGTTGGTTTTGAATGGAATGAGGCTGTTTTTGCAGGCTTTTTATTATCTCTGTCAAGTACAGCTATTGTTTTAAAAATTCTTCAGGACAGAAACGAAATTTCTGCACCTCACGGAAGAAATGCTTTGGCTATTCTAATTTTTCAGGATATAATTGTAATACCAATGATCTTGCTTACTCCCATCTTATCAGGGGAATCGTCAAACATTGCTTTAGAATTATCATTATTATTGCTTAAAACAGCCTTAATTGTAGTTATTACATTTGTGAGTGCAAAATACATTGTTCCAAAAATGATGTTTTATATTGCTAAAACAAAAAGTAAGGAACTTTTACTCATTTTTACGTTGGCTTTATGTTTTGCTGTAGCATGGTTGACAGCCGAAGCAGGCTTATCTCTTGCACTCGGAGCTTTTCTGGCCGGATTGATAATTTCAGAATCTGACTACGGTCATCAGGCAACAAGTATGATATTACCTTTCAAAGAGCTTTTTACCAGTTTTTTCTTTATTTCCATAGGGATGCTACTCGATTTAAAATTCTTTATCAATCATATCGGATATGTTATGCTTCTTGTTTTGGGCGTTTTTATTATAAAAAGCATTATTGCCACATTTGCTGCTGCAGTTCTAAAATACCCTCCCAGAGTAACAGTTTTGACAGGTCTTGCACTATTTCAAATCGGTGAATTTGCATTTATTCTATCTAAAGAAGGTGTTAGATACAATTTACTATCTACTGAAATGAATCAGTATTTTCTGGCAGTATCAATAATTACAATGTTCCTTACGCCCTTCATTATGTTATTTTCTGATAAAATGGCTACAGCTTTAATTCCGGTTAAATTGAGAAAAAAAGCAGGCGATTACATTTCTAAAAGTAAATCTGATGATATAAATGATGAATTTGATCTGGAAAGCCATCTTGTAATAATCGGATATGGCATTAACGGAAGAAATATTGCAAAGGCTGCAAAAAACTTACAAATTCCATATATCATTGTTGAAATGAATGCTGAAACCGTAAAAACTGAAAAAGCAAATAGCGAAAGAATATTATATGGAGATGCAAGTACTACTCATATACTCGAAACTGTGAACATCTGCAAAGCTAAAGCTGTTGTTATTGCAATCTCAGACACAAAATCAAGTAAATACATTATTTCTAACATTCGAGCTATTTCACAATCTGTTTATATTATTGTTCGTACAAGATATGTAAGTAATACTGAAACTTTGCTATCGCTTGGTGCAGACGAAGTTATTCCGGAAGAATTTGAAACTTCAATTGCTATATTGTCAAGAGTATTACAGAATTTCTTTGTCCCTGTTGATCAAATAGACGAAATTTTACGTGCATTACGTGCCGATAATTATGAATTGTTTCAAACTCAGGCTCACATGCCTTCTACAATAAAACCTATAAACATACCTGAATTCAATGTAACTTGCGTAAGAATAGATGCAGACAGTGGTAAAGTTGTTGGCAAGTCAATTGTTGAAGCTAAGATAAGAGAAAAATACGGTGTAAATATTTTAGCTATTTCACGAAACGATGAAATGAAATACCCAATTTCTCCGGAAGAAAAACTCCTACAACATGATTTTATTTATATTAGTGGTGATAACGAGAGTATTGACAAATTTTACAGAGCAGTGAAATAAATTCTGAAGATTTATTAATACCTCAAAATATTATAGTTTAAACCAATATAAATAAACTGAAAATAATCCTGACTCAATATTTTTTAAATATACATTTGTATTATTATCCCCAAAGTAATACCCAAAAGAAATAGAGTAATAGGATTAAGAGCAATTCCCAATATAGCATATATTTTTCCCCTGTAAGTCTCGGGATGATTAATTATTTCAACTAAAGCTATTATAGAAATAACTAACCCTGCCAAAGTTACAAGCCATAAAATTGGAGGAAAAGGAAATCTAAAAACAAATGTTATTAAATAGACCAACCCGTGCAAAACAATTGTGGAAGGCCCGGCGATTGCCATCCAATGTATTTTTCCAGTTTTTTCAGTATCTTTTTTTGAATCATTTGGTTTTTCTCTTTTTACAGACCCATAAAACCCTAAAACCAGTTTTTCTGAAGATATTTTTATAATATGATTTTGACTTTGAGAGTAAACTATTTCAAGATTATGGTTGCTTAAATCATTTGAAGCAAATACCGTTTCATCGTCAGGAGCATTTTCAGATAAGCAAATATTTTCGCTATTGCAATTCTGAGCCTTTGTGACTGTTTCATTCCTCTTCTCTTTTTGGTTTGACTCACTCTCTGCTATAACTGGTCTATGCTTAGAATCTTTGTTTGCCTTGTTCCATTCAACATAATAACCAGGTTGATATAAACGTTTTTTTACAGTGCATGAGTTTATCCCAATCAAGACAATTAAAACCAGAAGTAAAAAGTAAAATCTATGTTTTTGCATTACCAATTTGTTAATATTATTACTTTGCATATCCAAACAACACTCCAAAATGAAAAGTCGGCATAAATCCCAGATACTGTTTTTCAATTGGATAATCATAGTCAGCGATTCCTGAAAACGGCCAAGGACTTATCTCTGTAATGCTATCAAAAAAGTATTTAAATTTAAATCCTATTCCAAAGTAGGTGTCAACAAGGAAATGATTATTATAATATTTCAAATAACCAAATTTAAGAATTGATCCGAATTCCAGCCTTGTCCTGCTCAACCGGTAATTTACATCCTTTGCATCTGAGCCTTTATCATCAATATACCTTTTTATTAAACAATCGTTAAACCTTCCAGCATTGAAAATCAGCATAGGTGCCACATAGAAATTCTTTTCTGAATAATAACGTACTCCTATTCGGAACCGGTAGAGATCATATAACTTATAGGGATCTTGTATCGTAAGTAACAACACAGCTCCATTATCATGTTCATCATTTTTATGGTAAATAAAGCTATTTGTCACTTCAAGATAAGTTTTTTCATGCAATTGCTGAGTGAAAATAAAAGTGAGATCCAATAATGTTAAATTTGTCAAACCTAATGCATAACTCCTTTTAAATTCAGGCTGTGAATAAACAGATTGTGAAAAAATCAAAAAAACTAAAAGTAATTGTAAGAAATAGAAATGAGATATTTTTTTTGTCATTATAAAAAAATTAACATAAAATCAGCTAAATTTTAGTCAAGAAAGCAATCACAAATTTGAATTCTTGAACTAATTTAAATTCATTCAAAACTAAATAAATTTAATTAGATTTTGTATTAATAATGAGAATATTTTTCTGTGGTGCAATTCTCTTTCATAAACTTTTAATCTTTAAGCATTTACAGATTTTGCATACTGAAAATAATAGATTGTATTTAATTGTTAGTATGAATTTACGGATAGTTTTTTCTTATTTGTTGCTTATATGCAGTCAGAATTTAAAAGTACAAAGCCTCATTCGATTGTTTAATTTCTAAATAAAATCAACAAAAAATAATAAAGAAAACTATTCTTATCAATGTTACTATCTGCTTCCTTTCCACACCGCGGAACGCCTTGTTCAAGCCATTGCGGACACGGAGTATCCTTTAGATAATAATCAAAAAACTCTGACATTCTTATACTCAAATCCTTACAGTTTGCACGATTTTTAAGATTATGTTCCTCTCCGTTGTAATTCAGCAACCAAACCGGTTTATTAAGTCTTTTCATTGCCAGAAAAAGCTCTACTCCCTGTGACCAAGGCACAGCTCCATCTCCGTCATTGTGCATCATAAGTAGTGGAGTGTTAATTTTATCGGCATAAAACACAGGTGAATTTTCGATATAAGCAGGCAGATTTTCCCACATATTCGCTCCTATCCTGCTCTGTCCTTCTTCGTATTGCATCATTCGACTGTTACCACCTTCCATTCTTAATCCTCCGTAAGCACTGGTCATATTGCTTACTGCTGCTCCTGCCATAGCACAGGCATACAAATCTGTCTGTGTCACAAGATATGCAACCTGATAACCGCCCCAACTTTGTCCCTGTATGCCGATTTTGTCTTTATTTACAAACCCTTTTTCAATCAAAGAATATGTACCGCTAACGATAGAATTATATGCATCTTTTCCCGGTGTGCCTGTTTTGTATTTAATATCCGGAATGAAAACAATATACCCATTACTTGTAAATAAAGGGAAATTTATTACAGAACGACTTGGTGCAGGAACATAGTGTGCATGTAAATGATCGCTGTATTTTTCGTAAAAATATACAATCATCGGATATTTTATGTTGGGATCAAAATTTTCAGGTTTATAAAGCAGTCCGCAAACAGTATCTCCGTTGAAATCAATCCAGTTGTAAAGTTCAACACTTCCCCATAAGTAATCACTTTTCTGTGGATTTATGTCGGTTATTTGTATTGAATTATTCCAGTCTGACAAATCTTTAACTATATATCTGTCCGGAAAAGTGTTATAATTTGATTTTGAAAAACTGTAAACCTCTGTGCCCTTAGCTTTAGTGATATTTCCTATACTCATGTTGGCAGAATAAATCAAATTCGTTGTACCGCTATTCAAATCCAAAGAATAAACTGCTGACTCCTTGCTTTTCTTATTAAAGCCTTGCAAAAGAATCAACTCTTGTTCGTCAATATATTCTGAATCATTGTCGGTCTTTATAAATCTTAAAACAATATTATTATCGCGTCCAAACGAATTGGTAATATTAGTAACTTCACCTTCCTTCCCCGAATTACAAAGCCACAAGTCATATTTATCATATAAAATCACTGCCCTGTCATTTTTAAGCCAACCAGCAATTCCGTAATTTGAAGGCAATCCCGGATGATCGTACTCGTCATTATAAAAACCAACACCTGTCAAGTCAGTTAAAGGATATGAGATATTTCTTCGCAAATCATGCATATACCATGTAGAATCTTGTTTATCGTATATAACAGCAAATTTACCGCCCGGAGACAAAGAAACCGTTCCATCAAAAGCAGATGCAAATTTCTTTCTTTCACCGCTAACAAGATTAACAAACCAATAATCTTTAATGTCTGCAGATTTCCACTGAATTAAGTGTTCGTATTTATAATTACTAAAAGCTAAAGCTGTTTCGCAATTACCTTTTTTGCTTATTCTTACTTCATCCATAGAGCTATCGGCAATTTGCATAGCAATATCTTTATCGAAATTGTAAACCGCCGTATATGATTTCTTTTTGTCTTTGTCAAGCTTTTTCAGTTGTGCTGATTGTATCTCCCCGTCTGTCCAGCTCCAAATATCAAGATTTACAATTTCGTCCTCGGGCAAACTGTCTGTTTTTCTTTCATAATAAACCGGGGTAGTCCCAAAATACATAAGTTTGCCGTTTTCCGAAAACTTTATGCTGCTATGTTTTGAAATCGCCCACCCTTCAGGCATTTTATTTATTTCATCTTCAGCAATCTCGAATTTACTGTATTTAAAACTCTCTCCAGTAATTATTTTATACTTTTTATTTTTGGCTGTGTCTGAAGAATAATAAAAGGCAAATCTCTCTCCCGTTTTATCCACCGACAAACCTTCGACATATCCGTTTGTGAAAATCACCTGGCGTTTCTGCATTAAAACATTATCAACTATGCAAACTTCAACTGAATCTATACTGTCTTTAAATTCGGACTTAAAAATCAAAAGTTTCCCGTTTTCAGATAAATTATAATCTGTAACATTTTCAAATTCAGCTTTTTTATTATTTTGCAAGTCCCAATATACCAACTTACTACCTTCTGTTTTTTGGGGTTTCTTCAAACTATCAATAATCTGCACCGAGTCCTGTACAATTGAATCCTGCTTTTCTTCTTTATCTTTTTTCACCTCCTCTTTTTCGAACAAAAATGCAAGCACAGAGTTTTCTTCTGTAGCAAACTTAAAAGACTTAACCCTCTCAAATTGCCAAACACTGTCTTTTAATATTGAATAAATAAACAGGCTGTCTTTTGGAAAGCTATCTTCTTTTTTTCTTTTAATCTTTAAATTGCGGATAGTATCATACTGGGGACTAACTTTAAAAATTAAAAAATCCGAATTTGATGCAAATTCATGAGAATTGCCTCTGCTAAAGGTTTTTAAAATTTCCCCTGTAGAATTATTGATAATATGCAAAACGCCATCTCCTGCCTGAGGATTTTGGCCAAATGCCGAATATTTTCCATCCTTACTTATCTTAAAATCTTTAAGGCTATTCCACGAATCATATACATCATGTGTAAGAAAAACCTTCTGAGAGTAACACAATGCTGCAATCAAGGATAAATAAATGACAACTATTATCTTCTTCATTTTAGTTTATTTTTTATTTAAAGTGTATATTTTGCAATATCCCCACGTACTACCCCATTTTCAAGATTCAATTCATAACCCAAATCTGGAGCTTCATACATCTTGTTTTCTCTCATAATTTTTCTGTTAAATTTTTCATTATTACATTAGCCTCCATCTCCATTTTTGAAAATCCGAAAAGTTTTTTGCCTAAATCTTTTAGAGATGCTCCTATATGATACACATATTTTTCGTCAATAATCAAAAAACGGTCGTGAGCATTTTTGTAAACTTTAATTTTAATTGGAGAATATTGTTTGTTATGTTTTTCAAGGTCGGTTTTTAGTAAAGACGTTAAATTTGCCGTGTAAATTTCCACAGCTATACCATCTTTTCTTTTGAGAAACAAATTGAGTACCGATTCATCAATATAATTATCAATAAGAATTAACGATTTTTCAGCCGATTTCACAAGTTCAGACACAAACACCCACGCATCAAAAATTTGCCCGTTGAAATAAATACCTTGGTTTGGTGGAAGGTTTGTATTTAATTGTAGCTTGATTTCTCCAATGTCTTTTTTCATGGAGTACATCTCGTTTTCTATTCTATCAACACGCTGACTTACAGCATAACCTCTTAGTAAATAATCTTTTAAAACTTGGTTTGCCCAAATTCTAAACTTTGTGCCTCTTTTGGATTTCACCCTATAACCAACTGAAATTATTACATCCAGATTATAAAAGGCAGTTTTATATTTTTTTCCATCATTTGCAGTTGTCAAGGAATACTTGACTACTGAACTTTTTATTAATTCTCCTTCCTTAAAGATATTATTGATGTGCAAACTAATATTTTGCTTTGTGGAGTCAAATAATTCTACCATCTGCGTCTGAGACAGCCATACAGTTTCATCTTCAAGTCTGACCTCAATATGCTCGGCCTGTTCATCTGGACTGTAAATGATAATTTCATTTTTCATTTTCAAATCATCTGTTTTATATTGTTTCTGTCAGGTTAAACAATTGCAAATATAAAGATTTTCTACATTCTCCGTATTCTGAAATTAAAATCATAAATTGAGACAGCAAGATTAAAAAAAGTAGTTATCATTCCTAAACTATTAATGTTAGAATATAAACGTAATTGACCAATAAAACCTTCTTTAGAATTGTAAAAATTAACCATCTGAAGTAATAGCTATTACTAAGCTTATATAGTTGTTAAGCAAATTATTTATATTACATAATCATATTTTTGACTATGTTTGTGCTTATTTTATGCTGATTTGACACAAAACGACAAATATTTTTTCGAGGAGATAAAAACCGGTAACAAACAGGCTTTTGACAGTCTGTTCAGATTATATTATCAG
>Ga0209200_1004847_pt1 | contig 10680 bp, 5 predicted proteins | sample AD_UKC033_MetaG_FD_184406 | JGI IMG/M metagenome (GOLD analysis project Ga0209200, IMG submission 184406) | Active sludge microbial communities of municipal wastewater-treating anaerobic digesters from USA - AD_UKC033_MetaG (SPAdes) (version 2) | ecosystem: Engineered > Bioreactor > Anaerobic >...
CTTTTGCAAAATAATACATTATTACTGCTATGTCAGTAGGCGTTTGAATTCCATAAACTTCTTCTATCATTACTATTTCGCCATCACTAAAAAATCCGGTTAACGTTCCAAATGCTTCACCGGGTTGGTTTATGAAAGCTGAATCGAGGAAACCATCTTCTTCTAACACTACAAACGATAAATTATGATTTTCATTAATTTCATTTACAGTTTTGTTTATTTGATCAATAGAATTGTTGTTAACTTGTGCACAAATGTAATTAACTAAAAATAATCCGATTATTGCAAGGCTGAGACTCTTTCTGTTTACTAATTTCATTTTTGTTTGTTTTTCTGATAGATGTAATTAATTATAGATTAAAATTTGTTCTATTTGCCATCAAAAATTACGCCGTCTTATAAATATTATACTTGAGGATTATATGGTAATGAGGAATGATGAATATCAATTTTTAATTCTCTATTAATCAATTTATATCCAAAAGTATATTCTACTTTGGTTTCAATACCATCATTATCAGTAAAATAGTAATTGCCCATTGCGAAGGCACGGTTTTCATCGAAAATAAAGTCTGAATTTTCGAATCTGACCTTTGTCCAAGGATGCAACGCGAATCCGTGATCTTCGGGGTATTTTGAGTTCTCGCCGATGAAATATGATTTTGCGCTATCTATGTCGGGCCTAAACTGTACCTTTGAAGCTTTTGTTGGCTTAAATAAAACGGGACCATTATTGAATGCATAAAGCTGATCCAGAAAACCACTTACAAATTGGTCACATTTTATTTTATCGGTTTTCAATTTGCCAGCCATAACAATGCCGTTTCCCCATTTTTCTTGTGCCTCGATGACTTGTTCTAATTTAATCATAGTAATGTATTTAATTATAGTGTAAACTAAAAAATCCTGAATAATATCAATTTTATCTGGTCGTAAAAATATATAATTTATGTTAGATTTAATAATCAACATTGACTAAATCATTTATTTAATTTCAATCTTTTTTTTACCTTTGCCGGCAATTATTCTAACATGAAGTTATTTTCAGTTATAATATGGGTTTGTGTGTTGATTTGTTCTGAAAACATTTCGGCGCAATTGGTATATTCAAATCAGTATTTTAAATGTCTAGATAAAAATCTATCTGTTTTGTATTCAGATGATCATCATATTAAGTCGTATTGTGAGTCTTCAGGTAATAATAATGACACATTTGTTGAAAATCAAAACAGCATCAAATTAGGCAATGAAACATATTTTATTAACGAATATTCTCAAGATTTTTTAAATGGTTTTAATGCATTGAGTAATAAATCAGAATGTCGCCTTAAGTATGGATGGGCTGAAATCAGAAGTGAAATTTTTCAGGTTGTTGAGAGTAGAGATGTTGCACAAGAACTAGCATATCTGCCTGTTGTAATATCAGGTTTAAATAAATACTACACAAATGAGATTGGAGCCTATGGTTTGTGGGGATTATCTTATATACCTGCTGTACGTTTTGGGATTAGTGCAGATTCGTGTTATGATGAAAGGCTTGATTTATTTAAAAGCACTCAAGCTGCATTGTCATATTTGAATCAGCTTCATAATTCATTCGGGACATGGGATTATGCTATTACAGCTTATGTTTGCGGACCTGCAACAGTCCGGAAAGCAATGCATACTGCAAGCGATTTTGATAAAGTAATCAGCTCTATAAATTCTCCTTACAAATATACTTTTTATTCTTTTTTAGCATTTGTAAAATGGATGCAAGAAAATGAAATAAAAGACGATATCAACAGAGATGATTTTGCTTGCAAAACTGTTGACACTGTAGTAGTTACAAATAGAATTCACTTTGAACAGATTGCGGGAGTTTTGAATATTGAACTTGCAAATTTACTTGAGTTAAATCCGCTTTTTACTGGCAAAGTAATTGATGGCAGATATCAGCCTAAAACTGTTTTTCTTCCAACTAAATGTAAAGACAGATATGATTTATACAAGGATTCGATATGTCATTTTAAAGACAGCATATATTTCCCAAAATACAAGGTTGAAATTACTGAAGAACCTGTGTACAGTTACGGGGGCAATTCTAATTATGTTAGTGTTAGTCCCGGAGATGATTATGAAGAAATAAAATATAGTGTAGTTACCGGTGACAATCTGGGTTTTATTGCCGAAAGGCATAATGTTAAAGTATCAGATATTCAGGAATGGAATAATATAAGAGGAACTACAATTTATGTAGGACAAGTTATAAGTATTTGGGTTAAAAAAGGAACAGCTTTGAATTACACTAAGAAAGTTGAGCCTGAAAAGAAAAAAGATAATTTTACTGATATAGTAAAACTTCCGGAGCCGGAGAAAAAAGCTTTTGATCCAAAAGATTATACTTTAGTTGAAACATACGTTGTAAAATCAGGCGACTCTCCATATAAAATTGCTCTTGCCTATTCGTGGGCAACTGCTGAGGATATAATGTTATGGAATAACATATCTGATCCATCAAAATTACAGGTTGGACAAAAACTAAAAATTTATAAAAAGAAATGAAGGCAAGACACATATTGTATTTTGTTGTGGGAGTGATTCTATTACTTGCGTTACTTATGCTGGTTTTTCCAAAAGAAGGAATAAGAATAAACGATCAGTGGGTTTTGTATTTTCCGACATTTGAAGAGATGTTCTCATCAGATAAAGACGATGTCGTTGATACAGATTCTATAATTAAAAATCAGTTTAATATTGATGATTTTAATGACGGACTAACAGAGGTTGATATTGAAGAGATTAAGAAAATGGTTACACCTTTGGAATATCCAAAAGATAATGAATATGCCCTTGACAGATTCTTCGAAAAACTTACAAATATTGAAACTGAAGGAAAAATAAGGATAATGCACTATGGGGATTCTCAGATTGAAGGGGATAGAATAACCGCTTTTATCAGAAGTAAATTACAGGCAAAATTCGGTGGATTGGGAATGGGTTTATGTTCTCCAGTTCCAGTTTATTCTCAGTTTAGTATTCAGCAAACCAGTTCATCAAATTGGTATAGATATACTGGATTTGGATATGGAACGGCTTATTCAGTGCATAATAAATTCGGTCCCATGATAGCTTTTTCAAGATATGCTCCCGAAACAGATTCTATCTGGAGAAAGCCCTCAACTAAATATTCCGCATGGATTAGTTTTACTAAATCTGATGTAGGGTATTCAAATACAAGTCAATATAAAAATGTTTCTATTTATTACGGTAATTTAAGGTGTAAAGTAAAAGTAATATTAAAATCTGATGATATTGTTATTGCAACCGATTCGCTAAATGTAGGCAGTCAGATGTCGGTTTATACTTATCGTTCTGATTATTATTTGAATAATCTTGTAATTGAGTTTGAAGGTTATGATAGTCCTGATGTTTATGCTGTTTCGTTTGAAGATGAAGCTGGAATTTATGTCGATAATATTGCACTTCGAGGGAGTAGTGGAACTGTATTTACTACTACAGATGGAGCCTTGTTGACAGAAGCATACACATATTTGGGGGTAGATTTGTTTATTCTGCAATTTGGGGGTAATTCGGTTCCTTATATTCTTGATAAAAAGTCAGCAGAGCAATTTGCAAATCACTTTTATTATCAGATAATGTTTATTAAGCGAATTGTACCGGATGCATGTATCATTGTTATTGGACCAAGTGACATGGCATATAAGGAAAAAGATTATTATATCACTTATCCCAATCTTGAAAATATCGTTAATGCACTGAGGGATGCTACTCATAAAGCAGGTGGAGTTTATTGGGATATGTATACTGCAATGGGAGGTAAAAACTCTATGAAAGCTTGGGTTAATGCAAATCCACAAATGGCCGGACCTGATTTCATTCACTTTACACCTTATGGAACTCAAGTGATTTCAAATATGTTTTATAATGCATTTATTCTTGAATATACCGAATATTGTGAAAGAAATAAGAAAACAAAATAAAGCAAATATATTTCTGATTCTGATAATCATTACTTTTCTGCAGCTTGATGTATCTGCTCAGGATAAGATTTTGCCATATTCGGTTAATACTTATAGGTACATAAATTATGATTCATGTTTTTTAGAAAATTTCGGTAATAATATACAAATGGAGATGTTTTATGAAAAATTGGATGATTTGTGTATGGAAGGAAAAGGTCAAATATCAATCTTACACCTGGGAGGATCACATATTCAGGCAGGATTTTGGTCATGGGAACTTAGGAAAAGATTTGAAAGTCTTTGCCCCGGAATGGAAGGTGCTCCGGGAATGGTTTTTCCATTTAGTATTGCTGCTACAAATCATCCATATTATTACAAATCAAGTTTTACGGGTAAATGGGAGATAGCAAAAATTACAGATAAAGAACCTGTTGAGAAAATTGGATTGGCAGGAATAACAGCATTTACAGAAGATTCTGTAGCCGAAATAAAAATTTCTTTTAATCCTGCTGCAAATATTGGCAAACATCAATTTAATAAGATAAGTATATTCCACAATGTTGAAGATACATCGTATCTACTATCAGTATCACCTGTGGAGTTTTTGGATTCATGTACTGAAAATTTGGTTGTAGGGGTATCAGAATATTATTTTAGCAAAGATCTCGATTCTGTAAAAATAAGAGTTGTAAAACAGGACACTTCGCAAAGCAAGTTTTGTTTTTATGGGGCATATCTCCAAAATTCACAACCCGGAATTATCTACACCGGGATAGGAATAAATGGCGCTTCAACACATTCTTATCTTAAAGCTGAATATTTCGAGCAGCATTTAAATTTAATAAATCCCGATTTGGCAATATTGTCAATTGGGGTTAATGACGCATCGGGACCTGCATTTTCAGAAGATAATTATGTTAATAATTATAGAAAAATCATTGCTATGATAAGAGAGGTAAATCCGAATTGTGCAATAATTTTTACAACAAATAATGATTTCTATTATTACCGGGGTGGTTCAAATACGAATTATAATGAAGTATATTCCGGGATGGTGAAATTAGCAGAAAATTATGGGTGCTCAGTGTGGAATATGTTTAAAGTTATGGGAGGGCTTAAATCAATAAATCTGTGGAAGAAAGATAAATTGGCTAATAACGATAGGATTCATTTTACTAAAGAAGGATATAGTGTTATTGCAGGCTTGTTGTTCGATGCAATACTTAGAGATTATGAAACCCATTTACGAAAACTTGCTGTTGACAACGAAATAAAAGATTGAAAATGGAATATATAAACAGCATCTTTTCATACGACCCTGCTTCCCCAATGATTTTTACAAGATTCTTTTTTTGGGGATTTTTTGCGGTTGTGTTGTTGGGTTATTCCTTAATTTCTAATAAAATTACTTTAAGATCTTTGTATTTGCTCGTATTAAGCCTATTCTTCTATTACAAGTCAAGTGGATTTTTCTTTTTTCTTATAATTTTCAGCACTTTTGTGGATTTTTATATTGGCAAATGGATATACGCTTCAGAAAAAGTTAATACCAGAAGGCTCTTGCTAGCTTTAAGTGTATTTGTCAATTTGTTATTATTATCCTATTTTAAATATACTTTCTTTTTTACAGAGGCGATAAACGAAATGTTTGGGACAAATTTTGTTGCTAAAGACTATCTGTCCGAATTTACTAACTTACTGACAGGTTCCCATTTTGATACTGCGAAAATATTTTTGCCTGTAGGGATATCGTTTTTTACTTTTCAAACAATGTCATACACTCTTGATATTTTTAACAGAAAACTTGAACCGGTAAAAAGTATAATTGATTTTGGATTTTACGTGTCGTTCTTTCCACAACTTGTTGCAGGACCAATAGTAAGAGCAAAGGAGTTTATTCCTCAGATATATAAGAAATTTGAGTTATCAAGATACGAGTTTGGCTTAGCTCTTTTTATGATACTTAAAGGTCTGATGAAAAAAATAATGATTGGTGATTATATTGCTGTAAATTTTGTTGACAGGGTTTTTGCAAATCCTGATATGTACACCGGTTTTGAAAGTATGATGGCTATGATTGGGTACTCTCTTCAGGTATATGTTGATTTTTCAGGTTATACTGACATTGCTATTGGAGTAGCTTTGCTGATGGGTTTCAGACTTAGTCAGAACTTTAATTCACCCTATAAAGCAAAAAATTGTGGAGAATTTTGGTCTCGTTGGCATATTTCATTGTCATCATGGCTCAAGGATTATCTTTATATACCCTTAGGAGGCAACAGAAATGCTACAAAGGGTACATGGATAAATTTTGCGTTAATATTAGGAGTATTTATTTTATTAGCCTCGAACAAATGGGCAACTATTGCAATTATTGCATTTGCTGTTATTATAATTTTATTGATGAGATTCTTTCCATCAGCGAAGAAGAACATTATTGCCAATATTAATTTAATGATTACAATGTTGTTTGGAGGGCTATGGCATGGATCAAGCTGGAATTTTCTTATCTGGGGAGGATTAAACGGACTTGGAATAGTGGTATATAAATATTGGCGTAAAATTAGTCCTTGGGAAAAATATAATAATGTAATTGCAACAATTTGGAAAATCACAATTACTCTGGGATTTATTACATTAACAAGAGTTTTCTTTCGAGCTCCTGATATTAAAATTGCAACAACGATGCTGAAAAGAATGTTTAATAATTTTAGCGTTGAATTTGTTCCGCAGATAATAACTGCATATTATAAAGTCTGGCTAATGATGTTGTTTGGATTTGTAACACATTGGTTAAGTTACAATTTTAAAGACAAATGGCGTGACAGATTTATAAATTTACCTCATTGGTCTCAGGCCATAGTTTCAGCAATTATTATTTTTATAGTTTATCAGTCAATTTGTGCTGATATGCAAGCCTTTATTTATTTCCAGTTCTAGAAAATTATTTAGTGTTTGATTATTTTCTTAGTTAGTACTGCGTTTTCGGTAACAACTTTAATTAAATAAATGCCCTCTGATAAATTTGTATCAATTGAAAAACTAAATGTATTTTTACCTTTATTAAAAATACAATCTTTTACCGGATTTAATATTGTCTTGCCTGTAATATCATACACAAAAATACTGCCTCTGCATTTGGCTTCACTTAGATAAGAAACATTTATATTTGAATAAAATGGATTTGGATAAACATCAAAGAAAACATCACTATTTGTTTCTATCATTTCCGCTGTAAAATCAATTGTAAGTTCAACAGGAATTGTTAAAGAGCTTTCGCTATCTGATATTTTTATGTCTGCATAATAAACACCTTCAGCCATATCTGTAGTGTTGTAAAGTAAAGAAAGCTCAAAATCAGAATTGTAAGGTATTTCACCAAACATTGGAGAAATGCTTAACCAAAACGAATTTTCGTTATTTAATTCAAATTCCGAGGAAACCGAGTGCGGCTCGGAGCCATAAATATCACCAGAAATGGTAAAAGGCCATGAGGATGTCAATCCTGTATATGAATCATCGAAAGTAATATTTACTGTACAAGTTGCTGTTTCGTCCTGATGTATCTGACCCCATGTTTCTGTGGTTGTCCAAACAAGATCTGCTCCAGTACCTAATGCATTATTTGAAAACAGAGTTCCGGAAGGTCCTATCAGGTCGGTAGAGCTATTTACAATAACTTCGTCAGGAAAATCAATATTAAGAGTTTTAATCCATTCATAATCAGGTGATTCAGCACTTAAAGTAAATATTACATCATAGGTATTGCCCGGTAGAAATGTCTGAATGTTGGCAGTTAAAGTCGTGCCTTCAATGTTTTTAGTGCTTTTCCCGACTGGGATTATGTCAATATCGAACGAAAGGACACCACCACCAATGTTTGAAATTGTCAGAGGGTCGCTATTTAATTGGTTTGTATTCATTGTTTTATGAATTTCACTTACGGGACAACTTAAAACCGGTGGAATATTATTGACTGCCGGAAAAGTAATGTTATCAATCCATGCAGCATCAAGACCTCCAATGTCCATAAAATCTTTTCGGTATCTCCATTTGAAATTATGTAAACCGGTTGTTACATTATAAGAATAAATACCCCACGGAATTTCGCCGCATAAACTCAGTTTTACTACATCATCAACAAGAAATTCAAAAAAATCGTAGTTGTTTTCGCTCGAGACTTTTCGGGCAAAACTTATTTCTCCATCAGCAACTACAAACATGTCTATTTCAAGAACAGATTGCTGACTGTGACCAATGTTTCCTGATTTTAAGCTATATGTACCTTCATATACATTGTCAGTAACAATATACCAAGGTTCATCTCCACCATTAGTCCATTCAAATACTTCGAAACCTCCTGATTCCCAATTCTCTTGTAGAATTCCAATTATAAGATAACTTGATAGATTAACGTTAAGTCCATGATCTGCAACAACATTAAGGTGCAATTCGGTGAAATGAGCCATATCGCAGTCTGGGTCAACGCTTATATTAAAGGTTAAAGGCTCACTGTTGCCAGCATTTAACTCACTAATTGCAATAGGTGCTGTATTTATTGTTATTAGAGGATCTTCGGTAGTCAGAGTTATTGTCAGATTTGTCGCCTCAACCAAACCTATATTCTTAACAGTAAAAATTACGTCAGAGGTTTCTCCAGGATCCAGACAATTATTATCTCCGTCATTTACGAAATTGCTTAAAACCGTTATAATGGCTGTATGTATTACAAGCTCAATCTGTAAATTTTGTAAAAACCCGTTATCTCCGGCAATTTCTATATTAACTATTGCAATATGTTGATTTGGGACATCATCAGCTGAAGTAATATTAAATACTACATTTTCGAATTCGGTAGGCTCTAAAGCTGTAATATTCTGAATTGCTTCATTAATTGTAATATATTCATCAGTTGTTGAAGCCGTTATTACAAGATTATGAACATCAGAACCTCCTGTGTTTGTCATTGCTAAGATTATATCTGCAGTCTCATTTACAGCAAGAATATTATCATTCCCGTCATCAACAGTGGGTTCTCCATGTTCTATATGAGGTGCAAAAGCATTGAAATTAAAATAATACTGCCATGTGTCTTGATCAGAAGATACAGTAAAATTCAGCTGAAAACTATAATTGTCAGGAATCAATGGGCTGACATTAAAACTAAAGGCATCAGGAATCAAAGAAAAATTGCCGGCATTCAAATCCGGACAAACAGCAGTATTATCCGTTATCGTGATATAAGGGTCTGAAGTACTAACAACAATTTCAATTCCAGTAACCGGAGAAACAAGTGGGTTAGTTGCCGTAACATCCAGAGTAACCGTTTCAGCATATTCTATAATGTTATCGTCGGGAGTATGGGTTTCAAAACTCAAAATCAATCCGTCTGTAACAAATGGCAAAGTTTTTTTATCTGTCAGTCCGTTATTGTCAATAACCTTAAAATGAAAATCTTCAGCTAAATACGTAACTGTTGGAAAACCTGTAAGAAGACCATTTTTACTTATTTCAAACTCTTCAGGAATTTCGAATGGAATAAGTGTATATGTAAATCCGGGGCTTATTGAATTAGGATTGTCGAAATGTAATTTTTGAAAGTTTTTTTCATCTCCATTAGATACCCCGCAAGAATATTCAATTAAATTAGTTAGAACAGAATTGTCATAAGCAAAACTAATTTTTCCGTCATCAAAAATAGTCATAGAAAAATCTATGGTTGCATTATCCCATATTATTGTTTTATATCCTGCTTCTGAAATAGTTTTTAATGATGAAATTAGAGAACTGCAATAAAGAGGAGCAATACAACGTGTATGTATAAAAACAATTTCATCGTGACCAGACAAGTAAGGTAGGCTAGGACTAAATCCGCTTTCGAATACTACCAAGCCTGTGTTACTTACATACATTGTATTATAGGCATTTCCATAATAATTAAAATCAAAGCCTAGTGGTACTGCGATAAAACCCGAGCCTGTTAAACTGGTTCCTCCTGCGGGGAATGAAGATATAGATTCGGAAATGTTGAAATCCATATCAAAACTCCAGGTATATGGCTCTGTACCACCCTCGGCAGTGAGTTGCTGTGAGAAAGGACTCATAATAGCTCCGGTTGACAATTCGGTTGTCGTAATTTCAACAGGGTCGTAATTTTCAGAACTAATAATACTCAAAGTTGCAATTCCGTTTTGAGGGATTGTTTGGGCAGGTTCTGTGCAAACTGTTTCTGTAGGAGAGCCCGAACTGTAATTAATTAAAGAAAACGAGTTGAGAGTTCCTGTACCCCAACCATCAGCATCATTTTCATAAACTTGAATAAAATATTTCGCTTCGGCGTTTGGATTTATCATGTTTAGGAGTGGAGTGAGATCTAAACCGAATTCTATGGTTTTGTCAATTTCGGTGGATCCTCCTGTCATAGGCCTGTCACCTCCCTGATAATCAAGAATAGGAAAATCAATTACATATTCAGGAACACTTGCAGATGGATTGGTTGCAATTCCGGCATAAACTTTTATTCTTTTTCTATTCGAATAAGTAATGTTTACTTTTGCAGTGAGTAATGGATTATAAGTCGGATTTACAGTCATTACATGAACTACGTCATGCCAGAAAGCTCCCGTAGCAATTGCTTTATACATAATATAACAAAAGCCTCCATCAGCCCACGTTGGTCCTCCGCTGTATGTATTACACATTTTTATACCACCAA
>Ga0209200_1004855_pt1 | contig 10672 bp, 10 predicted proteins | sample AD_UKC033_MetaG_FD_184406 | JGI IMG/M metagenome (GOLD analysis project Ga0209200, IMG submission 184406) | Active sludge microbial communities of municipal wastewater-treating anaerobic digesters from USA - AD_UKC033_MetaG (SPAdes) (version 2) | ecosystem: Engineered > Bioreactor > Anaerobic >...
ATATCCACTATATCTATTTCGCTGTTTTCCAGAATCTCCTCAAAGCTGGCGACGGTTGCTCCGTATTTTTCGGAGATCGCCTTCGCCCTGCTTTCGATTGGATCGACTATCCAGAGGGAATTTCTTTGATCGATGGCCCTGTAGGCCCTCGCGTGGACGTTTCCCATCATCCCCGCTCCAAGTATCGCTATCAAGTGCATCTCGCTCCTCCTTTTCTCTCTTCCGGTTTGAATATGTCGGCTTTGTTCAATCCGATGCAATTCAACACTCTGGTTATGAACTCTCTCTTCAAAGCTGTTCCGGACCGTGCGAATCGGTCCCGTAAGAGAACCGCATGCCCCTGCGCCGGAGGAGATCGATCACCTCAAGCCTGGGCGATGCGGACATTTCGTGAATCTCCACGGCCACGCCGCTCTTTACGAGGGCCGGAGCTATAGAGGCGTACCAGTCGAGGGTGAGATACTTCGCGGCGTAGTAACGCTCGATCTCGCGCCTTTCATCGAAGGTATCGCTGTTCGCTCCAAGAGGCGTCAGGGGAAGGTATCCCTCGACATGGCCGAGAATCTGAAAGCCTCCCTTTTCTATTCCGCGCTCTATGTAAGTCCTGTACTCTCTCCAGTAGTCGGATTCGCTTTTGTGCCTCCCGTTTACCCTGTGTACGATGGCGATCAAAAAATCGAAGGGCGGTACCTTCGCCGGAAGCATCAAGCCGTCGGGCCCCAGCCCCGTTTCGCCGCCCAGAAGAACCTCTATGCCAGACTTTCTCGCTTTCTCTTTGAACCGGTTGAACAGATCCATATAATGGGCCTCCGACACGGCCACCAAATGGGGCAAACCGGTTTCGAAGTGATCGGTTATCCCGCATTTCGACAGACCGGCATTACGGAGCGCAGTCAGAACCTTTTCGAAGGACATCGAACCGTCGGAAAAGACTGTATGAATGTGAAAATCGAAATCAACGCTCATCATCACAGCTCCAGATGTTTTCACCATCGAATTTCCTTTCGCTTTCTATAGAGAGAATCTTCAATGTCGTCGGCACGATATCAACCAGCTTTGCCGCAGGTATTCTGCAGCGTTTCATCATGCTACCCCAGAAAGCGATCACGGTTCCCTCCTCGCCCTCGGTTCCATGATAGCCGAATCCTCCCGTTTTCGGTCGCAAATATGGCCTTGAGTCTTTATCCAAGAGCTCTGAATTCACCACATGGGGCGACGATGTTCGATCGGGTTGCCTTCCTGTTTGCAAATTCCACGGTCTCGTCTTCTTCGGCATACTCCATCACATTGCGGGACCGCTTTTTACTTATGTTTGCCCTTACTTCTTCACCTGCACCTGCCATCCATCGGCAATTGCGTTTGTCGTCAGGATTCCTTTGAATTGATCACCATCGTATACAGGGATCTGAGAATATGATTTCTCAGCAATAATCTTGAGCGCCTTTTCCAGGCTGTCATTTGTGTCTATCGTCGCTACTTTCTCGTATCCAAATACAGAAGTAATCCTTGGCGGATCATTGAGCATCCGAGCGATCCGCTCTATGTCTTGAACTACTTCGTCGTGCAGCTCTGCGATAGGTCTGGTATCGGCTCTTACTGTCTGGACTATCGCGTTGCGTAACTCTGCATATTCCAGAAGAATGTCGAGAAAGCTCCTGAGAACCCTGTCACTCTTCGACAAACCTCTCAAAGATCTGGAGAATCCATCGATCCGGTAATCTTCGTTGAATCTGCTCAAATACCCTTCTGTCGTTCCAAAGACACGCACGAATCTCACTCAATTCTCCATGGTCAATCCGCCTGACTAAAGAACACTTATGCTGAGAAAAAATGAACTACGGTGAGAAACAGAAATGGATTCTCACTTGTGTCTTCCTCTTAATTATTAAAGTATAACAAAACGGTGGTTTGGGAGAAAACGGGTTTCAGCTCATAGTCCGTGGTTAGAGTAGATTGGTGGGTTTCTCTATCGAAGAGCATTAAATTGTTTTACGTATGAGTATGAGCAGGCCTGTTCGTAATTTTAGCCTATTCCTGATTATCAAGAAGTCTCTTTCTTCTGGTTGTTCAGCTCTTACAATTATGCATCCAATAATTCAAAGAGCAGCCGGGGGAAGGGCTGCTCTTTGAAGAGAGTAAGCTACACTGCTTTTCTTTTGACCTTGGTCGTGTTGATAAAGCAAGCTGCATTTTGTTGGACGAATCATGTCGAAAAGTTACAGAGTTGCCTATTTCATCGGATTTTGTTGCAATGTGATTTTTCTCGCTCAGAGAACGGAAAATTGAAGTCCGGGTTCTATCTGAGTTTTTCTAATAGCTTTCTTAGCTTCTTGTATGACTTGCCTTCGAGAGGATATGGCAGGGAAAGCAACCAGTCGTTAATCAGCGCAATAGCCATTGTATATGCCCTGCCATCTTGAATCAGATCCTCAATTTCCTCGTCCTTGAGCAGGTTGCTGTCTAGTATAGCTTCTGCCTTGCTGCATAGAACTTTCTCAGCGTACTCTGACACAAGTTCCTTGATCTGCCTTTTCACTATCTCTTTCTCTTTCTCTCTCAAAGCGATCACCTTTGCATCCTCAAGAACTAAGTCAACGGCCAAGCGTTGTTGACAAAAAGAACCATGCAAAACAATGCCTACGTGGCATTTATCCAAGTTCATAGGTAAGCTCGGCTGTTTACGCGCAGTTCTTTGCAGAAAACAAGATTGTGCTCAAAGTTTTTGTAGCAAATCAGGGGATTTCAAGACAATAAAAGATGAAGAAGTCCCTGGCTTTCTGATGATTTATTGCTTCATTTCTTCCAGTTTGGGTGGCAAATGATTCTCGCTTCTCTACACGATAATCGAGACCCGAGGGTGCTTTCCTGATGAGCTAAGGAGGACGTTCAAAGTGAAAGGATTATTCCACAAGATCTAATCGAAAGAATGATTACTCTTGCTGAACTTTTCTGAAATGAGGACTCAATAACTCCCTTCGAATCAAATTTGGTAGCGAACTAGAACGCGTGACTTGCTAATGACAGGGAAGACGGCAATGTGAGCATTAAGATTCGAGGCTGCGGAAATTAGTTTCCTTAATGCGACTGATTTGTTGAAATCCACTTCTAAGAGAAGCGGCCGATTGACGCGAATATTATGACATTCCTGTGAGAACTTTAGTATTCTACACCTCAGCAGGCAAACAAGACTGCGATCGCTTGATTCGAGTTTGCAGTTCTCAAATCCGCAGTATCCGTAAATCTCTTTTGAGATTTCTCTGGTCCGTGGTCTTGGCATGAAGTTGCTCTGTAATACTCAATCTATCTATCCATCTATCCGTGCATGGTGGATTTGTCATTTGGATTGAAGACTTCTCTTGAAGGAGGGGTTATTAGCCAATGGAAAGAACAAGAGCCGGTGTTACACTTGTCGAACTTGCAGTGGTTTTGGCTGTTTTTACGATAGTACTTGCTTCTGTGTTGCTTATGTTTACTGACCTCACAAGAAGATCAAGAATAGCTCTTGGAGAGGTGGAAAGATATTCAGAGCTCTTTAGGGTTGATAGTCTGATTCAAGCTGAACTCTCAAAGGCCGGTCCGAATGTTGAAAGAATTGCCTTAGTACGGGAAACTGAAGATGGACCGGCAAAGGGTTTGAGATATATGGTTTCCATTCCTTTCGTAAGGGGAAAAGTGACGAAGCAGTTCTATATTGATGATGGAAGGCTTTTTATCTGGGAAAAACAGGCGGTTCAGGGAGACTTTCCAGCCGACAGTAATGCGGATGTAGTTGAGTCTCTTAACGATAATGAGGACATCGTTTTCTCTTCCAGCTCATTTGAGCATGTCGATTTGGAATTTGTGTCTATCAACGGAGGATCGGTTTCGTATAGCATAATGCTTTCTTCGCCCGATGGGAGTAGAACTCACAGATCTTCTGTGAGACTGATGAACGTGAAGTGAGGATGACTATGCAGAAGGGACTTTCTATGATCGAAATGATTATCACAATGGCTGTTGTTGCGATAATGATCGTGACCGTATTTCAGATATTTCTCACAATACATTCGACCCTTAGCAAGTCGAATGCAAGAATGAAGGATTACACAGAAATACGATACGAAATCACTAATCTTTGGAGACCTGGTGGAGTTAACGGTTACGGACTGGAAGTATCTGAAGACGGATCTTTTTTTGACAGGTTAGCTGCGGAGGGTGTCTCTTCTGATCTCCTGGAAAAGCTTGAATCAGCAATCACAATAATGAATGTACAGGACAGTAGCCGTGAAGCAACATTTACTGCAGTAATGCAGAAATGATTGGGAGTGAACCGCATGAAAAAAGGGCTTGTTTTGCCGTTGACACTTATAATAATGATGTCAGTTACAGTAATCTCAGTTGCGCTTCTAAACAGAACTTCTTCAACTACCTCTGAGTTATTTCAGAGGATTAGCAAGGCACAATTGCAGGTGAACGGGGGAAATGCATTTTTCGCGAATTTCGGATACCTCAAGAGGAAATTTGCTGAAGAAAGCTATCTCAATTTATCAACCGATAATTTTTACATGTCACTTACTTCCACCCCCACAATGTACGATGATTTTCTCGGTGTTTTCGTTACTGATACCCTCGAATACAACGCTTGGAAGGAATTGTTTTCAAAGTTTTCTAGCGAGCAGTTCTACAGGCCGGGAATTGATTTGACTAAGGTTCTTGACGAAGTGACCGAAGGAACGTTCGACGATATGGTTCTAATCCCTTACAAATCATCTCCAAACACACTTCTCGCGATCGTGAGGACCTCTAAGGGGAATATGAGTTCTTACTTCTGGGGTCTTGTGAGCCCGCGTTTCTTCAGCAATTGGTCGAGATTTGAATTAGAAAGTAACTCAACTGCCCATTGGTATCCTGGATCGGTGATATATGGGCCGACTTTCTTCGGGTCCGTAGGTCAGGGCGGAGCTGGAAATGGCGGTTTCAGAATGAACGCAACGATTCCGCCTGATCCTGACGATATTTCTGGTGATGGACCGATCTTCAATGGTGAGGTTTGGTACGAGAATGCAAACATTGCACTTAATGGGAATTGGAAAGCAGAAAAGACAGTACGCGTTGATACGGATGGCGACGGTGATTACGATGATGAACGGTTCAAGGACAAGCACTATGCAGTACACGTGGAGAATGGCGAAACATGGATATTTCTCGAGGGGTTCAATGAGGTAATTGTTGCAGATTCTTATGAAGAAGATGAAGAAGAAATGAGAGTGAAAGGTTCAGTTATCGACTTTGTAGACAACGCTTCTTCGGGGGATTTCAATAGCCGTTTTTTACCCTGGTTTCTGCGAGCAGGGAGTGTCAAGGTTAGTCAAGAAACTATAAAGGACCTAGAAACTAGATTCGATGAGATGGAAGAATACTATCAAAGCCACTACTCAAATACGACCTCGCTGGAAGACATGTTGAATGCCATTGAAACGGGAGGAACTCTTCCTCAGAATTCTCTAGGTCTATACTTGAAAGACACAGAGAGAAGCTCTGGTTCTCAAGTTAGCGAAACAGAGACGACTGAGTTGATCAGGGATGGAAATACACAATGGCTAAGAAACCTTCTTGTCAATGACGATGATTTTCTAGATCTTTTCAGACAATGGATAATCAATGATAATGAACGAAAGTTGTCTGCAAACAAGATTCTCAACAATGACGATTTAACAAGTAACGATTTCACCGATGACGAATTGAGACAGCTAATCAATAGTAATAAGATAACGCTCTCGGTGAATGAATCCCCGATTATTGAGGAGAGAAGAACGATTACTCAAACTGAAATTACTGGTGGCGTCAGAATACTGGACAATGCGGATAGCGTGAATTTATCGTCGGATGTTCTTTTGGGAACATCTCTGAACAGTCTTGTAGGCACTGGCAATTTTGAAAGTTCAGTTCCCTATTCAGTTATCAGATTCAAGTGGGATAGGGAAGTAAGATCATCTGGTAATCAAGTGAGAAGAAGATCTAGAACTATCAGCAGATATCCTCTCGAGTACGAAAATGGTTTGATTAGCTTCACGCTAAGTCTAAAAGGTTGGGAATGGTGGAGGTTTTGTCCCTTTGGGTTATGCTCTGAATGGCATAGAGGTAGCGCTAAGTCATGGGGAATGCCAGGAGGAATTAATGGTCCAACAACTGTCTTATCGTGGTCCGAATGGCATTACTCTGACTGGTCCGAATGGGACGTAATAGGCGGGGGTGGTAGCGGCCAAAAGATTGCAGATGCAGATGTCGACATGTATTTGATAACTCCGTCCGACGGTTTTTCTGAAATGAATTTTGATACTACCGTCATAATGAAAGTCAACTCAAAGAACGAAGAAGACTATCCTTCCTTCACCACCGAGGCGACCTCTTTCTCGAACAAAGGATACTACGTGGTTGAGGAAGATATAGGAACGGGTGGAGCGGGAATACCTGGAGGGGTCGGAACAACGCTGGGCAGAGAAGCAACTGTAATTGACGGAAGATACACAATAAGGTCAAAAGAAGGAGATATCAGGATCTACGGAGATATCTTATATAACGACATGTTGAATGATTCAACTTTTAGAGGCTATGTAGATGAGTCAGGACTTGCTTTTGACCCGAATTACGACCCAAACCTTTCAGCGGCGAACGCCTCTCTGAATGACATGCTGAACCTTGTAGCAACTAACGGGAATATTGTAATGCCTTACCAGAGCAGTCCAAGTGGCAGAGACGCTATTGAGAATATTAAGCTGTTCACTAATCTCTTCGCGTTCGGGAAGAACAGCGGGCATAGCAATACGGGACAGATTCTCATAGATGGCTACGATTACTACAGTGTCGATCTGGGATTCAGGCATCTGTTTGGTACCATGGTTTCTATTGAAGCAGGCCCCGCCGGAAAACCTTCTGAAACAGGCCCCGCCGGAAGAACTATCGGTTTCAGAAGTCGCAACTACTACGACGAGAGGCTGTACGGAAACGAGGACCTTCCATTTGCTTCTCCGGAATCAAATATCCTTGAAGTGATGGGCACATCAATGAGATAGTTTAACTGTACGTAGTTCATTGTTTTTGATATAGACCTGTTGAGATCCTTTGCATGAGTCTGAAAACAAAACCCGGCCTTTTCGCCGGGTTTCTTTTTCCCCTTGATTCCTGCTCAATTGTATGATTCTAGACCCATAAGCGGCGTGGACTCTCTATTTCGTTTGGAAGCCAGCCCCGACGCTGTTCATGAGTTCGAAGAAACCAGGGAATGATACCGAGACGCATTCGGCGTTGCTGACTTCGGTTACTCCTTCGGAGAATAGACCAGCGACTGAGAGAGACATTGCAACCCTATGATCGTCGTGGCTTTGGACCTTTGCTCCGGTAAGTTTCTTTCCGCCGTGAATGATCATTTGGTGATCTGTGTCCTCGATCGATGCACCCATTTTCGAGAGTTCTCTCTTCATCACCTCGACTCTGTCTGTCTCTTTTACCCTTATGCTCTCAATTCCAGTCAATACAGTGTCTCCCTCAGCGTAGCAGGCGGCAACTGAGAGTATGGGCAGAGCATCGGGAATGTCTGAACAGTCTATGGTGATTCCCCTGAGTTTAGTTCCTCCAACTGCCTTCAAAGAGTTGCTGGATCTGTTTAGAGTTACATTTCCGCCCATTTCTTTGAGTATGTCGACAATTACGGCGTCGCCCTGGCTGCCCGAGAGATCCAGGTCCTCTATTACTAACTCCGAGTCAGTTACGAGTGCAGCCACTAGTGGAAAAGCGACGGATTCCCAGTCGCTGGGAATTGCAGTATCGACCGGTTTGTAATTCTGAGGTCCTTCTACTTCGAAGAAACTGTAATTCTTCTCATCATACTTGACTTCTATCCCGTGTTCGCTCATCCAATCCACGGTCATCTGGAGGTAAGGCCTTTCTATGGCCTTCTGAACTTCGATCCTGGTTTTTCCCTCGAGCCTCGCCGATGCCAGGAGCATTCCAGAAATGTACTGTGACATCTTTCCATCGAAAACAATAGTCCCTGCCCTCATTGGTCCTTTTACAATGACGGGAGCCGCATCGCTGTCACTTCTCGTCGTGACGGCGAAGGCCCCCAGTTTTCTCATTGCTTCCAGCAGTTTCACAACGGGTCTTCTACGAATCTGATAATCTCCCGTAAGAACAACGTAGTCACTCAGAGTCCCCGAGATCGCCGTGGCAAAATAGAAGGTCGTACCGGAATTCCCGCAGTCAATGACATCGTCGGGAATCTTTAGGCCCTCGGGGCTGCTCTTTATCGTCCATACTCCCTTTTCAATTTTCACATCGGATCCGAAGGCCCTGGCAGCTCTCGTCGCCGAAAGACAGTCCTGACTCGGAAGAGGGTTTTTTATGGTTGAGAGTCCCTTTGCCATGGCGGCGATCAGGACCGCCCTTATTGTATGGCTCTTTGAACCGGGCACAGAGAGCTTACCCGAAAGATTATGCTTTGAAGCAAAGGCTATCATTTTCAATTCTCCTTTCCTTTGTCAGACCTTCCGGAGAAGAGTTTTCTCACCCCGGTCTTGACAAACTTGAAATTGGAAAACAGTGATATGAGAATGAAGACAATAAGAATAATGCTGATGGGTCTTGAGAACATTGAGATTATCAGATTGTCTCCTGCCGAAGCAAGCGATACCGCCCTTCTAAAGTTAGCGTCCATCAATGATCCCAGCACAATACCGAGAACCATTGGCGCCACCGAGTATCCCTTCCTTCTCATGACGAAGCCAATCAGACCAAAGATGGCCATAATAAGGATGTCGAAAACACTTGAGTTTATCGCATAAGCGCCGATTATACACAAGATTGCGACCACAGGAAGGAGGATCTTCTTCGGAATCAGTACCATCCTTGCCATTAGTGGAGCCACACCGATTCCGAGAGCAATTATCGAAAGAGATCCAATTATTCCAGCAGCCAGTATTACATAGAAGAGGTCGGGAGTCTGCGTGAAAAGCAGAGGACCGGGTCTCAAGCCGTGGACGTACATTGCGGACAGAAGAACGGCAGTAACGGCGTCTCCGGGCACAGCAAGTGTCAGCATGGGTATAAGTGCGCCTCCTATGCAGGCATTGTTTGCAGATTCGCTTGCAACTATCCCTTCTACGGCCCCTTCGCCAAACGGAACTTCGGGTTTTCTGACCGTCTTTTTCGCCTGATCGTAAGCAATTAGAGAAGCTACTGGGCCTCCCGTGCCTGGCAGCGCGCCTATGAAGGTGCCTATCACAGCCGACTGGAGTGAAAGGGGAATGTGCCTCATGAGCTGCCGAAAACCGACCTTCTCTTTCCCCAGTTTACCGGCTATCGGTTGGAGTGAGCGCTGCCCTATCTGAACGAGAATCTCCGAAAAACCGAACAGACCGATCAGAGCAGCTATCAGCGAAATACCTGCTTGAAGCTTCATCGAGCCGAATGTGAATCTCGGTGTGCCCATAATCGGATCGATTCCAATCAAGCTTATTATTACTCCCAGTGTTGCACTAATCAATCCTTTTAGGAAGTTCTTTGACGTCAAGGATCCGACAGTGGTAAGGCCAAAGAGGGCAAGTAGAAAGTAATCCATTGGCGAGAACTGTAGGGCAATCTTTGTAACTGGTTTTGCGAGTAAGGCCAGCATTATCAGACCAAAAAGAGTACCAACAAAAGAATAGACGGTAGCAACTCGTAAAGCCTTTCTTGCCTGTCCCTTCATGGTCATAGGAAAGCCGTCAAGTGTCGTTGCGACCGATGCGGGAGCTCCTGGGATGTTTATGAGTATCGCGGATATAGCACCGGAGAAGACTCCAACGACATAAACTCCCATCATAAGAGCCATAGCATCGTTGACCGTCCACGTGAACGTTACCGAAACAAGAATCGCGGTTGCCATTGTGACGGAAAGCCCCGGCATTGCGCCTACAACAAGTCCGGCAAAGGCACCGACAAATACCAGGAAAATGAACCTTAGATCTATCGCGGCGAGTATCTGTTCAACCATGTGCACATCACCTTCTCAAGGCAGGTAGACACTCAGTAGAACACCAAAGGCGTAATACAGGCCAAGAGTAGTCCCCACAGAGATTATTCCCAACAACCACCAACGCTTCTCTCCAAGTAGGAGCAGCATCGAGGCCAGGTAAGGAATTGAAATAGCAATGAAGCCAATCATCGGAAGAAGCCAGACATATATGAACGTAAGTGCCATTGAAATTGTAATTCTGAGCCAATCAACCTTGTCAAAACCACCCGATTTGAAACTCTTGCTTCTCACCGCCTGGAATATTAGAGATATTGCAAGCACTAAAAGTATTACACCCATTATCAATGGAAAGAGACCGGGCGCAAGTGACCAGGAACCGTAAGGGTTCATCCCAGCCGAGACTACAATTATGAAGACGGCGATTACAGCGAAGAAGGCTCCTTCGATTATCTGGAAATTGAGACCGCCACTCGTTTTTTCTTTCATAATAACCTCCAAAGACGGTAGACACGAAGTCTACCGTCGATAGATCAGAATCTCTCTATTCCGAAGTCTGCAGGACTATTGGGAGCCACTCCAGCGTCATAGAGAAGCCATGCAACGATCGAGGTCCAGCGGTTCCAGTATTCGATAACAGCGTCGCCCTGAACGTCGTGCATTCTGTTGTAGAAGCTTGACTCG
>Ga0209200_1004860_pt1 | contig 10664 bp, 9 predicted proteins | sample AD_UKC033_MetaG_FD_184406 | JGI IMG/M metagenome (GOLD analysis project Ga0209200, IMG submission 184406) | Active sludge microbial communities of municipal wastewater-treating anaerobic digesters from USA - AD_UKC033_MetaG (SPAdes) (version 2) | ecosystem: Engineered > Bioreactor > Anaerobic >...
TCTCAACCGTTGGAATCAATGATCGAGTGATACGAGCCTATATCGAACAACAAGGCAAAGAAGATATTGGACAAGCGAAGCTTGAATTCGGCTAATACCCCGGGCGTAAGCCCGTGGGAAGTTTATTCTTGGGGTTGAAGAAAATTCCCGAATGGCGCAGAAACCTCTGTGGGGATTGTTAATCAGGCTAATATTAATGGGAATTCCTACTTTATCTTCAGCCTTCTTCTTCTCGGGCCGATCTCGATGTAATCGTCCTTTTCGGCTTCTTCCATCCGCTTGAGGGCGAGGCGTCGCAGGACGGCGGTTTTTTCCTCGTCCCTTTCCCTAGTCTTACGGTACTTGCCGAACCCCAGCTTTTGCCTGAGGAGAAGGAATTCGTAGGCGGGGATATCTTCGAACTTGCTGACCCGCTTCCCCTTCAAAGCATCGCCTCTTGTTTCCTTGTCAACGTCCATATAACAGATTCTACAATAAAGAGAAGCCTCTAACAAGAAGCGGGGGAGCGTCGTTTGACCTATTCTGCCAAATAAAATATAATGTCCCCGCTGCGGAGAGGTGCTGGAGTGGCCGAACAGGACTGCCTGCTAAGCAGTTGTCCTGGCTTAAACCGGGACCGGGGGTTCGAATCCCCCCCTCTCCGCCAATTTGCGCTATCGCGCTCCCGAAGAAGGGGGCGCCGCCCCCTCCTTAGGCGCTCCACTCGCAAGCTCGTTATGCTGATTCACCCCCGTAAAAGAATGCGCCTCCGCGCGAAGTGAATTCGACGCTCGGCGCGATACCCGATTGGCGGAGAGGGAGCAAGCAAATTGATTTGCTTGCCAGAAAAACCAACTGCTTGGTTTTTCTTAGGAGCATTTTAAGCCCTTCGGGCGCGCGACTATCTGCTATGGGCCGCAGCCTTGCGCAAGTTTCCCGAAGGGAAGGCGAGCGCGGCGAGGCGGGCGTTAGGCGCTGACGCGCAATTTCAAATTGAAAAGTGAAAATTGAAAATTTTAAAATGATGGAATCAATTTCCTTATCGAACTTCAGCTCTTCAGCCTTCAGCCTTCAGCCTGTCCGGAGGACACCTGCCTTCAGTCTTCAGCATGTCCGGAGGACACCTGCCTTCAGCCCGGCAGGCGTCGCCTGCATTGAAAATTGGCGAATTCCCTACATCCCCGCTTCCTTGAGCGCGTTGCACAGTTTCCTGTAGTCGTCCATGGAGTTGTAAGCCTGGCAGGATATGCGCAGGAGCCTCTTGGGGAATTTCGGCCAGTACATCACGGGGATCTCGATCCTGAACCTCATGAATAGCTCGTCCTGCAGCTCGTCCATGAAGAGAGGCGCAATGGGTTCGCTGACCGCGTCGGGAAGAGGGAACGACGCCATGGAGCCGACCATTTCATCCGGGCACGGCTTTTCGATGCCGAGCGCGCCGATGATGATCTTCCTCGCTTCGAGGCAGAGCGACCGGTTTCTCTCCATCAGGGCGGGCAGGCCTCCGGGGAGGAGCGAGCTTAAAAAATCGACGGCGGAGGGTATCGAAAAGTAAGCGGAGGGGTCGTCCGTGCCTGTCCAGGAAAACTCGTGGAAGAAGCGGGACTTGTCCTTTCTCGGGGTGTTCGCGCCGTGGCTGATCACCAGGGGACGGACCAGATTCTGCATGTCCTTTCTGGCGTACAGGAACGCCGCCCCCTTGGGCGTGCAGAGCCACTTGTGGCAGTTCGAGGTAAAGAAGGCGGGCCTGAGCTTTTCGAGGTTGAGCGGGACCATCCCGACGGAGTGCGCCCCGTCGACGATCGTTTCTATGTCCCTGTCCTCGAGCTCCCTCACTATGTCTTCGATATCCACCACCAGCGCCGTCTGGCTTACGATGTGATCTATGAGGAACACCCTGGTCCTGCCGGTGAGCGAATTGACGATGGTCTCGGTTACCTGCTCGGAGGATTTTACGGGGAAGGGGAGGCGGACCTCCCTTACAACGGCCTTCCTTTCCTTCGCGATCTCGTTGACGGCGTTGCGGCAGGCGTTGTACTCCTGGTTGGTGACGAGTATCTCGTCCCCCGGCGAGAGCGGAACTGCCCTCAGGGCGGTGTTGACCCCGGTCGTGGCGTTGGGAACGAACACGATGTCGTCCCTTTCGGCGCCGACGACCCCGGCGAGCGCTTCCTGCGCCCTTTCGTAGAAACCTTCGTAGTCCCGCATGAAGAACTTGACCGGCTCCCTTTCGATCAGGCCCTGGATCTCCCTCTGCTTGTCCATCACGGGGATGGGTGTCGCGCCGAAAGAGCCGTGGTTGAGGAAAACGATCTCCTTGTCCAACCGCCAGTGAGCTCTGAAATTCCTGTTTATCACTTGGACCTCCCGCAGGGAACAATTATAATTCTCTTGTAAGAAATCGCCTAATAATATAGACTTCAGTATGAATATTTCGGGAGGAGCATGAGATGAAAAGACTTCTGGGAGCGTTTTTCGTGCTGGCTTCATTGTCTTTTCTTGCCGCGGCGACCTATTACCGGCTGGATTCGGTGACCACGGTCGAAAAATCGAAGAAATGGAACCCCAAGATCGTCATCGAGAGCAACACCTACAAGTACGAGGGGCAATTCATCAAGATCGAGGTCGAGCCGCTCCTTTTAAAGGACATCGCGGCCTATTACGAGAAAAAGGGGCTGTCAAACCCGTTCGACGAGGTGCCTGAAGGCTACAACTATGTCTTCTTCAGGATCAGGCTGGAGAACCTGTCGAAGGAGTCGAACCTCGAGTTCTCGCCTTCGATGGCGCTGATGGAAGACTGCCTGCCCAAGGACGAGACTTCCGTCTTCCAGATGTTCTACGAGAAGCAGGGCGGTGAGAAGAAGCTTGAGGCTTGCGGAAAAACGATCTTCCTCAAGCCGCTGAACCTTCCCCCGAAGACCTGGATCGAAAGGCTGATGTTCTTCGAGTACGACGACCCGATGCCGAGAAAGAAGACCAGTCTCGTGCTGGCCAACATCACCGTGGGAAGGGAGATCTTCGAGGAAGTGTTCCCGTTCAGAATGAAATTCATCAAGGAGACCAGATAATGAAAGGATCGATTCTCGACGGCAAAAAAGTATCCCAGGAGATCCTCGACGGACTGCAGAAGGAAGTGATCGACTGCCAGGCAAGGGGGCTCAGGAAGCCCGGGCTTGCGGCGGTCCTCGTGGGGATGAACCCGGCAAGCCAGATTTACGTTTCTTCGAAGGTGAAGACCTGCGCGAAACTGGATTACTACTCGGAAAAGATAGAGCTGAAGGAGGACACCTCGCAGGATGAGCTTCTCGCGCTGGTGAAAAGCCTCAACGCGAAGGAGGAGATCGACGGGATACTGGTCCAGCTCCCTCTCCCGAAGCACATAGACGAAAGCCTGATACTCGATGCCATCTCCCCCTCCAAGGATGTCGACGGATTCCACCCTGAGAACATGGGCAGGCTGCTCATCGACAAGCCTTTCCTCGTCCCCTGCACGCCGCTCGGGATCATAGAGCTCTTGAAGAAATACAATGTCGAACTGAGGGGCAGGAGGGCTGTCGTCGTGGGCAGGTCTCACATCGTAGGCAAACCGATGTCGATAATGCTTCTCAAGGAGCACGCTACGGTCACCATCTGCCACAGCAGGACAAGGGACCTCGAGAAGGTGACGAGCGAGGCGGACATCCTCATAGCCGCCATGGGGAAGAAGGCCTTCCTGGGCTTCGACCACATAAGGGAGGGAGCCGTCGTAGTCGATGTCGGGATCAACAGGGTCACCGACGAGGAAGAGGTGAAGATTCTCTATCCCGACGACGAGGAGCGCCTCAAACAGGTCCGCGAAAAGGGCTCGACCCTTGTCGGTGACGTGCTTCCGCCGGCCATGTGGGAAAAGGCATCGCTTTACACGCCCGTGCCGGGAGGAGTAGGCCCGTTGACGATCGCCGGTCTGATGATGAACACCTTCAAGGCTTACAGGGAGCACGTCGGGGCTTGAGGGATGCTTCACGTCGGCCTCACCGGAGGCATAGGTTCCGGAAAATCCGCGGTCGCGAGGATGTTCAAGAAGAGAGGCGCCCTCGTCCTCGATTCGGACAGGATCGTAAGGGAACTTCTTAAAAAAGGGAACGAAGGGTTCGAAGAAGTTCTCGCGGCTTTCGGAAAGTCGATCCTCGCGGGAAACGGCTCCATATCAAGGAAAAAACTGGCGGCGAAAGCCTTCGCGGATGAAAAGAGCAGGAAAAAGCTGGAATCGATCCTCCACCCGCTCGTCGTTCTCAAGAGGCGCGTGATCATCAAAGAACTGAAAGATTCGCCGAAAAAGCCGGTCATGGTCGTGTCGGAGGCCGCACTCATCTTCGAGGCGGGGACCGGGAGCGAGTTCGACAAGGTGATACTTGTCACCGCTCCGGAAGAGGCCAGGATCCGGAGGCTCGTCAAAAAGGGATGGACGGAAAAAAGTATCCGGGATAGGATGCGGACGCAGTGGGGCGACAGGAAGAAGGCCTCGCTTGCCGACTTCGTGATAGACAACGGCGGATCGGCCCGGGAGACGGAGGGCCAGGTGGAGAGGATCTGGCGGGCTCTTGCAGAAGGAGAAGGATGATGTTCGACAGGACTTTCCTGGAGCATCTCAGGGACGAGCTTTCAAAAAGCGGAGCCGATTTCGCCGAAATATTCCTCAAGAGGTCGGCGGGAACGGTGATAACGCGCGACAATGACGACGAGGCTGTCGAAGCGCTTGACGACTGCGGTGCCGGCGTCCGTTTCCGCAGGGGCGAAAAATGGAGTTTTTCGCACATCACGACCGGGGATCCGGAGCTGATAGCTTCTTTCGTCAGAAGCGTCGCCGCGGGAAAAGAGCCTGAAATGCACGGCTCGATGAACATCTCGGGCAAAGGGGAAGAGTCCAGGGACAGCGCTGATGACGCCGCGGCATCGATGTCTGCGGTCGCCTCCGATGTCAGGGACAAGGGCGCTTCTTCTTTTCTGGGAGTGATGAGGCGTGCAAGCGAGGAGTTCTCGGTCATCACGGCCGACGGTAAAATAGCCTCGGATTCGAGGTTCAGGACGGCTTTTTACGCCCAGGCACTGGTGCGCCGCGATGAAAAACTGGCGAAGGGGGCGGAATGCCTGATGGATACAACCGACCTGCATGACAGGGCTCTGAAGGAGTTCCTGGAAAGGGCGGCGGGAGAATCCCTGAGGCTATCAACTATCCATCTCGACGCGAAGGTTTCCCCGGAGGGAGAGATGGAGGTTGTCCTGTCGGGCAGGGCGGCCGGGATGGCGGTTCACGAAGCGGTCGGGCATCTGTTCGAGGCTGACCGCTACGATCGGGAGGAAGTGAAAGGGTTCATCGGGACCAAAGTCGCGGCGGGCTCGTTCTCTCTCGTGGAAAAAGGTCCGGATGACGATTTCGCGTCGATCGACGACGAGGGGAACGCGCCCGCGGAACAGGTTCTGATCGGGAACGGCAAGGCGACAGGCCTGCTCGCGGACCTGAGGCGCTCTCTTGACCTCGGCATCGGCATCACCGGCAGCGCGAGGAGGGAGAACCACCGCCACGAGCCTCTCCCGAGGATCTGGAGGCTGGAAAGCCCCGCAGGCAAGGGTACCGACGAAGAACTCTGCTCCGAGGTCAATATCGGCCTCTATGTGAAAAGGTTCAGCGACGGAAAGGTGGACCGCGACAAAGGGGAGGCGTTCTTTCCGGTGGCGGAAGGTTACCTGGTGCGCGACGGCAGGATCGCTGAGCCCGTTACAAATTCAGCGGTTTCTCTAAAGATACCGTCATTCCTCAAAAAGATAACCGCGATAGGCTCGGAGCGGGAAGAGACGCGGGGGCTGTGCGTCAAAAGGTCTCAGGCGGTCTGGACCTGCGAGAGCATCCCCGCGCTCAGGCTTTCCAAAGTCGTCGTAAAACGCGCCGACAAGCAGTCCTGATCTGGATAGCTCAAGAGCCTTAGGATTGAAAAAGTAAGATTGAAAATTGAAAAGTGAAAAGTGAAAAAGTGTGGTAGTCGCAGGTCTTTAGCCTGCGTTCAATGTCTTCCCTCTTTGCAAAGGGGGAGAGCGAAGCGTGGGGGTTTTATTCGGGCGATTCGTGAATCGCCCCTACGGGAAACCAACATTCCCTATTGAACTTCAGCCTTCCGCCTTCAGCCTGTCCGGAGGACACCTGCCTTCAGCCAGGCGTCAGCCGAGCATGCTGCGCCTGCATTGAAAATTGAAAGTTGAAAATTGAAAAGTGAAAAATTGTGGAATCCCATTCCCTATCGAACTTCAGCCTTAAGCCACCTTAAGGCGAATAATTAGAATTCGAGGCAGCGGGATCGCCCCTCTCTTCGGGAAGCGAAGCGAAAGCCATCGGCTTTCGATGGCACGGCATAAAAACAGAGGGCCCCGGGGAAGGGGCCCTCAAGAGGTGGAGGATGTTGTGCCCAGAGACGACTTCACGTCGCGAAAGGGCACATTCTCTGCCGGGGGAGTGTTCAGCGCAGCGAGTATGCGAGCGGAGCGCCTAAGAGAGGAGAGGATCGCCCCTCTCTTCGGGAAGCGAAGCGAAAGCCATCGGCTTTCGATGGCGCGGCATAAAAGCAGAGGGCCCCGGGGAAGGGGCCCTCAAGAGGTGGAGGAAGGTTGAAAACAGGAGGTTATGCAAGAGGTTGTTGCAGAGGAAGGGCAAAAGTGTGGTCGTCGATGAGGGTCATTTCGTGGCTGTCAATGGTCGACGATATCATCTGGGCCATCTTCGTGTGGAGGTTGTGGCCGCCTTTGTGAACATAGATGTGCGCCTTCAGCGGGATCCCGCAGAGGGAGAGGTCGCCGAGAAGATCCAGTATCTTGTGCCTGACGAACTCGTTGGGGAACCTGAGGTGGTCGTTCAGGATCTTGCTCTCGTCCAGGACCACCGCGTTGTCCTTCGAACCGCCCAGCGTCAGCCCCTTCTGGCGGAGGTATTCGACTTCGTGAAGGAATCCGAATGTCCTCGCGGGGGCTATCTGGTCCTCGAATATGGAGGGGTTGATGGGCAGGGTGAGGGTCTGCTCTCCGATCAGGGCATGCGGGTAAGAGACGAAATAGGTGATCCGCAGTTCGTCCGAGGGCAGGACCTTTATCCACTTGTCCCCGTCCTCGTAATGGAGGGGCTCGAGGATCTTCAGGTAGTGCTTGGGCTTGTCGAGGCTCTTGATCCCCGCTTCCTTCAGAAGGAAGACAAAGGGCGAGCCGGAGCCGTCCATTATCGGGACTTCCGCGTTGTCAAGCTCGATGACGACGTTGTCGACGCCCAGGCAGTAGAGGGAGGAGAGAAGATGCTCGACGGTCTTCACGGTCGTCTCGCCCCGCGCGAGGCTGGTGGCGAAATCGACCCGTTCGACCAGGAGGGCGCTGGCGGGGATCTCCATCCCGCCCCTGTCCATCCTCCTGAAAACGACGCCTGTATCGGCGGGAGCCGGCAGAAGGGTCATGCGGACCTTCTTTCCGGAATGAAGCCCGACCCCGAGGCAGGTCACCTTATTTTCGATCGTCTGTTGGTAATACAACCTTCAACTTCCTCCAAGCCGACATTTATGCAATAATCGTGCCGGTGAAAAATGCCAATAATATCATACCCGACGCCTTTAAAAGTGTGTCTTTTAGGTCACCGTGGCGTGGTTGAGAAGTCGTAAAGCCCTATGTGTGGATGGCTCCACATCTTGCAATCCTTTCTACCTTCTCCGATTCGATCTATCCCGGCTGGTACCAGTTCACGGGTCTTTCTGCGGGAACATACACGCTGACCGCCTCGAAACCCTGCCTCGGGCTTAATCCCTGGAGCATCGGCGTGACGATAACGAACGCGGACGCCACGGAGAAGAACTTCACGGCGAGGACCCAGACCTACTCGATCTACGGGACGGTGACGGAGCTGGGGGGATCGCCGGTGGCCGGCGCGGCGCTGAGCCTGTACAAGAACTCCCTTCATATTCAGAGCACCGTATCCAACTCGTCCGGGCAATACAGCTTCAACGGGCTGTCGAACGGCAGGTACACGATAACGATAGATTCGGGGTGCGTGCCCGTGTTCGGCAACATGAGCGCCTTCATATCGTGCGCCAGCGTGGAGAGGAACTTCGAGTGCCAGTCTGGCCTCTGCGAATCGAAGCGGCAGGAAGCCGCCGCCCGTTTGAACCGGTTGAAAACCTTTGACGGAATTGACAACAAGGGCAGACAGGCCGACAATAGTGACATGGACGCGACAGCGGATAAAGACAATCCTTCAGCCTTAAGCCTTCAGCCTTCAGCCAGAACGGAAGCCTCCGTCGCCGAATACCTCTTCTACCACTCAGACCACCTCGGAACCGTCAGGCTGATAACCGACAACAGCGGAACGGTGATAAGCCGCCACGACTACGAACCCTTCGGCGTGGAGATCGCGCCGGTCGTTGAAACCGCGAACAACACACACCGGTTCACAGGGCACGAACGCGACGCTTCGACCGGCTACGACTACATGCACTACCGCTCGTACGGATCGAACATCGGCAGGTTTATGAAGCCGGACAATATGATAACAAATGTAATGAATCCGCAAAGCTGGAACCTCTACAGCTATGTGAACAACAGCCCGATAAACTTTAATGATCCGACAGGGCATGATATAAGGGGGAAACAAGGCAAGATGGGGATGCATCAAGCTTTGATGGGCGTGCCGAATGTGGATGTCTCCGGGATGCTTACTCCTGTTGAGTTCTACGAATATTATGGTGGGTTTGCTCAAATCGGTTCTGGAATACCTTCGGCGGGTGAGTATTATCGTGGAGCGTATTCCTCTGCACAAGAAGCCAAGGCAAGAGGGTTCAACTTTTATTCGCCGTATGGGTATACAGGCAATGTTATGGATTTAGTTTCCACAGGTGGCAGCAGTCTTGCCGGTTCTGTTTGCGGCAATGCTCAATGTGTGGCGACAAGACAGGAATATGTCCTTACGATCAAATCAGTTCTGTCAATGTATTTTATGATCTACTATCCAGATATATATATTTCATTCTTGGGCTTTGATATTGACTATTCGAATAGTTACTACGATCCCAATGGAAGAGAGGCAACGGGATGGACAGATGCAAATTTTTCCAATTCAAAAGTTGGTGCGCTGGCTTTTGATCTTTCAAAGGACGTACCATTTATAGCGTATAGTGGAAATGCGTTCTCTCCAGTAGGATTTACAAGCATTTTTTATAAGATCGCCTTGACTATTTTGCATGAATATGCGCATTGTTTTCTTAGGAAAGAGCAGGAATTCAATGTCGTTAACCAAGCAAGAAAATGGTACAACAGGTTCTTTGACTGGGAGGGAATACGGTAATGCTGAAAAGGTATTCTATGGTAATCAGTTTTCTTATAATACTATCAGCATGTGGTTTAACCCCTATGTCTGAAAAGCCTGCCGATGATTACCTCCTCATTATAGATGAAGTATATTGGGGGTATCCTGACGACTTTCTCTCTGTAAAAGTATTTCCAAACAGGATCACATATGATTACGCCAGGTACTTTGCTGGCCATCTTACCATGGCTCCTGTAGTTTATCGCAACGAGATATGCGAATGTAAAAATATAGATCATTACGCTAATCCGAAAGTTGTGCCAACAAACATCGCTCTTGAGAGCGTCTTATATGAAAAACATACCCGTTGCACCCATAGAGTGATACCAACGAGTCCAAGTTTAATTCGCGTTTATGTTCCAACTACTAAGAAGGTATTTTATTTGCTTGATCCTTTGGGTAACCAAGTTCATCACTGCATAATGCCAAAGGAATCAGGCCTAACAAATTGCAATAAAGGAATACCTGCGTCTTGGAATAATATTGTTGAGCTAATATGCCTTGTAAGGAATTCCATCAGACAAAAACCAGAGATGAAGTGGAAAGACGGGAAAGAACCAGATAACCAGATGATGTTTAATAAAATGTGTAGAGAATATTATGGGCCAGGCGGTCCAGGCGAATCAAATAGGGAATATCCAAAAGGTTTAACTATTATCGGGCCAATAGATTCTGTATTTTTATCACACCTTTATAAAGACAAAAAAATTACAGATGTGCCTTTTGATGATATCGCAGAAATCCTAACTAGAAGAAGGAATATTATCAAGGAAACCACAACATTAATCAAATGGGATGAGTACAACTCTCTTCTTGAATCCAGTAATTACACTTTCTCTGAATTCATGAGAGACCAATATGGCGGTAGCTTTAAGGAGCTAGAGATACTTGTGGGATTGGCTGACGAAAAATCATGTGACCGCGAAAGAAAGCCTTGATTCTAAGAAGGCGTGAAAGGCGTGGGGTCAGGGCTTTAGTCTTGAATTGTCAAGCAGCCCCGTTTCTTTTATTTAGTTGCCCCCCGCCCCAAGTGGCCGCTAGCGGCCATCCTGAGCGATACTTCGTAGTTCGGCCCGCGAAGGATCTCCTCGCCCTCAGTGTCTGGCCTCGTTCGTCCTTTTTGCCCGCGTAAGCGGCTTTGTTCGCCTCTTTCGCGGGTCATGCGTTGGGCTTCAGGGCAAAGCGGAAAGAAAAGGGGTCACCCATTAGCCGGTCGTTGTCAAGAGCCAAGTAATCTCCATTGCGGCGAAGTTGCCGCCCATCGTTATTCTATCCCCGAAGCCCGGACTAAAGCATAACTTAATGCGCGCCCCTGTTTTCT
>Ga0209200_1004862_pt1 | contig 10658 bp, 12 predicted proteins | sample AD_UKC033_MetaG_FD_184406 | JGI IMG/M metagenome (GOLD analysis project Ga0209200, IMG submission 184406) | Active sludge microbial communities of municipal wastewater-treating anaerobic digesters from USA - AD_UKC033_MetaG (SPAdes) (version 2) | ecosystem: Engineered > Bioreactor > Anaerobic >...
GGAGACGGAAACGAGGGTGGAGCGTGGGCGAGTCATGACGTAAGACTAGACCATCAACATGCCAACGTCAAACAAAGTGGGTGTCCTTCGGTTTTCTCAGGTGTCCTTCGGTTTTCTCAGCCTTCACCCGAGGCGTACCGCCGGCAACGCCGCTGCATTGAGCCCTGCCGGTCATCCCTTGCCCCCAATCTCATCGGTGCTGACCGGTGGGGTTGGGGGCTTTTGTCGTTTACGCCGTGGTGCAAATTTGCAGATCGGTGTCAGGGGTAAATCCGCCCATTGGCGGATTTAAGCCACAGCGCTTCAGCATCCAGGCCAGTGTAGTGGCTCCAAGATCATTCGCCTTGAATTAGTGCCGCACGAAATTTACAATATCGTGCATAGCTACCAAGGAGCCTCACTATGGCCATCACAGCACACATTCCCACCGTCAAGGTTGTCGGCACCAACGGCCAGATTTCGCTGGGCAAGCAATACGCGGGCCGCCAGGTGCTGGTGGAAGAGTACGAGCCCGGCGTCTGGCTGGTGCGCACGGCCACGGTCGTTCCCGACAACGAGCGCTGGCTGCACGCGCCTCAAGCAGCGGCCGATCTGCAAACGGCCATGGCCTGGTCCGTGGCCCATGCCGCATCGGATGCCGATACCGAAGACACCCTCAAGCGCCTGGGCCATGGCGAGCAGTGACGCCAAGGTCAGGCTCGACCTCAACAACCCGGTGTTTCAGGACAACCTGCTCACGCTGCAAAAGCCGGAGCGCCACGCAGCCCTGGATACGCTCCACAAAATTCGCCAGCTGACCTGGAACCAGTTGTACCGAGACCAGGGCCTGAAGTGGGAGAAGATCACCAGCGTCAGACCACCCCAGGGCATCGATGCGATCTACTCCCTGCGCATCACCCAGGCACGCCGGGCGACTGCGTACCGTGACGGGGATTTCATCCGACTGCTCACCATCGCGCCGGATCACGATGCTACCTATGGCAAGAAGTGAACAAGCAGCGGTGTTGCCATCACCAACGGCACCGGGTTGAGTCACCCCACAACAACCACCTCCACCACCTCCCGCAGCCGCGCCGGCTCAGGCTGTCGGGTCACCCCCGCCAAAACCGATCCGCTACCCACGCCACCACCCCGCGCTTGGCCGGCTGCGTTGCCTGCGCCTCCTCGCGCTCGATCAACGCCAACGCTTCCTTCAGGCCCATGGGCACGATGCCGTCGGCGGTGACCAGGCCTCTGCGCCCAGGTGGTAGTGATTGCTCATCACCGCGTAGGCCGCCACATCGATGGCGAACACCCCGGACAGTTGCTTGACCCGCTCGACGATCCAGCCGCGGCGGTGTTCGAAGCTCTGGCCGCTATGAGCGTCTGAACCGCACAGAAAGGCGCGGCGGACACAGCGCGAGACCACGTGATACCACGGGGTATCGGAGACGGAAACGAGGGTGGAGCGTGGGCGAGTCATGACGTAAGACTAGACCATCAACATGCCAACGTCAAACAAAGTGGGTGTCCTTCGGTTTTATCCTTCGGTTTTATCAAGTGGGTGTCCTTCGGTTTTATCCAAGTGGGCATAGCGGCTGGTGGTACCGGCCAATTCAAAGGCTATCAACAGCATCGCGGGCTTGTTCCATCAGCTCATCCGCGATGGCTAGGATCTGCTTTTCCGAAACACTGCGGCTTGGCTGAGGTCTCTGTGCTTCATCCAGCGTAGCCACAGTACCCGTCGGATCACGCTCAGCTTCCTGGCAATAGCGCTGATGCTCGACAGCAGCCGTAATCGCTGCCTCTCTGGTCATATCCCTAGCCGCAACAAGCTCAGCGGCGTGCATAGCGATTGCCCGAGCCGTTTCTTCTCGGCACTCATCCTCTGCGTCTTCTACTGCGATGTTTGATCCGTAACTCATTTGCGCTCCTGCCTTCAAGTAAAAAAACCCTGCCCCTCGTGAGAAGGACAGGGTTCGTTTGAAATGGGAAACCGTGGTCTGTCCCCTATTATTCGTTATTCGTTATTCGTTATTCGTTATTCGTTATTCGTTATTCGTTATTCGTTATTCGTATTCGTTATTCGTGTCCCCTATTATTCGTATTATTCGGGTCACAGCCTGGATCCTATATGCCGATCATTAGGTGGCTCCAATACGGCGGTCGCTGACAATCACAGCACAGGTCAGGCAAACACGACTTGCGTATGCCCCTGCGGATGACTGCGTGGTGCCTTGCGAACCACAATCTCTACATCCCGCCCAAGGCGATTCAGGCACTCGATCATCTTTGCTTCGCTAATTCCACGGAACTGGCCGCGCAGGAGTCCCGAAAGCTTCGGCTGCGTAATGCCCAAAATCTCGGCAGCCTGTTGTTGTGTCAGGTGACGATGGCGAACAATGTCGCCAATCTTGCTGGCCAACTGCGCCTTGACGTACATCGCTTCGGCATCCGGGGTTTGCAAATCGGCATAGACGTTGCCGCTGCTTTCTTCGATCTCGATCATTTCTGAACTCCTAAACTGACCTCAATGGCCTTCAAGCGTGACTTGATCAACTCCACATCCGGCTTGGGTGTGGCAATGCCATGCGTGGATTTCTTCTGGAAGCAATGCACGACATACACGGCCTCGGCATAGCGCACGGTGTAAACGGCACGGTAGGCATCGCCCTGAAAATCCTCGACCACCTCCAAAACACCGGTGCCACCAAAGCCCTTGAGTGGTTTGGCGTCAGGATGCTTCTGCCCAACTTGGGCCAAATGCAACGCGTACCCGAAGGTGTCCTGCACCTCCTCGGGCATGGCCATGAGGTCTTTCTTGCTGGACGCGACCCAGCGAAGCGATTTGGTTGAAGTCGGCATTCGGAGATTATGCCCACATGGGTATAGAAATGCCAGCACTTAAACAAATCAGCCTGCGACTCACCCCGCCAGCAGCACATTCATCCCTGCCATCCCCACCTCCGGCACGCAGCGTCGCATCTTCCGTAAAGACCCTGCACCAAGGCCCTTATGGAAAAAACCCTGCCCCTCGTGAGAAGGGCAGAGTGTTAATTACAGCATACTACCGGGACTTCAGGGCAAGGGAACAGGCCCTGATTTCAGAGAAACCGTGGTCTGTCCCCTATTTTCGATTTCAGTCTCATTTGTCATCGGAAGACAGCAGTCTCAAAAGTCACGGCGCAAATAGATTGACGCAGACTGTCCTTGTCCCATAACTCCACCGTAGTGGTCGATCGAACCTTCATGCTCGAGTATCGCGGCAATCTTGGCCGCATGTGAGGGATTAAAACCCTTGCCTGGCAAGGCTTCCAGGATTCGGCTGTGCAGGGAGTCTTCGCCCGACAATGGAAATGTCGCACGCGATGACTGAGCTAACTTGCCCAGCATCGATTGCCATTCCTGCGCAGAAATGCAAAAAGAATCGCCAGCAGGCACAGATTGAACCTCGACGCCCTCCGGGTTACGCCGATACTGAAAGACAGCAACTTGCTGTGTCCCGCCGTGCTGACCGAGGCTTTGTAACACTTTCATCCGTAACTCCTGTAAAAAACCCCACCCCTCTTGCGAAGGATGGGGTTGGGAAGGCTTTGATCGCAAGCCCCGATGTTCCGGGGCTTGTCACCTTTGGAGTGATTAGATCAGCGCAACAGTCGCGTGGGTGCTGTTGAACGAAGCGTTGTTCAGGTCGATGCCGACCAGTTCGATCACGGCGTCCTGACCATTCTCGAAAGCAGTACCCGTTGCAGCACCACCCACCTCAACGTTGTCCACCACCACGTAGGCATTGCCCTTGAACTGGAACCAGACTGCCTGGCTAGTGTTCGCTTGGGCGATGGCAGCATCCACAAAGTTCGAGAACACCGAGGTGTTTTCGTTCAGCACGGCGGTCAGCTTGTTGAACGCGGTAACGTTGGTGCCTGCAACCACATTCAGTGCCAGCACATCACCAGCCTGGAAGTCCTGGATGCTGGTGTAGGTGTTGACTTCCTTGGTGCCAGCGGTCAGCACGAACAGGTCATTACCAGCACCACCGGTCAGCTTGGCACCGTTGGAGCCAGCGTTCAGGGTGTCGTTACCTTCACCACCCACCAGCACGTCGGCCTTGGAGTTGACACCTTGCGAAGCGGTCAGCACGTCGTTGCCCTTGCCGCCGGTCACGGTGATGGCATCGCCATTGTGAGCCGACAGGTCCAGGGTCAGCGCGCCGGTCGCCTTGCTGGCATCCACGGTGGCGAGCTTGGTGTTGGCGGCCACGGTCAGCGTCAGGTTGCCTGCGCCTTCCACGGTGATGGCCTTGGTGGCGGTGTTGCCTGCCACAGCCAGCGTGGTCGCAGAGACGTCTTCGGTCTTCACTGCATTGCCGTTGGCGTCAGTCCAAGCCTGCGTAGTGATGGTGCTCAGTGCATCCTTGATGTTGAGGTTGATGGTCTCGACATCGGCGGCGGTCACCGTGCCCACGTTGCCGTTGACGTTGGTCACCACGTTCAGCACGTCGGCGGTGCCCTTGGCAGCATCGGTCACCTTGACGATGGCACCCGCACCAGCAGCCGTCAGTTCCAGCGTACCGCCGCTGGCCATCTTGTCGATGGTCAGGGCTGCGGCGGTCGCGGGAGCAGCAGCACCTTGGGTAGTTGTCGTTACCACAACTGCAGCAGTCGTGCCATCACTACCCACGTCGCTGATCGTGAAGTCAGTAGTGGACACATCAGGTGTAAGGTCACCGCCGAGTTTCTTGGTCAGCGTCACCACTGTGCCCCCAACGCTGGTGACATCCCAGTTAGCAAAGGTCTTGCCGTAGAAAGCAGTCGCAATCTGAGCAGGAGTTTCTCCACCAGTCAGCGTCAGCGTCGTGCCATCAAAGAGGATGGTGTCGGCACCAGTAATCGTGCCAGAAGTGGCGAAATCAACCGTGATGACTTCCTTCGTGGCGACACCCACAACTGAAGCCGAGTTGGCGCTGATCACGTAGTTGATGTTGTCGAGGTTGGCCAGGTTGACCGTGCCGGCAGTCGTTGCATTGCCCACGCTCAGCTTCTCGAAGCCGTCGATCTTGCCCGCAAAGGTGCTGCTGGCCGAGAGGGCCACAGCGTCCGCAGCGGACAGGGCGATGGTGTCAACGCCGTCACCGCCCTTGAGGTCAACCGTCGGGACAGCGACGCTGCCAGCGATGACGTTCAGGGTCAGGGTGTCGTCACCGACGCCCAGATCCACAGCCTTGGCAATCGCGGTGTTGGCGTTGCTGATGGTGACCTTGTCCACACCGGCACCGCCGGTATAAACCGCCTTGCTGCCGTCCAGCGTCAGGGTGACAGTACCGGTGGTGCCGGTGGTGTCAACCGAGGTGATACCGGTGGTTGCCAAGGCGTTCAGGGTCAGGCCCGCCGTCTCGGTAACCTTGATGGTGGTAAGGGCGGAAGCCTTGCTGTTGGTACCGGCGTCGAGCAGGCCTGTGCCGCTGACGTTCAGCGTGGTGGTACCGGTGGCGCCATCGAGCTGCAGATCAACGGTGTTGGTGCCAACGCTCTTGACGTTCAGGGTCTTGGTGGCGGTGTTGTTCAGGTCGAGCACAGCCGGCACAGCGACAACAGCGGCGCTGGTCAGCGTTTCGGCCTTGGCAGCGGTACCGACGTTGGTCAGGTTCAGTGCCAGGGTGGCAGCGGCCTGGGTCACGGCGAAGTTGCCACCGTTGGACAGGTTCAGGGTTTCCAGCGCGGAAGTCGTGCCGGTGATCGAGGAGCCGGTCGCAGCATAACCATCGACGGTGATGGTCTTGACGGCGGTGGCGTTAGCACCACCACCGACGGTCACAGCACCCGCGTCAACACCCATCACGCCGCCGGTCGGGGTGGCGTTGTGGGCTTGGCCCTGGACGATGGTCACGGTCGGTGCAACAGAGTTGCCCGAGGTGTTGGTCAGGGTGGCGGTCAGGTCGGTAGCGTCTTGGTTGGCACGCGCAGCGGTGAAGACCACGGTGTCGCCAGAAGCGGCAGCAGCGGTGTAGCCAGCAGCGTTGTTGGCACCAGTCTGGAATTGACCGGTGAAGGTGCCCTTGGCCGTGACTTGCGAGCCTTGGGTGTCGGTGTTGGCATTGGCCAGACCGCTCACCATGTTGGAGAAGGCAGCAGCCACTTCGGCAGCGGTGAGGTCAACACCCGTCTTGGCGGTGAAGGTCAGACCGTTGATGGTCAGCGCATCGCCACCCTTGAGCACGCCGAACTTGAACGTCGCGGTCTCAGTCACGCCGCCGGTGGTGTTGGCCGCGTTCTTGGCAGCCACAGCCGCGTCTTGCTTGACGGTGATGGTGGTGGTTTCGGTGTTGGCATTGACGACGACGGCACCTTGAACAACCTTGGAAGCCGTCGTATCAGTAGCAACCTTGCTTGCGTCGCTGGTGGCCTTCTGGGTCACGGAAACGGTCTTGCCGCCGGTGACGGTGACGCCGCCAAGCGTGACATTGCCAGCAGTTGCGTCGTAGGCCTTGCCCGTGACGTTGACCACCACGTCGCCCTTGGCAGCGGTAGTGCCGCCGATGGCGATGGTGTCGGGACCAGCACCGGCGTCCGTCAGCGTGAAGTTGACATTCTTGCCGCCATCAACTGTGTGCGCGCTAACACCAGCCGTGTTGTCCTTGATGGTGACAGCGACATCAGCGGCGGCACCGGCGGTGACGGTCACAGCACCAGCAGCCTTGGTCACGTTCAGGTTGGTCACGTCGGCGTTAGCGGAAACGTCCGTGTTCACAGCGCCCGCGCTTTCAATCTCGACGATTTCCACAGCGGTCATGTTCGCCAGGGAAACTGCCGTGCCATCGGTAGCGACCTTCAGGGTGTCGACACCTGCACCGCCGTTGATGATGTCGAGTGAGCTCAGGGTCAGCAGTTCAGCGTTACCAGTGGCGACAGAACCAATGATTGTGTCGTTGCCCGAGGTGCCGGCGATGTTATCCAGACCCTTAGTGAGCATAATAGCCCGGTACTCACCAATCCCTTTATAAGTCAAAGACTTACGCGCTTTTTGAAGCTCCCAAAACGCCCACTTCCGACCACTTTCCTACTACAAAAGGCATATTTTCAGTCTTATCGGATATTTCCTTTTTCTTTTCAAAGACTTAGCCGCGCTTACTACCCAAATGGACGCAATTTGCAGCCAATCCGACGTACCAACTTCCTACCAGCCGAAGCCATCAAGTAAAAAAGCCACCCTTTGTTGCTCCTTGGGTGGCTTTTGTTGCTTTTCGGCTTGACTTGCTGGTCGTCTCATTGTGGCGCTTGAGGCGGATTTTGTGCCTTGAGAATGACGCCTATCGCCCCGTCGTCCCGGGTGACAAATTCGATGCCGGCCAGGCTCAACGCCTTGACCACTTTGTTCAGCGTCGAGCTGCGGCTGTCGGCCAGCGCTCCTTCCATGCGCAGCAGCGCCGACATCGAGATGCCCGAGGCCTTGAGCAATTCCTCCCGGCTCCAGCCCAGCATCGCGCGTGCGGCGCGGATCTGTCTTCCGTCGATCATGGTCGACTCCTTCTTTTTTGCTCGGTCTTGGTAGGTGAATATTTCTGTTTGATTAGACGCTTTTTGTGTCCTTTCCGGCGCATTGTATCGTAGCATGAGCCTCAATAGATAGAGGAGCACGACGATGCCAGCACAAGCGTTGACGACCGAATTCCTGGCCACGCTGCCAGGTCGCGAGCCTGCCTCCGGGGCCGTGAGTTACTTCGATACGGAGATCAAGGGCTTCTTGCTGGAGCATCGCGCCAGCGGCGGCGCGACCTTCTACTTCCGCTACCGCGATGCGGCCGGCAAGGTGCGACTGAACCGGATTGGCCGGGCCGATGAGATTTCGGTGTCGGACGCCCGGGCCAAGGCGCACAAGATGAAACAGATGGTCACCGAGGGTGGCGACCCGAAGGTGGAGAGCCATCGCTTCAAGGATGTGCCGACCTTTGGGGATTTCGTGGCCGAGCGGTATCTGCCCTACGCCAAGACCCGCAAGCGCAGCTGGGAGACGGATGAGACGATGCTGCGCAATCACCTGCTGCCGGTGTTTGCCGATTTCCGGATGAACCGGATCACCCGCTCCGATGTGGTGGCCTTCCACCACACGGTGTTCGAGAAGGGTTACGCTGCCGGGACCTGCAACCGGATGATCGTGCTGATGAAGTTCATCTACAACTGCGCGATCCGCTGGGACATCCTGCCGCCCAAGAGCAACCCCTGCGATGGCGTGGAGCCCTTTGAGGACCACGGCGCGCGGGAGCGGTACCTGACGACCGAGGAGGTGCAGCGGCTGTTTGATGAGCTGGACACCAACCGCAATGTGCAGGTGGGTCAGGTGATCCGGCTGCTGCTCTACACCGGCGCTCGCAAGCGAGAGGTCTTGGACGCACGTTGGGACGAGATCGATTTCAACCGACGGATGCTGACGGTGCCGGCGGCACGGTCCAAATCGAAGAAGCCGCGCCACATTCCCCTGTCGGATGCGGCCATCGAGTTGTTGCAGTCCTTGCCCCGGCAAGACGACATCCCCTGGGTGTTCTTCAACCCGAAGACGAAGAAGCCGCCGGTGTCGATCTTTTACGCCTGGGACTCGATCAGGAAGAAGGTGGGCTTGGGCGAAGTGCGGTTGCACGACCTGCGCCACAGCTACGCGAGTTTCCTGGTCAATGCCGGGAGGTCGTTGTACGAGGTACAAAAGCTCCTCGGCCACCACGACCCGAAGGTGACGATGCGCTACGCGCACCTGTCGCCGCAGGCGATGCTGGAGGCGGTCAATGTGGTGGGGAATGTGGTCGGCAGGCGGCCGGTGACGGCGGCGAATCAGGCTGCAGTGGCGGTGGCCACCATGTGACGGCCAAGCACGACAAGGCACGACACATTGCTGTCGCGCTTTTGCTTTATGCCTTCAGCTGCCCGATCAGGGATTCAGCCAACTCGATGAACACTGCTCTGGCCTCAGCAAACGTCACCTGCTCCCCGAACACCAACTCGTCAACAAACTGCAGGTAATCGCGCTCGAAGGCATCCGCCTCGTGGTGCAGGGCATCCAGTACCACACGCATCTGCCCCACAGGGTCTTGCTCGAACTCTGGATATTGGTTGCGGTATTGAACCGCGTCGCCAGTGACCATGACCGCAAAGTGTTCGTGCGGCAGCGCGAGTCCTTCACGCCCTCGGGCGATGGCTCTCACATCGTAGAGGTGACGGACCAAGCGGTCGTCGTAGTCGGCACGATTACGACCGGCACGAGCTTCCGCCGTGCGGCGCAGGAAGGACAGCACCTTTTCAGCGAGGGTCTCCTCGACGCCGATGCACTCCACGTGCAAATCCGTCCTGGGCGCCTGGATCAAGACATCCAGCATGGACGCGATGGGCAGCGGTGCCGTGGGCAGCACGGGCGGCCGGGCATTGAGCTCCAACTTGATTTCAGATCGCAGGCTGGCCACCGGCGCAAAGCGGCTCTCGTAATGCAGATTCAGCGAGACGTAGCTGTTCTCATCCCGGGCGATGATCTCGTCTGCTGGCACCGCAAAGCCTGCGTCCATAAGCGCTGCGGCCAAGCGCTTCTTGAACTGGCTGAGCAAGCGGCTGCGCGCACTGCGCGACAAACCCTGCGGCAGCACGAGTTTGAAATCGATGTCTTCGGACATCCGCTCGATCAGGCCGTGTGCCTTGGACAGGCAGGTTCCTCCACAAAACACCAACTGGATGCCATCGCTGTCCACCGCCACGACGGTGCGCAGCACTTCGGTGATCAGCAGGTCTTTTTCGATCACCGCCTCGGCGAGTGCTGTCAGCCCCTCGCCCATCACACTGATGATCAGTTCATGCTCGCGCGCTGTAATTGTTTTCATAGCGCACGGTGCTGATGCCGACGGTAATCTTGCGGGAGATGCGATGCTGGCCCGTGTTAAACGTGGTGCGCACGGGAATCTGCGTGGTCTTACCCTCGGCATAGTCGGACTGAGCACGACCCAATTGCACGGGGACGCCCAGTTTCTCCAGCGCCTCCTGCGCCAACTCAGCGAGACTGACGCGCGGCACCGGCTTGCCCGACAGCGCGCTTGGGCGTGCTTTAGCGTAGACGCCATAGCCCAAGCGAACGATCTTGCCTGCCTCGATGAGCTCCTTGAGTGCCCGGCTGATCTGGCTGGGGCTGCCCATGGCCTCGAAATCAGCGCGCACGACGACCTCGCCCTTGCGCAGGGCGATGGAGCGAACCATCCTGTCTTTGACGCTGAGTCGGCTCATGGCGACCTCCGTTGTGATGCAAACATTGCTCATGTACTGTACTCGATATTGACTTTTATTTCCAGTCAGGTCATGTGTTTTTTGATGCAACAATTGCTCATTGTAAAAACGAAAAAATCCCCCGACCCCACCGCCAGCAAAGGCAGTGAGATCGGGGGACGCGATAGTTGCCGCTACGGCTGGCGATGCCACTCGATCAGCGCGTTGCAGCGAGCCCGTTCGCGCTCGTGCTGATCGATGGCGTCAAGGGCCCACTGGGCGATCTGGGTATCGCTGGCAACGGCATCAGTGGCTCCAGCAGACTCGCTGGCGGTTGCGGACAATCGGAGACTTGGCGCAGCGCCGGACTGGAAACGGTCGAGCACGCCGAGAGCATCAGCGCCAAGACAGGGACGACCTGATGTGGTGGCAGGAATTTCACGGAGGATC
>Ga0209200_1004864_pt1 | contig 10657 bp, 1 predicted proteins | sample AD_UKC033_MetaG_FD_184406 | JGI IMG/M metagenome (GOLD analysis project Ga0209200, IMG submission 184406) | Active sludge microbial communities of municipal wastewater-treating anaerobic digesters from USA - AD_UKC033_MetaG (SPAdes) (version 2) | ecosystem: Engineered > Bioreactor > Anaerobic >...
TGGAGACGACCTCGGTCATAGATCTGGCAGTAGAATGGTGAGGTATAGGATTGCTTACCTGTAGAGCGTGGCATCGCACCTGCTAAGAGCATATAGAACGGAATCCAGATATTAATCATCCGAGAAATTGGATTATTGTACGGACTGATCAACTGAATCGTATATGAACCCCTTGGAAGGGTCGCTGAGGAACTTTGCCAGTGTTTGGGGATATCGATGTAGCCTGAACCCCCTAGGCCCGGTACAAGACCTGCAAAGCCGAGTGTGACGCCATCGAGCGCGCCCATGCCTAGGTTAGTGAGAGCACCTGCAACTTCACCAATGGCACCACCAACTAAATTCCCATCCGCAAAAGAGAAACGTGCTTCTCGCGCTTGTGACGAGATCCCATTTAACTTTTGAGCAAGATCTGACTCAGCAACACTGTTTCCGAATGACTCACTGATTGAACCTGTATGGTCAACTCTAAAGACGGCGAATTGAGAACCATCTCGCCATTCGGCATCTGCGTACTTCTTAAAGCTATCAATATAGCCTCCTTCAGTACGCTGTTTACCATCTTGAGCATTGGGATCTACACGAGGATCAATATCTTGCTTAACCTCAGCACCATCAGGCGCTGTATAGTAATCCCCAAACATTAATAGTTCATTAAAGAAAGCTGCTAATGTAGGTTGAGATTTAATATCCGATACATGAGTAGTGTGTGCACCTGTCCCGGAATGATCTCGCCTTAGATAGCCTTCAAAATCAGTCGAGGTGCCATTGTCGAGCATCTTGAAGTCTGTCATAAAAAGCTCATTAGCCATACGCTGAGCTTTATTGGCCAGTGCATAAATATCAAAATAACCATTACCATTAAAGACATCAGGCATCAGTCGCGATAGATCATTCATTTGCTCTTCATCGAGCTTATAGGGTTTACCTAAACGCTGCTTATCTTCTTCATTAAGGATCTTTTTAAAGATCCCGGTGTTAACAGCGTGGTTGTTGACAAGAAGATTAACCGTGCTCCAATAAAGGTGCATAGTCGGTTTCAAGGTGAAGAACTTACTGGTCTCACGTCCCATCAACCAACTCACAGCTTTACCTACTGCAACTGTAACAGTTAATAGCGGAAAAGCAACAGCTGTGATTGCAGTTCCGACGACTTTTCCAAGGGTATAAAAAGCCGTTGGTGCACGACCTGTTCTAGCTAAGATCGTTTGTTCTCGATCAAAAGCTCGAAGTAAGAATGTTGAAAGTGAATTATACTGAGGTACACCAAAGCGCAAAAAGATCTTTTGAGCGGGATCATCAATCCCTTCACTATAAGCGCGCCCCATGCCATAATTACCACTGACATTACTGACACTCACATTTTCTCGATTCTTGAAACGCCCTTTAACACGAATATCTGAATAACGAGTCCATTGAGGTCGAGGATTAATCCCAATATTGCATCCTAGACGACCGTCAGTGAATTTCGCTGAGGCTGAACTCCAATATCGATTCTTGATATCCGTGCTATCGGCAAGGTCTTCATCTGAGACCATGAATGCAGTCTTAGCCCACGTCTTATCAAGCGGATTAGAGTCACTGGTGGTGTGGTCAGTAGGACTAATTTCTTGTCCTTTAAACTGATCTACGGCAGAGGTTACTGAATTGACTAATGAAGAAAACATTGAAATCTCCTTGATGACACAGAGGACGGTCTCAGAAGAGACCGTCCTCTATGCATTACATCACTTTTCTAGACATGTCTAAGGACGGCGGCTGGGCACGACCAGTGCGTCCCATGTTCCGATTATCCTGTTCCTTAAGAGAGTCTGCTGAATTACCCTGAGAAGCCTTTGCGACAGTCGCAAGAGCTGCTGCCAGCATTTCAGCCACTTTCTCAGTTTTGACATTTTCAAGGATGTCTTTAAGCACAGCAAGCGAGTCTTGTTGGATACCAACAGATTTATCGAGTGCTGTTTCAATATTCCCCATATTGGGGCCAGTAAAGGATTCGCCAGACTCTCTTCGCTCCCTAGCCAACATAGAACTACCGCGACTATCGACAAAAACACCACCACTGCTAGACGCATACATCTCTCGTGAAGATGTGTTCGGTGTGACGCTGGTTGCAGCGCTTTGGGTCGGTGTTGGGAGTGAGAGCCCTTGTCCACCCTTAGAAGGCATAGAGGTTTGTTGAGTCGAAGCAGGTGTCTGATCACCTGTAGGTGTTGTCAGAGGACTCGATCCTTCAGACGGCTTAAGACCAGGACCTTCACTTGATACTTTAAGTCCTTGACCAGCATTAACATTAACACCGTAGCTTGCGGACTTATCTTTCAGTTTCTTAGAAAGATTCTCATAGATAGCGCGAACCGTTAAAGGTTGTCCACTCTTACTATAAAAGATTCCTCTATTAGCCGATGCGGCTTGAGGAAGTGCTTGTGCTGCAATAGTGTCTGGTGAAAGAGACAAGAACTTATTGGCACCACCTGGACCTAAGAAATGTGACAGATATAGATCTGTAAAGTTTGTATCTGGTTTTACCCGACTAATATAGCGTTGGTTCTGCTTGACATATTCGGAAGCCAGGAGTGTTGCAGCTTCAACATCAAACGGAGACGCATTGGCTTTAAGACCATATTTCGAACCAAACTTAGCCACTTGCTCTTGCCAAGTTGATCGAATAAATTGATAAAGTCCAGCGGCTGTGCTAGTGCTTGCTCTAGCATTTGGATTAAGGTCCGATTCCACCACAGCAAAGGCTTGCATGAGAGAAGGATCAACACCCACCTTCCTAGCATGCTTAGCGATCTCATTCTTGATATCGCCACCCTTACCAGACGCTTTACCCAAGGGTTCGCCTTGTGTGCTGGTCGGTTGGGGTTCTGCTTCTTGCGCTTGATTCCACAGTTGTTCTTCTGTGGGCATCTTTTCTTGCGCTGTCGTAGAAGTATCAGGCGTAATATTTAGTTGAGTACTTGTCGCACTTTGTTTATTTAGCGCGCCATCATTCGATGCAGGTTGATTTAAAGCACCGGTTGGTTGGTTCATTGAAGTTGCAGAACCATCAGGCATCGAAACAGATCCAGGACTGCCAGATTGGTTTCGATCATTATATCCACCAATACGACCACTACCCGAACTCGAGCCAGACATAATCGTCTCTTTTGACCCAGAGGGTGTTCCGGGAGTCATCGTAGACGAGCCATCGGCCATCTGAGTCTTAGGTTCTTCTGCAGGCTTACCAGGAGCTTCTAGAAGTCTCATTGCAAGATCGTGATTACGACGATACTTTGTCGCATTTGGAACTGTGCCGTAGCCACCACCTCCTCGATACAAGGACGCAGCAATCATGACATCTCTTTCACGCGCATTATCTCTAGCTAATGCAATGTTCTTCTGAATACCTGCAGGTTCAATATGCCAAGGTTCACCCCCGACTGGCCGAGTAAAGCCATACTTCTTCATTAAGCCAAGTTTTTCAAGTTCATTGGCATCTGAAGAATTAATATCAATCGCCATACCCTTTTCATGCAGAGAGCGACCTGGCGCGGCAGCCTTTTGCGGGAACTGACGATGAAGTGCAGCTTGACGTTCATAAGAACGATAGCCTGAATTAACCTGGATCGTTTTTCCAGTCTTTTCCCCGTATTCCTCAGCCATTCCTAAGAAGTGCTTGAGCATGATAGGGTTACTACCCTCAATCTCAACACCCTTACCCAGTCGAAGGTATTGGCTACCTGCCTGACCGGTCTTAGGTGCACCTCCAGCTTCAGGGACTGAACTAGGTGCGCTTGCGCCACTTAAGTTATTAAGACTCTGTGTAGTCGGTGCTTGACCTAATTGTTGAGTCTGAGGACCATCTTCACCCGTCTCACCGCCTGTTAAGGCTTGAGTACCAAGCCCAGCTTGCTGAGCTTTTTTCTCATTGATAAGGGTTAAGAGGTCTTTTTGCTTTTCACCTTCTTTTAGAGGTTCCTTCTCTTTAAAAGTGCCACCTGTTATGTAATCCAAGAAAGCCCCTGACTTACTCTTATATGGCGCATCAGGTGCTTTTGCTTCTTCTTGTTTCTTTTCAGGAAGGATGTTTTCCTTAGAGCCTTTAGAGGATTCACCTCTTAAGTTAGAAATCAAGATATCATTCGACTCTTTAATCTTTGTCTTCTCATTGCTGAGTTCAGACAAAGCTTTTAAAGGACTGACTGTGACGTCGTAAGGTCCTTCAGGAAGTGCTGTGGCTTCGAGATACTTGATTAGTTTAGAAGGCTCTAAGTCTTTAACTTCACTGAGCTTCTTTTTACCATCGACAGCATAGAGCGCAGTGATGTGTGTCAGGAAAATAGGCTTAAAGCGATTCGTATACCAGTAGGCAAACTTCTCACCTGTCTCCTGATCGTCCTTATCAATATTGAAGATTTCAGCAATCTCTTCAGGATTGACACGACGTTCGTTGATGGATGCTTTACCATTCTCATACGTTAGACGGCCATCTTGCAAGTACTCTTCAAGCACATAGACGTGATGGTTATATTGATCAACATCAGAATTGTAACCAAAACCATATTGACGTAAACGAAGTCTTTCATAATCGTTTGCGTTATTACGCTTAGCACGCTGATAGAGTTTATAGATGCCATAGCCTGCTAGAGCAAGCGCTGCGCCACCAATGACAACAGGCGTCGCAACTGCACCTGCAATAGACGTGACAGCTGCACCAGCTAACTTAGCACCTGCCATGATTGCGCCAGGTAAAGCCTTAGTTGCCATAAAGGCAGCAGAACGTGCACCATACTGCAAACCTGTTCTCAGGACTGTTCCACCAATACTAGCTGCTTTAGAACCAATTGCAGTCACACCTGTCTTAGCCGCATTAAAAAGACCCGCTGCTTTACCAAGAAGTCCTGTCTTAGCGGCTGTAGCGCCAGTTGCTGCAGCACCTGCACCTGCTGCACTAGCACCTGTACCAGTAGCGCCTGCTGCCGTTGAAGCTAGACCTGTAGCACCTGAGGCTGCTGAAGCAGCCGACCCTGCACCAAATAGACCTTTCAGTCCACCGATAGCAGAACCGACTCCTGAAGCAATCTTTCCACCTACAGCACTTAATCCCGCTTTAGCAGAACCTAATAGACCACCTGCGCCCTTAGCTAAGGACCCTAAAGTCGTAACCGCTCTACTAGCTAGACTTGCAGCGCTTCCGATCGACTTTGTGAGAAGCCCACCCAGACCTGTCAGTTTAGTAAAGCCAGAACCCAGAAGACTCATCACTCCACTAAAACCAGATGACAAAAATGAGAAGAGTCCACCTAGTTTACCAAGGAGATTATCAAAGATATTTCCTTGTTTATACTTTAGGCTTAAGTCTGCTTCTGCACCTTGCTTAGTACGCGAGCGCTTCAGTTCCTCAAGACGCTCTTGACGCTCTTCAACACTACCATCGCGCCGACCATCGCCATCTTTATCATTCCAGGCTTTTTCACCTGTTTTCTTAACCAGGATCTGCTGTGCTGGTGTTGTAAGTGGTTTTTCTTTAGGTGTAGATTGAGGATCTTGAGTTGGTGTAGCTGAGCCTAGAAGTCCTCCTAGACCTGAAGCGACTGAACCTAACCCTCCACCAATTCCCTTTAGAACACCTAAGCCTTTACCAAGAAGCCCTTTACCGGCAGTAGCAGCTGTCGCTGCCGTCGCGGCTGTGGAAGTAACTGTATCTTTGGCTTTTCCAAGAACTTTGTCTTTAAGACCGCCTAGTTTTCCACCCAGTCCTTTTGCCGCATCAACCATACCACCTAAGAAACCGGTCGTATTGGGCGCTTGGACCTGAGGAACATCGGTAGAAGAAGTCTCTGCGACTTCAGATGTCTTTTCAACAACGATCTGAGGGGTTTCAGATGACAAAGGTGAAATACCCTTTGGCTTTTTCTTTAGTCGTTCAAAGACACTTTCTTTATCTCCAAGGAGAATATCTCGAATATCGACAAGAACTTCGTAAGATCGATCTCTAAAACCTTTACCTAATCCATCAAAGCCTTGGAACTTATCTTTAATGAAGTCTTTAAACTGACCAAAGGTTTTAACTGACCCTTCTTTCAGCTGACTTACCGTTGAAGTGATCTTGTCTTTAACGTAAGAGGCAGCACCAATCGTTCCTTTGACAATGGTCATAAAGGTCGATTTGATCTTCTCACCTTTACGATCATAAAGACCTTGTGCTTTGTCTTCTGCTGTTAGAATAACATTACCGAATTTATCGACAATGTTTTCTTTAGCTTCTAGAAGCTGGTCAATGGTTTCAATGGCCTTACCTGTAGCTGAGTCGTAATAATAACCTGCTTTTAATTTAAAAGCCTGAATAACAGGCTCAGTCATGCCAGGGAGATAGAGGTCTTTAGCACTATTGATAAACTTAGAAAGACCTTCAGCGGTTTTCTTAGCAAGATTTTTGAGCTCTTTAAAGCCAGCAGGCAGATGTTCCATCAAGGTCTTCTGACCCATCTCGAGCACACTTCCAGCCAGAGCAGTGGCTTTTCCAAAGAGACTACTAAGTCCTTCTTTAATTGCGCCTTTATTATTGTCAAAAGACTGACTGACAAAATCAAGCGCAGGCTTAGCAACTTTATCCTTACCTACAGTAAAGACACGAGAAGCAGCACCGTAAACGTCGCCACTGACCCGCGTAGCTAAATCAAGAACATTCTTGAAAGTCGAGGATAGTAAAGAACGATAGTCGTCCTTAGATCCAAACTCATCTTGATCTTCATTACCTTGGCTAGAACGAACAACCTTTCCAAGACGCTTAGACTCACTGCTAAGGAGTTTGACAATGGAAGCCGTATCTTGACGAATCTGATATAGCAATCCATCATTAGTAACTTTACGACCGCCTTTACCGAGTTTATCAACTTGATCACCCAGGTGTTTAATGGCGGCCATTGTGGCACCATTCATAGACTGCAAATCGATGCGCTTTCCGTCTGGAGCAGCTTCTTCACCAAAGTTCTTACGAACCTCTTGAGCCATGGGACCTGAGTGCGGTTCTTTATCACCCTTTCCTGGTTGATAGAACCAGTTATATAACTTAGTCTTCTTGAAACCATCAAAGGCTTCTTGAGGCGACCACTTCTTAGAGAGTCCTTGTTCTTGAGGAACAAAGGATTCATCCATGCGAGGATAGGGATTAAGTTGATAAGAAGAGGATTTTGTCTTTCTAAATCGTTCAGAGACTGTTTTTAAGAGCTCTGTCGGATTCATTTGACGAATGGCTTGTTTGACATTGATGTCAGAACGAACAATCCCTTCTTCTTCTAAGAACTTGGCATAGGCTTCTTCATCAACCTTAAAGCTACCCTTATCCGTTCTCTTAACAATTCCCGTTTCAGTTAAAGCATCACCATAGCCTGCTTGGATGTAGTCATTAATATTCTTATCAAGAGAAGGCGTCGCTTTACGGATCGATTGGATCTGTTTAGTAAATGCTAGACTGGTTGCTTCTTTATTGTCTCCCTCACTCATCATAGAAAGTTGTCGATCGACCACTCTCTTGACAGAAGGAGATAAAGACTCATAAGCACTTGTGTTCTCAATATTTTCTTTGGTATATTGAATATTGCTAACACGAGACAAACGACTTAAGAAACGTTTAAGTTCGATTTCCTCATCATTATCAAGATAGTGATCTTGACGAATATAGTCACTGGCTTCATTAAGCTTAAAGTCTTGTTGGCTCTTACGAACCTCAGATGAGAGCGATTCTTTAATACGGGAAGCGAGTTGTTTCTTTGAGACAAACTCACCACGTTGATAATCGTAGGTCTGCAAGGGGACATCTTCAGTACCGGTGCGCATCATTGCAATTTCACGATGGATTGCAGCTAGGTGACCCGGAATAACATCCACAAGCGAGATATGCGCTTTCTTATCAAACCCCATTACTGGTGAAGATAGTCCACCGAGCTCACTTGCCAGTTCTGTTCGACCAAATTCACGACTTGGATCACGATCTTTAAAGTGTTCTAAGATAAAGTCACCGGCTTTGGTGAGTTTACCTTTAACACTAGACGGATCGTTAAGATTCTCTTGCCACCAGTCTTTCTTCTGGAGTTCAGAGATTGAACCTGCTGGATTCTTTAAGATGCTGGCTAGTTTAGATAGACCCTCATTAAGCTGAGGCGTCTGTTCTGTCTTATTCTTTATTCTCTTTGCTACAATGTCTCTAAAATAACCAATTGCGCTACTGGCAGCTGTTGCGCCTGCCATTTCTGCTGCCGTCAAGGGTTCTTCACCCATGTCGATCAGCGTCTTGTTCATTTCTTGGATTTGCTCTTTACCACTTTGAGCAGAATCCAAAACCATGTCAATGTTGTCTAGAGATAAAGAGATCCCGCCAACGAATTCTTTTGCACTTTGCTTAAGACGATCAATACCTTTCTTTAGAACTGATTGATCGCCATAGAGTGACTCAAAGAACTTATTTCGTGTCATCTCCATGAAGCGTTCACTATTGGTGATCTTCAAATACTCCGGTAACGAAGTATTCTTAATGATCGCTTCATTTTGAACTTTATTTGCTTCACGGTACTTCAACGACTTTCTGTAGTAGTCTTGCTGTGCTAAAAATCCCCGTAGTTGGAGTTCTAGCATCTTCTTCTGATAGCGCTGAGTAACTGATGTCGTGTACTGAGCTTGGATCGATGTGTTGTTTGCGATCATTCCAAGCAGATGCGAGGAAGATTCAAAACGCTTCTTCTCAATCTCTTCTTTGACTAAGCCTTTAGCCGCTGTCAGAGGACTCTCATGCTGAAACCCCTGACCAAAGATCTGCTGACTAATTTGATTAACCGTCTGTTCTTCTTGGTTTGTGCGGTTATCATAATCGACATAGGTACTGGTTCCGGTTCTTTCAACGATTTTCTTAGTGATCGACTTTAACCCTTTCTGGGTCTCAGGCACCATACTGTCGATCTTGGTCATAATACGATTGACACGAGGTTTTAACTCTCTGACCGTCTCATCGTATAGTTCATAGGAGCCTTGCGATACTTCTCCTAAACTCTCTGTTATTTCACCATAGGCACTTGGAAGTGCCTTCTTCAGTGTCTGGTGAATAAACTGGGGAGAGGTTAACGTGTCTTTGGTTCCTTGAAGCGCTCCCTTGACAACATTACTCACCACGCTGCGTTTCTTAGGTTCAGTGGCTTCTTGATTTAACTCACTACTGATATCAGTATTAAAGTCAAGGTCAAGATCCATGTCAAAGCTAGGATAATCCGCTTCGAGATTTCTCTTTCCGGCCATATTCAGGCCTCCTCTTTTAAAATCATACTCACAGGATGCCAGCAATGCAAAATATGCTCCAGGCGCTTCCTTTTAATATCGGTCTTTTAATCTTGACGCCTGATTCAATTCGAGGCCTCAAACAGATTAAAGTTTTAGATATTTTCACAGGCGCAGGCTCAAAAGAATTTCACAATGAAGGACTGTTCTCCGTTGAAGCCTTTGGTAAAGTGGGAGATGAAAGACGCAATCGTCTATTTGCCTATATCGACTTAAACGTTTCTGTATTTCATCCGACGCTCTATAAAGCGATCATTGATCTGAAAGAGTTGTATGGAAAGATCATGGCTGGTACGACTTACGCGGTCTTTAATAAAGAAACTAAAGACTTTGAAGCATCCAACATGGTCGAAGGTCAGACTGGCTTTGAATTCTTCATGTCTCATTTTCACGAGTTGCAGTTTGAAGAGCGAAAGAGCACGTCTCGTGAATTTGCTATTAAACTTGTCAACAAGCATCGTGAGCAAGCAACAATCAGTAAATTGATCGTGATGCCTGCAGGTCTACGAGACTTTACTATCGAGCCCAATGGTAAGCCCGTTGAAGATGAGATCAATACACTATACCGTAAAGTCCTCTCTCATTCAAATGTGATTGGTCCTCAAGGTGCTAAGTCTGATCTTAGTCACGTTGATGCTACACGCTATAGTCTTCAGATTGCAGTTGTTGAAGTGTACGATTATATCATCAACTTGCTCGAAGGTAAGTCCAAGCTCATTCAAGGATGGTGGACAAACCGGACCATCTTCAATAGTACTCGAAACGTTATCACTTCGAACGTTCCACGATCCTTAGAACTGGGTGACCCGATTACGCTTGGTCCGAATCATACTGTCGTAGGTTTGTATCAGTCTTTGAGGTCCATCTTCCCTCTGGCAATTAATCTGGTTCGAGAGATTGCTTCTAAAGTCTTCTCGGGTCCTAATACCCCTGCACGTTTAATCAACACTAAGACGCTTGAAGCAGAAACAGTCAGTATCCTCCCTGAGTCTTACGACGAGTGGATGACACAAGAAGGTCTTGAGTCAACGATGGCGCGCTTTGAGATTGAAGCACTGCGTCACGAGGAAATCAAGATTGGAGAACATTACTTTGGTCTGGTCTATAATGACGGTCAATATGTAAAGTTTGTTCAAGGTATTCAGGAGATCCCTGAAGGCTTTGATAAGAAGTACGTTTCTCCCATTACGTATGCTGAACTCTTCTATCTGGCGATCTTTGAACGGATTAAGAAGATTCCAGGATTTGTGACACGTTATCCCGTTATTGGCTTTGGTGGTATTTATCCGAGCTACGTGTACCTGAAGACTACGACACGCTCTCAAGTATTAAAAGAATTAGATGACTTCTG
>Ga0209200_1004865_pt1 | contig 10656 bp, 10 predicted proteins | sample AD_UKC033_MetaG_FD_184406 | JGI IMG/M metagenome (GOLD analysis project Ga0209200, IMG submission 184406) | Active sludge microbial communities of municipal wastewater-treating anaerobic digesters from USA - AD_UKC033_MetaG (SPAdes) (version 2) | ecosystem: Engineered > Bioreactor > Anaerobic >...
TCAGACCGGCAACTACAAAAATAACTATTTCGTTCGTGCGCAGGTTCTTGAGCATCTCCAGGCCGGCGCGGTAATCTTTGACAAAGTGCCAGGCCAGAGCAATATATACCATGCTGAACATAAACGTCGGCCAGAGAATAATGATCGAATAAATTATCGAATTCCAGTCTGTGATTCTGATTTTATCAAACATCTGCTTCTCCTGATATTCTCACCCTGATCAACCATCGCCACTTTGCTGATTCAGAAACTGTATTCATGACCCTTTCAAGGCATGGTAAAAGGCAGTATGATCAACGCCAGCCCCATCAGCATGAAGACAACAGCCAGGACAGCCATGGTCATCACCCGCACCCAGAAAAAGAAAGGTGAAGAATTGCGACTGATGTTGCGATTGTGCCGGCTCCTTCTACTGATCGGACGGGCCACGCCGGTTTTGAGGGCAGACCTGAATTCGTGAGCATTTATCATTGAAACGATCACAAACATAAAGCCCAGAAGAGCTTTATGATATGGACCAAATTCCTGATTACTCATTAACTTTCCTCGCTGTACCCCATTGTCGGGAACTGAAATTACGAACTACAGAATCACTCATCTGCGCCATCACTCTCTATCGGCCCGTGCTCTTCGTGCGGCACCGCCTTTGCTCTGCCAAATGAGGCGGCGAGAAGGCCTATTTCGAAGAGCAGATAGGTCGGAATACCCATCATCAGCTGACTGACCACATCTGGAGGGGTCAGAATCGCTGAAATTATGAGAATGACGACAAAGATTATCGAACGCAGCGATTTGATGCGTTCGAGGCTGACCATGCCGGTTTTTACCATCATGAAAACGCCGGCCGGAAACTGGAACATGACGGCGAAACCGAGCAGCAGCATGCCGAAAAGACCAACGAAATGACCGATGCCGATAGCAGCTTCGAGATAGGCTGTCTGAAAGCCCATGGAGAACTGCATCACCAGAGGGAAAATTACGATTACCGCAAAAGCGCAGCCGAGCATAGCCAGCAGCCAGCTACTCAGCAGCAGCCAGCCGGCACTTTTCTTTTCCCGCTCGTAGAGGCCGGGAGCGACAAAGCCCCAGAACTGCCGCAAAATATAGGGAACGCAGATGAACAGTGAAAGGTAAAGCGCCATCTTAAGCTGCACCAGCAGTGGTTCGATCGGCGAAAAGTAGCGCAGCTTCATGCCGGCCGGGCAGAAACCGGTGACCAGCCATTCGATCAGTGAATCAGATAGATAATAAGCGACCGGAAACATGACGACGACGCTGACCAGCGACCTGATTATCGCCCAGCGCAGGTCTTCGAGATGATCGACAAAAGTGCCTTCTTTACGCTCCCCGGTTAGCAAACATTTATCTCCGTGTTTGACTTGAACACAGCGAAAATTATATTCTTAAAAGGCTGAATTTGTAACTACATTTTTAATCACGCGGGGGGCAACGAATGGACAGACGAAACTTCATCAAAACTGTATCTGCACTGGCCGCTGCCTATAATTTCAAGCTGCCATACCGGGCAAAGGCCGAGGAAGTAAACCTTGCCACCGGCACAGCGAGTGCGCAAGGTTTTCCTGATATAGTTGCTGTCATGGGCGGTTCGCCCGTCGAGATGCTCGACCGCGCACTGGCTGCGATTGGCGGTCTTGGCCGCTTCGTCAAATCCGGTCAAAAGGTTCTGGTCAAGCCGAATATTGGCTGGGACAAAACTCCAGAAGAAGGCGCCAACACAACTCCCGAGCTGGTCAAACATATCGTTCAGCTCTGCCTGAAGCAGGGCGCCAAAGAAGTCAACGTTTTCGACAACACCTGCAATCACTGGCAGGCCTGCTACAGTAACAGCAAAATCGAGCCGGCAGTCAAGGAAGCCGGCGGCACTATGCTGATGGCACATGAAGAGAGCTATTACACCGATATCGATATTCCGCGGGGTGTGGCGTTGAAGAAGGCAAAGGTGCACAAAGCCTGGCTCGAAAGCGACGTTATCATTAATCTGCCGATTCTCAAGCACCACGGCGGCGCGCGCATGACCGCCGCGATGAAAAACCTGATGGGCGTAGTCTGGGATCGCCGCTTCTACCACCGCACCGACCTGCACCAGTGCATCGCTGACTTCACGACCATTGACAAGAAGCCGACTCTCAATATTATCGATGCCTATAACGTGATGATGCGCAATGGCCCGCGCGGAGTCAGCACGGCTGGCCTCGCCACCAAAAAGATGCTGCTGGTATCTACCGACATGGTCGCCATCGACACGGCAGCTGCCCGCATTCTCGAAGCCCAACCCGAAGAAATCGCCTACATCGCGATGGCCGCCGCCCACAAAACCGGCATTAACGACCTCAGCAAGCTTAAAATCGAGCGCATCACCATTTAAAAACCGTTACTCAACTCTTCCGCAAACTCGGGCTCCCGGCGGAATCTCGTTCACTACAACTCTCACCAGACGTAATTTGATTTAGATAGCTATGGCCTTGAGTCAATAGTGCCTGGCTCGAAGTTTTCGTTCACGAGAAACCCGCCTGCGCCCTTCATGAAGCTTTTCATTATCAAAATCCGTCAGAGAATTTTATCGATGCACAATGTGAAAAAGATCAGGCTGATAATCGGGGTTACTGTTCTTGCTGCTTTCATAGCCGCGTGGTTGCGCTATGACACCTTTGGCAGGGCTGCGGCGTTTCTTGAAGAGACTCAGCTCGTCTACGCCGTTTTTGAGCTGCCGATGCTGGCGGCGGTTATTGCTCTGGCGATAATACTTCTGACCACTCTGCTGGTGGGAAGGGTTTACTGCTCGACGATCTGCCCGCTCGGCCTGCTGCAGGATCTGATCGCGCGCCTGACCCGGCAATTCAACCGCAAACCCTATCAGGCTTTATCACCGCACACACAACTGCACGCTGCCGTATTCACACTGGCGGGCGGCGCGGCAGCAGCCGGCTTCATTCTGCCACTGGCGGTTCTGGAGCCATTTTCTACCTTCGGGCAGATTTTTGCCGGCATCTTCCAACCGCTGGCGGCAAAGTTCTTTTTGGCTGCCGCACCGATGGTATCGACCGGCATCAACTGGTTCGGGCAGGCAGCAGCCCGGCCATTTTCAATGCAGAACAGCCTGATTGCAGCATTTCTGCTGACCGCTCTGACCTTTGCCGTTTACAAGGCCGGGCGCATTTACTGCAATACGCTCTGCCCTGTCGGCGCCATTCTGCGCTTTGTTGCCAGGCACTCGATTTTTCGCCTCTCGATCGACGAGAGCGCCTGCACCAGCTGCCGACTCTGCGAAAAGGCATGCAAAGCCGGATGTATCGATGTTGTCAGCAAAACGCTCGATTTTTCACGCTGTGTCAGCTGCTATAACTGCGCTGCCAGCTGCAACTTCGCGGCGATAAAATTCGGCCGGGCAACTGCCACAGCGTCTGAAAAACAGTCATTTTTACCGGGGCGACGCGCTGCGATTGCAACCATGGCAGGAGCTGCTGCTGGCTATATGCTGCCAAAAGCTTTGTTGGCCGGCATTGAAAGCCCGGCAAAAATTCTGCCGCCCGGCGCAATGAATGCCGAACGCTTTTATCAGGCCTGCATTTCGTGTCACCTCTGTGTAACAGCCTGCCCTTCTTCAGTAATCAAGCCTTCAGCCGCACCAGAAAGCCCGCTGAGTCTGCTCAAACCATCACTCGATTTCGAGCTGGGCATGTGCGAGCAGAACTGCAATCTCTGTTCGCAGATCTGCCCGGTTAACGCGATTCAGCCGGTCGAATCCGACAAAAAGAAGCTCATGAAGATAGGCGAAGTCGAATACATCAAACGACTCTGCGTAGTCGAAACCGACGGTAACGACTGCGGCGCCTGCGCCGAGCACTGCCCGACCCAGGCGGTGCGGATGGTTCCTTACAAAAATAATCTGATGATTCCGCAGACAGATCCATCGATCTGCATCGGCTGCGGCAGCTGTGAGCACATCTGCCCGGTTCGACCGAACCGCGCAATCATCGTTCACCCGGTAAAACAGCAGACCTTCATCGAAATGCCAGAACCAGAGGCGCTCCCTGACTCGGGACAACCCACCGAATTTCCCTTCTAGTTTTTGAAAATCTCTCCTTGCGTTTTGCGGCTAAAAACCGTTAAGATAGGCGCCGCAAATATATATGCATGGAGAGAGAAAAATGAAAAAGATTGTTGCCCTGTGCCTTGTTGGTGTCTGCTTTACTGCCGTAATAGCTGAAGCGAAGCCGAAAAAGAAAGACACTCCACGCTACACCCGCCAGGAAATTGTCGATCCCCGCACAACCGATGAAAAAGAACCATGGCTCAAAGCCAGATTCGACATCCCGGAAAAAGGCATTCTTCTGCGCCACGCCGAAGAAATCATGGCACTGCAGAAACCTCAGCACCAGAACCTGCCTCCCGGACTCGCCAAAAAAGTGGCCCGTGGCAAGCGCCTGCCACCAGGCTGGCAGAAAAAGCTGGCAATAGGCAGAACCTGCCCGGAAGACGTTTACGCGCACACCATCAAGCTGCCGGACCACATCCTGTATAAGCTTCCCAGGCAGCCTGAAGGCACTATGCTCGTAACGATAGAAGGCAAGGTGGTTCGCCTCATCGAAGCGACAAAAACCATCGCAGACGTGCTTAACCTCAAGTGGTAAAAGTGGCCGCAGATGAGCAGCCGAAACAGATTTAATCGGAAAGAGACTATATGGACGCAAATGTAACGCCCGGCAGAGGGCAATGGGGTTCGAAAATCGGCTTTATTATGGCGGCTGCCGGCTCAGCGGTCGGTCTTGGCAATCTCTGGAAGTTTCCATTTCTGGCCGGCCAGAATGGCGGCGGCGCCTTCGTTCTGGTATATTTCGTGATTCTGCTGATGGTTGGTTTCACACTGATGATGGCTGAAATAACAATAGGCAGATACACCCAGCTCAATGCCATCGGCGCCTATCGCAAAATCAAGCCGAGCTGGGCCTGGGTTGGCAGTCTCGGCGTACTGGCCGGTTTTCTGATTTTGTCATTCTACAGCGTTATTGGTGGCTGGATCATCGCCTACATAGTGAAGGCGGCAACTGGTGCATTCAACACTGCTGACGTAAAGCTGCTCGGCGACATGTTCAGCCAGTTCATTCAGTCCGCCGGCTCACCGATATTCTATCACGGCCTGTTCATGCTGATGACACTTGGTATCGTCATCGGCGGCATTCAACAGGGTATCGAAAAATATTCGAAGATACTCATGCCCGCACTGTTCGTCATGATCATTCTGGTCATGATCCGCTCACTGACGCTCGATGGTGCCATGGCCGGAGTAAAGTTCTTTCTCAACCCCGATTTCTCAAAAATTACCGGCGGCGTAATTCTATCGGCTCTCGGGCAGGTTTTCTTTTCACTCAGCCTGGGCATGGGCTGCATGATTACTTATGGAAGCTATCTCAGCAAAGACACTAATATTCCTGAGTGCGCATTGTATATTCCTCTGATTGATACAGTTGTGGCACTGCTCGCCGGCCTTGCCATTCTGCCGGCAGTATTCGCGTTCAACTTTCCGGCTGACGCCGGCCCTGGTCTGCTGTTCATCACGCTCCCGGCTGTTTTCTCGAAAATGCCTCTCGGTGGCCTGATGGGCGTGATATTTTTTCTGCTCGCACTTTTTGCAGCAGTCACCTCTTCGATTTCGCTTCTCGAAGTCTGCGTATCATACGTAGTTGACGAGTGGAAATGGACCCGCAGAAAAGCCACGCTGATAATCGCCGCGCTGATTTTCCTGATGGGCGTTCCCTGTTCCCTCAGCCAGGGCCCATGGGCAGACATCAAGCTGATCAAGGGAAAATGCATACTCGACTCGGTCGATTTTGTCGCAAGTAATGTGCTGCTACCACTTGGCGGCATTCTGCTCTGTGTTTTCATCGCCTGGGTATGGGGGTTGCGACGTGTACAGAAGATCAGCAAAACAGATGAAGGCAAAACCATCATCACCTGGGAACTCGAATACACCGATGCCCTCAAGGAAGTTACCAACGATGGCCAGGTCAATTTTGCTCTGGCGCCAATCTGGGTATTCCTGATCAAATGGCTGGCTCCGGTCGCCATTACGATTGTTTTCATTCAAGGCATATTTTCCTGATAAGCCTCTTACAAGGTTTCATTACGAAGCGGCGGGCATCAGCCTGCCGCTTTTTTATTTACGAAGTCGGCTGCATATGCTCGAAAACCCCATGAAAAGAGTCTTTAGAAAACAACAAAAAAAGTTATGTACAGGGGGTTACGGGTTGGACTTATTTTCATTAAGATTAGCAACAATAAGATTTCGATAAGCAAACCTTCTGGAGGTCACAAGATATGCGTAAATTATTCAAAAGCCTTTCAGTTCTTCTGGTAGCCATCGGCCTGTTCGCGATGTCAGGCGAAAGCAGTGAATTGCAGGCAGCCAAAAAGAAAACCTCTTTCATTAAAAAAGTCACCAGAACTATCAAAAGAAAAGTCAAAAAGACCGTTAAGAAGACCAAACGCGCTATCGTTAAAACTGGCGCCAGTATTCAGAATGCCGCGGCAGATACCGCAGTAAAAGCCAAAAAAGCCATTACCGGCTGCAAAAAGAGCACTTTCGTTAAAGGCCACTACAAAAAGGGCAACAAAACCCTTACCAATGGTCATTTCCGCAAAGTCTGCAAGTGTGCTAAACGCTGATAAAACCAGATCTCGAATCTGAGTTCCATGTTCACGAAAACCCCGGCACCCGCCGGGGTTTTCTAAATCCTGATTGCTGTACAGGAGACGGGCATGATAAAATTACATTTAGATGATAAAAAACTGTTTTGGAGTTAATGATATGTCCAGATTATCGCATCTAATTCTGGTTCTGTCACTGATAATAAGCCTCAACGGAACTGCCCATGCAGAAAATGGCAGCAGCCTGCGCCAGATTCTGTTAAGCCGGAATGAAACCGGCAATTTTGTCGAAGATATGCAGAAAGACCTGCAGGGCTTTGTCAACCGTGCCGGGAAACTGCAACGGCTCTGTGAAGGCGCCTTGAAAGAAGGTTCTTATCTCGACCGTATCAGCAACAGTTCAGATATCACCAATCAGAAACAGATGCGCCCGGCCTATCGCTTCTGGTCGCTCTTTAACAAGTTCATGAGTGATCTCGAGAAGATCGGCGAAAAATATGAAGTTCCGCTGGTTTTTAACCACAACAAAAAAGTCGAACGCTATTATGCCGCCTATGTTCTTGGCGTTTCGGCGCGACTGGCACGACTGATTGCGGCTTCTGACCTGATGAATTTTCTGGCCGCCCGCCCGAAGCTCAACGAAGTACTCAACGAAAAAAATGCTGAGTTTGGTTTCGACACAAACTCGCTGGCCAGTACCGTTAAAAGTGCACTGAAAGCAGAAAATCTGGCGCAACTTTACCGCTTCAGAATTTCGCATTACGAAGAACTGCGCAAGCTGGTCAACAATGACCAGGCACCTGATTTTTCTAACATGCCGGCAGTTTTTATACTTGCCAATCAGGAATTTTTAGACAATCTCAGCGACAAGATTGCCTCTGACCCCGCATGGAAATTCTTGAGCCGCAGCATCATCAAAGTATCGCTCGACTTTGTGCTGCCAGCCCAGAAAGCCATTTTTTCGTGGGTTGGCGACACCCGCATCAAACAGAAAAAAACCCGCCTGATCACCGGCGAACAGATCAAAAGACTTGGTAGAATGCTGGAACCCGGTGACATCGTGCTCGAGCGTCAGGACTGGTATCTCTCGAATATTTTTCTGCCAGGCTTCTGGCCACATTCTATACTCTATGTCGGCACCCCAGATGAGCTCAAACGAGCTTTTGACTCCGACCGCGAAGTACGCAGATGGGTGCAAAGCCAGAAATGCGCTGATTTTGCTGAATTGTTGAAGAATGCTTTTCCAAAGGCTAACCGGGCTTGGCTCTCGCCCTCTTTCAAAGACCGTGAAACCTGTGTCGTCATCGAAGCCATCAGCGAAGGCGTCGTGTTCAATTCGCTCGCCTCGTCGTGCCACGGCGATTATCTGGCCGCCATGCGGCCGCGCCTGACACCGTTGCAGAAGGCAAAGGCCATTTATACGGCATTTTCGTATTTCAATCGCGAATATGACTTCAACTTCAGCTTCAATACCGAGCAAACCATGGTCTGCACCGAACTCGTGACCAAAGCCTATGCAGCTCCTGAAGCAGGCGGACTGAAGTTTCCAGTTGTTTTTAATTTCGGTAAACCTGGAGTAACAGCTGATTCTATGGTCGAAACCTTCGCCAATGAGCGCGGCAAACCGAACCGCCAGCTCGACTTCGTCGCTTTCGTCAGAGGATTTCCTGGCCATCGCAAAGCTGAATTTGCCAGCGAAAGAGAATTTGCCGGTTCGCATCACTGGCAGGGCGGCTTGATCAGCGCCAATCTGAAGTAAGAGGCATCAAGCTCCAGCCACCACGGTCTGCTTTCGCCTGAAGCTCAGCAGAATACGACCGTCTATGATCAGCAGCCCCGAAAATATCAGCAACATCCCGAAAACATCATAGATTTTCAGCTGCTCACCCATGAGAAACACGCCGAAAAGCAGGGCACTGACAGGTATCAGCAGAGTCACCAGCAGAGCGTTGGTGGCGCCGGCAGAAGCAATAACCCGGTAATAGATTATGAAGGCAGCACCGGTACAGAAAGCTGCCAGCACAGCGACAGCCATGAAAGTTTTCAGATGAAGAGCGGCAAGCTGCGGCAGGTCGAAATAAAGCAGACCCGGACTCAGAAAAATACTGGCGCCAAGCAGGCTGATGCCAGAAACCACCATAGGGTGCAGCGACTTGAAGCGGCGCGCATAAATTCCGCCGACCGCATAGTTGAAGGTGGCACCCAGCATGGCTGCCTGCGCCATTCCCGCCAGCACTATTCCGTTGGTAATCGAAGGCAGAACCATAACCACGATGCCAGCAATGCCAAGGCTCACGCCGGCAATCTTGCGCATGGTAAGCTTTTCATCAGCAGTAAAAAAATGAGCCAGAATCATGACAAACACAGGCGATGTCGCGTTTAAAATCGACGCCGTTGCGGTGTCAATGTGCTGTTGCGCCCATGCCACCAGAAAAAACGGCAAGGCGGTATTCACCACTCCGAGAAAACCAAGACTCAGTTTACGTTCAGAAGGCAGCTGCGCACCGGCGACCCGGCAGGCCAGCAGCATGATAACCGCTGAGACGAGGAGGCGGCTAAACACGATCATGAATGGCGACAACTCACGCAGCGCGATCTTGATGAACATGAACGCGCTGCCCCAGATTATCGAGAGTATTATCAGCCAGAACCAGTCTTTATTCTGCATAAAAGTGAGATGAGATATTACACCAGACCGACCCGCCCGACAATCAATTTGTACACTTTCTTGGCAAAGCGCTATTTCTCTAAAATTTCTATTGCATGCTCTTTGAACAGACACCCGGCAAGAGTTTTGATTCTGGCCAGCTTAGCTTCAGACACCCCACCAATGATCAGGGTCATACCGTCAAAATCGTAACGGCCATCCCAGTGCAGCTCCTTACCCTTTTTGCAGCCTGTTATCCTGGTTTCGTCGTCTTCTTTTTCAACGCTCGACCAGCTTTCAGTGATTTCTCCAACGCTTCTGTAACGCAGAATCAGCAAATCTCCGGCAAAAACCTTCCAGCTTTCGCCACCAGCACCAAACATGTCATAATCATCATACCAACCGCTGAAGCCAGGTTCCTTGCCAGTCAGAATGCCGAGCAATTCAGCCAGAAACAGCGGACACACACCACGGCAGCCCGATTTTTTAAAAACCTTCAAAAGTGCCTTCCACTTTACTTTGTAGTCTTCTGGCAGTTTACTCTGAACATAGCCAAGCTTCAGTCGTATATCAGAATTTTTTGTCATGCAGCTATTCTAACACAATACAATCGCCTGCAACTTCAAGCATGTTTAAGATGGAGCACAGCGCTACCAGATTCAAAGACGCAGGAACGTCTTGCTGCTGTTACGCTCTGGTGATATGCTCACGAGAGATGTGCTGATTGTTTCGAGTAGAAGGAGAGGCCGATGAACCAGGCAAATTCAGATCGCGAGGCGCTTGCAAAGCTGCTGCGGCAGTATAAAAAGCTGGTCGAAGAAAACAGACATTTCGCCGCCGCGTTACAGGATCAGACAGGCAAAAACCTTTATGGCAACCTGTTCGAGGTGCACGCCGACCTTCTCGCTCCGGTTCTGAAGAATGGCAACGACCTTCAAGATCTGTTCGCCGTTTTGGCCGATTACCGGGCCTCATACGATGTGACCTTGCAGATGCTGCCCGATACGGTTCTCAGACGCTTTGTCGCAGCAAAATCTGATCCGGGGAAGCTGGTCGACGAGTATGGCATAGGCGCAAGCCGCCTGCACAAACGCCTTTCTGAGCACCCGCGCACTCTGCTGCGTTTTTTGTCACTGGCTGACTCCGCTGTACATGAAGCCGTGCGAGAAAATATCGATGTCATAGACAGTATGATCAGCTCGAAACGCGACGCCCAGGCGCTGGTGAGCCTTCTTGCCGTGATGGTGAACAACAATCTGGTAAAAGCTGAAAACCTGCTGGGAGCACTTGATAAAGCTGCTGCAATCACCAGACTCAAGGGGGCCGAAGTCTTTAACCTTGTA
>Ga0209200_1004866_pt1 | contig 10655 bp, 18 predicted proteins | sample AD_UKC033_MetaG_FD_184406 | JGI IMG/M metagenome (GOLD analysis project Ga0209200, IMG submission 184406) | Active sludge microbial communities of municipal wastewater-treating anaerobic digesters from USA - AD_UKC033_MetaG (SPAdes) (version 2) | ecosystem: Engineered > Bioreactor > Anaerobic >...
GTGCCGACGGTGCCCGCCGTCATAAGTGCGAACGCAATATTCGTCTATATCTTCTTTAATGCGCTTTGCAAGGGCGGTCGCAACGCCGGGCGCGTCAAGGTCTACGCTTTGTTTTCCTGCGTCGGATTTCGTCGGCTGCGCGTCGTTCAGCGTTAATTGTGCGTTCTTCGCGTCTTTGCTGTTTTGCATCGTTCTTCACCTTGCGCCGCATAAGGGCTTCGTAATTGTTCGCTAGATAATCCGCCGAAAGTGTCGCAACGTCTTTAAGTTGGTCTTTCGACAGCCAAGATATATGGCATTCCGACGGGTCGATTCCTAATTGGTTCGCAAGCCAATTGTACGCCTTCGCGCGCGACATTAAGCCGGTTTGCCAAAGGCGGTCGAATTCGTTATGGGCTTTCGTTCGAAGCTGGCGCGTTGTTCTGTCGGCCATACGACCCAACGGAATAAACGTGCCCGGATGGCAACCAACGGCGGCGCGACAATCGTTGCAATAATAAATGTGCGGCCAGTTGCCATAAGTTCGCCCGTAAATCTTGTCGTTCGTTGTTAGTTCAATGTTGAACGAACAACAAGTATCGCATTGTTCGGGCGTCGGCAATGCGTCTTTTATTTTCGACATAAGTTCGCATACTCCTTAAAAAGAAACGCCGGGGCCGGTTAAGACCCCGGCGAATCTACGCCGCGACGGCGTTACGCCTTAACGCTGGCCCCAAGGTGCCGCGCCTGCCGGTGCGCCGCCCTGCGCGGGCTGGCCGCCCTGTTGCCAGCCGCCGCCCTGCGCGGGCTGCTGTTGGGCGGGCTGTTGGGCAGGCTGGCCGCCCCATGCCGGTTGGCCGCCCTGCGGGGCCGGGTTCTGCGCCGGTTGGCCGCCCCAAGCTGCGCCGCCCTGCGGCTGTTGGGCCGGTTGCTGCGCGGGCTGCTGCTGTCCGCCCCAAGCGGCACCGCCTGCGGGCTGCTGCGGCTGGCCCTGCGGGGCACCGCCCCAAGCGCCGTTCGGCTGGCCCTGCGGCTGCTGTTGCTGCGGCTGCGCTGCCGCTGCGCCTGCGCCGGCCTTGCCCGGTTCGTTGCCGTGCGTATCGAACACCTTTTTAACTTCGGTGTACGTCGGGTCGTTTTTCTGCGGGCCGACTTCGATAAGGAACGGCAGATTATGCAGTTGTTCGGAATTCTGCACCTGAAACACGCCGACGACATGGCAAATCGCCGACAACTGGCGATGCGCGATTTCGACCGTCTGTTGGTTCGTATGGTACAGGTTCAGACGATACGCGCCGGTCGTGCCCTGCTGCGGGCCGTCGATAATCCGCAAGTTCAGTTGCAGATAACCGCCGTTGTTGGCCTTGTTCGCCTTCACTTCGGACGATTCGATAATCACGGGATGCTTGCCAATCGGCAGGCTTCCGACGCCCTGCGTCGGGTCGTACTGTTGCGCGTTGAACGGTTGGATAAGTTGCATGTTTTCACCTTTTCGAAAAGTCTTCGCCGTTGGTTACGGTCGGCGAAGTAAACCGTTTATTGCATTGCCTTTGCGAAAAGCAATGACAAATCGGGTTGTTCAAGTTCGTTCAAATTGCCCAAGCGGTCGCGCGCGAACACTTCGGGAATTTCCTTCGTCCGCAACGCCCGAACCGGCTTCGGCATTCCGGGTACGCTTGCTTCGCCCAAGTGCATAACGTTATCGAACAAATGCGGAACTTTAACGTTAAGGTCTTTACCCGGAAAGAACGGGCGTTTTTGCATAATCGGTTCGTAAGTAACTTCGCCGTTCTGCAAAATCGTTTGTCGTCCGTTTTCAACAAGGGCTTGCTTCGCAATCATTACGATATGCTTTTGCGGCATGTAATACAAGTCGTTCGCGATTTTCATTACACGTTCGGACATATTGCCGTAAGCCTTCATACCGTGTTTGACCTTGCCCAATTCGTCGGCCAAGATAATTTCGGCGATGTTCGAAATACTGTCAATACCCAACGTATCGAAATTCGCAGCTTCGCGCGATTTCATAAACCATTCGAAGAATTCGACGATAAGCGCGGGCGAATACGCTTCCCATGCGGGAACGTTCGAACCGCGCATAGACAACATGCCGGGTTCGGTCACAAGCAAAACCGGACGCGGCGCAGTATTGATAAGCGGCGTTTTGCCGGAACCGGGCGCACCGAATACGACGGACTTTACGCCGTAGCGGCGGGCCAGTTGCGACGCCGGTTTTAATTGCGACATTTGCATAACTTGCACCTTCGGGAATGGCCCCGGCGCTTGTGGGCAACCGGGGCGGGGTTGTTACTTCGACTTCGGCGCGACAAGTTCAAGCGCGGGCGTTGCTTCCTTCGACGTTACAACTTCGTCGATAAGCTTACGGAACTTGTCGGGAAGGTTCTTGTATTCGGTAACGGAAAGTTCGGGCTTCCATTTTACCAAACGTTCGGCGATAAATTCGCCTTCGGGGCCGGTCTTTTCGATTTTCTGCAAAGCCTTTTCGACGGCTTCTTGGCCGCCTGCGAAGCTGCGGTTAATCTTGAAAACGGCTTTCAGTTTGTAGCCTGCGCCAAGTTCGACGTTTTCGGTTCCTTCGCGCAAAGCTTCGGGGTTGAAGCCGAAAGCGTTTTTCAGAACTTCGGCGCGCAATGCGGATTCGGCTTCTTTCGCTGCGGCAAGCGCCTTCGTTGCTTCCTGCCATTGCAGAATCAAAGCGTCGCGGTTAGCGTTTTCGTTGAAAGACATTGTTGTTACTCCTTCGGTTGGGCCGCCGCACAATTGCGCCGGTATGTACGAACTATACGACGGCCCTTCGTTGCTGTCAAACCCCTTTTTCAAGAATTTTTCGTTCTTCGAACAAGTCGCGATTGTTGGCGTCGAATTCGGTAAAGGCGTTCGGGAAGCGACGACGAAGCTTCGCGATGTTGACCGACTGCGCTTCGCCGAAGTTCGAACCAATGGCGCGCAGCAAAAGCGCATCGTACCAAAAGCCGTCGCCGACTTCTTCAAGCGCGTTAACAGCGTCGAAAGCTTCGCCTTCGGCTGCGGCGCTTAGGGCTTCCAACAGTTCGCCCGCTTCGGTCGCTTTGCCGATAATTGCATGAATGACGTTAACGGCTGCGGCGTCGTGTTCTGGATGGTCGGAAATCCATTCGGGAAGCTTCGCCAGCGTTGCCGCGTTGGCTTCCGGGGCCGGAACGCCAGTGTCGCGACCGTAGAACATAGCTTTTTTGATTGCGTCAAGCTTGTTAAGGGCTTCGACGGCTTCGGCGATGGTTTCGCGGAAGTAGGCCAGCGGCACGCGGTCGCCGTAATACTTGTCGGACGCCGTAACGTGCGCTTCTTCGATATAGTCGAAGGGCTTTGCGGGTTCGTTCATACGTTCACCTTTTAGAAGGGCCGGGCACCATGCGCCAGCGTTCCAGCACTGTAACCGACTGCGCCTTTCCTGTCAACAACAATTGACAGCAAGCAAGAAGCCGGGTAAGCTGCCCACAATTGCCAGAAGGTGGCGTTATGGACATTGAAGAACTTACGAAGCGGGTAAAGAAAGCAAGCGTCGGGCGGTCGCTGCGGGCACTGGCCGCGCAATGCGACGTTTCGCACGAACTTATAAGAAAGCTTTTGCTTGCCAATTCTGCGCCGAACATAACGGCGACGACTTATGACAAGATTGACAAAGGGTTGGCAAAGAATGGACTTTAACAATATTCCGCACGAAATGCGGATTTACCCGCAATGGGTCGTTTGGCGATACGAAGACACGGATTCAAAGAAACCGACGAAGGTTCCGTATTCAGCAAAAACCGGGCACCTTGCCAGCGTAACCGACCCGAACACTTGGGCCGGGTTCGACGAATGCGTTAACGCTATGTCGTCCGGTTGGTATGCCGGAATCGGTTTCGTATTGACTGAAAACGACCCGTATTCGTTTATCGACCTTGACGACACAAAAGGCGACCAAACGGCGCTTGACCGCCAAATAAAGATTTTTAACGAATTCAACAGCTACGCCGAACGGTCGCCTTCCGGTTCGGGGTTGCATATCATCGTTAAGGGCGCGATTCCGTCGGGCCGCCGTCGTTCGTTTATCGAAGTTTATTCTTCGCTTCGTTATATGACAATGACCGGCGATATTTACCGTAACGCGCCGATTAACGATTGCAACGAACTATTAAACGTTCTTTGGGGCCAAATGGGGCAAGGTTCGGTCGCCGTTGCGCATTATGCCGGACTTGCCGAAGCCAAGGAAACCGACGAACAGGTTTATAACCGCGCAGTCGCAGCGGTCAACGGCGATAAGTTCGCCGAACTGTACGCGGGCAAATGGGAAGGCATGTACGCTTCGCAGTCCGAAGCCGACTTTGCCTTGGTCGATATTATCGCGTTTTATACGCAGAACCGGGCGCAGATTTCGCGAATGTTTCGCGCGTCGGGCTTGGGGCAGCGTGACAAAGCAAAACGCGACGATTACGTTTCGTACATGCTGAACAAGTGTTTCGACCGCATGTTGCCGCCCGTTGACGTTGACGGATTGCGCAACAAGCTAGACGAAGCAATAGCAAAGAAAGAAGCCGCCGACAGGGCCGCCGCGTTGTCGCAGAACAGCGAAGCGACGCCGCATCCGAAAGCCCCGGCCCCGAACCTTAACGAAGCTTCGAAGGTATACAGCGTGCCGCCCGGATTAGTCGGAGAAATCGCGCAATACATTTACGCACAAGCGCCGCGCCCGGTGCCCGAAATCGCGTTGGCCGGTGCCCTTGGCTTGGTCGCCGGTATTGTGGGCAGGGCGTACAACATTTCCGGCACTGGCCTTAATCAATACGTTCTGTTGTTGGCACCGACCGGAACAGGTAAAGAAGCCATCGCAAGCGGCATTGATAAGCTAATGGCGCAGGTTGTCCGAACAGTTCCCGCCGCGTCGGACTTTATCGGCCCCGGCGAAATTGCTTCGTCGCAAGCGATTATTAAGTATATGTCGCGCGGGCCAACGTCGTTCGTTTCGTTGGTCGGCGAATTCGGTATCTATCTTCAACAAATGGCAAGCGTGAACGCGCCGCCGCATTTGTTGGGGCTTCGTCGTTTCCTATTGGATGCGTACAACAAATCCGGCGAAGGCAAGGTACTTCGTCCGTCGATTTACAGTGACCGCGACAAGAACACTTCCGCCGTATTGGCCCCGGCCTTTACGCTTATGGGCGAATCGACGCCCGAAAAGTTTTACGAAGGCTTGCACGAAGGATTGATTTCCGAAGGTCTGTTGCCGCGTTTTACGATGATTGAATATCACGGCGAACGTCCGGCGTTGAATCCGGGGCACCTGTCGGCCCAACCTTCGTTCGAACTTATCGACAGGCTTTCGACGTTGTGCGCCCATGCGCTAATGCTGAACAGCCAACATAAAGCGATTCACGTTCAAACCGACGCAACCGCCCGCGAACTGTTCCAGCAATTCGACGCGCATTGCGACGCGAACATTAATACAAGCGACCGCGAAGTTCGGCGGCACCTTTGGAACCGGGCGCACGTAAAGGCGTTGAAGCTGGCCGGAATTATCGCCGTCGGCTGCAACCCTTACGACCCAACCATTACCGCCGACGTTGCGTCTTGGGCGATTAACCTTGTCGTCGCCGATGTTCGAAACTTGCTTGCCCGGTTCGATGCTGGCGAAATTGGCATAGACAACGACGAAACGAAACAGCTTGCGAAGGTTATTGCAACGGTTAAAGATTTCGTCGTTTCACCTTGGCCGGACGTTGCGAAGTACGCAGGCGAAGGAATGTCCAACCTTCATTCGAACCGAATTGTTCCGTACAGCTACGTTCAACGCAGGCTTGCCGCTGTTGCCGTCTTTCGTAAAGACCGCATCGGCGCAAGCGGGGCAATCAAGCGCGCCTTGAAGACCCTTTGCGAACGCGGCGATTTGCAGGAAGTAAGCCGGGCCACACTGGCGAAGGATTACGGAACAAGCGCCGTTGCATACATGGTCGCGCATCCGGGCGTTTTCGGCCTGTAACGCGCGCCCGCCAGTGTGGGCAGAACGGGCCGCCTTCGGGCGGCTTTTAAGCTGCCGTATATTTGAACCATCGAAGCAAACAACGAAGGATTAACGAAATGAACGCACTTAACAACATTCAACGGGTTGTAAGCTGGAACAGCAAGAAGAACGACAACGGCACCTTTACCGCTACCGCGTACAGCTTCGACCATAACGCGCCGACCGTCGTACATGCCAGCTACACGCGCGCCAGCCGCGCCCAAGCGGTCGCAGACGCCAAGAAGGCCGTTCGCTACCTGAAAGCCCAACAGCGCACCGCCTGAACCCCGCCCCGGCCCTTAGCACGCGCTAGGGGCCGCGCAGCCTGCCCACATTGACCCGGACGCATCGAAAAGGAGTAACAACCATGTACGCCCATTACTTCGCCAGCAAGAAAACAAAGTTCGTTGTAATCAGCGACGGCCCTACGCCCAACGGCAAACGAATTGCGGTAAGCGGCAAGGTTGAAGCGCGCAAAATTGCTAAGGAACACGACGCGCAGCCTTGGAACTTCCAAACTTCAAACTTCGACCGCTTCGGCGGTCTTTTTGTTTGTACGGCGTATAACACGACGGCCCGCGTATAATGGCCCGTCATAACGCTTAAACCCTTGATACATAAGGCTTTTAACGGATTTATAGCAAGTATAACGTTTAACGCCGTTCCGCCTGAACCGGAGCGACTCTTTATTAAAAGTCACTATTGATTAATAGTAATATTTTTACTATTATATTGTATTATATTATTATATTTCCTTTATTTTCAAGGACTTAGCAGCTATACGACCCGTTCAATCCGTATAACGTTTATCAATTGATTAAAAGCTTGACACTTGATAAATTGTTGGCTATGCTTCGGCTATTGATTAAGGGGCTTGCCATGACGAAACCGACAACGAAGAAAGGCCGACCAAAGGGCTTTATTCCGAAGCCTGCGAACTGCGGGCAATGCGGGCGCGAAGTTGCGCCGAATATGAAGGTTTGCCCGTATTGCTTGAAGTTAACCGGGCTTGTATCGACTGCGAAGGAGTTTAAGAAATGACCGAAGAAACGAAGAAGGTTCAAATTTTGCCGTCGTCGCCGAAGGCGCTTGCGCTTGTCGAAGTTTCGACGGATAATCAACCGGAACGAACGCCCGACGAAGATAACGCGAAGTATCCGTTTCGTTCGTTGCAAGTCGGCGAATCGTTCGCGATACCGTTTGCGGACACGAACCCCGGAACGCTGGCGTCGCTGCGTTCGTCGGCCAGTTCTTACGGCAAGCGGCTTAACCGTAAGTATCGCGTATTCGTTCACGACGAATATAAGTGCGTCGAAGTGGCGCGGCTGAAATGAACGGCAAAGCGCGGCCCAATGTGGGCAAGCCGGTTCGCGTGTTCGCGTCGTCGTAGCTTGGCCTTCGCGCGCAGTATCCGAACGCCTTTGCCATCCAACCAACCCGGACAGGCTATCAAGCCGTCGTAATGATTGAAGAAGGGGCATCGCATGACGCCCGCAACCCTTGCCAAGTCTGGCACCGAACACGGCCACCAAGCGGCGTTATTCGCTTACTGCGCCGTCGCGTATCTTCACGGCTTCGACGTAGCCGACGAATGGTGCAAGACCGGCGTAATCCCGCAAACGACGCCGTACAGCATGTACGAAACGCCGACCGTGCCCGCGCTTGAATGGTTCCACGCTATCCACAACCAAGGCCACGGCGACAAGGTGCGCGGGGCTAACGCCAAGGCCGAAGGCGTCCGCAAGGGCGTAGCCGATACGTTCTTGCCTTGGCCGAATGGCGGATGGCATGGCCTTTATATCGAAATGAAGAAGCCGACCGAACGCCCGAAGTCGGAAACCGCAAAGGGCGGCGTATCGGACGAACAACGAAGATTCGGCGAATATGCAAAGCGCGTCGGCTATGGTTGGGCCGTCTGCTATGGTTGGGAACACGCCGTAACGACGTTGCGAAGTTATATCGAATGGGGTTCGTAATGGGGCTTTCGTGCCTTGCCTGCGAACTTACCCGCGCCCGGTTGAAAGCGGCGGCGCTGGCCCTTGTGGGCTGGCCGTTGTCGCGTATAGCTGAACACCTTTCCGACTGCTACGGCGAACGGTACTACGTCGAAGGCGACAAGCTATACCGGGCGTCGAAGCTTCCGCCGTATGAACCGCACTTGATAAGGAGTAACGAAAATGACACTTGACGAAGCCAAGAAGAAGGCACGCGAAAACCGTTGCTTCATCGTAACGAAACCTGAATACTTTTTGCTTTACCGTGAATCAACGCCGAAGAACGTATGCGTCGGCAAACGGAAGGACGAAAAAGGCATCATCGCGCTAGTGAAAAAAGCTTGCGCGACCGCTTGACGTAGCTTCGAAACCGTCGTAGACTATGCCCATAGTCAACGAACAAGGGGTACGAAATGGGCGCATACACCGTAACAACTGAATTCGAAATGAACGACGGTCGCATTCTGTCGTGCGAATACGGCGTATCGTTCACGCCGGGCAACTATTCAGGTCTGCCCGAAAACTGCTACCCCGACGAAAGCGAAGCGGGCGAACCGACGTATTATATCGACGGCGAAGAAGTCGATTACAAGGACTTGCCGAAAGGTCTTGACAAGATCGCCGACAAGTTGTACGAAGCCGGGCCGGGCGAATACGGCTACAGCGAAACCGAACCGGACTACGACGGCCCGGACTACGAACCCGACGACTATTATTGAAGGAGTAACCGCAATGCCTACCCTTGCCGAACTGTTTTGGCACTTCGTCACGCTTTCCAGCGGCGTAACCATCGGCCTAATGCTGGCCGCATGGTTGCGTATGCAATCGAAAGTCACCGAAGAAACCTACGACACCGATTGCGAATTCGTAACCGAATATATCGCCAACATGGAAAGCGGCCCGAAGATCATTCGTCGCCCGCTGTCGCAATGGCCGATATGGGCGGACAGCATTAACCCGGCCAAGACGAACCCGCCCGAACCTGAACCGCCGATTCGCATTGAACGAAATTTTATCGGCAAAAAGGATTGACAGGCTTTCGAAGCTGTCGTATTCTTTGTCGTACCAACTGGCAACCAAAAAGGAATCGCCGCCATGTACGCACTTATTCTTGTCGCTTGCACCGTCGTTGCTGTCGCTATTCACTTCGGGCTTATCCGTCCCGTAATGCACGCCATCGAACGCCAGCGCGAAGAATCGCGGCGTCGTGCGGCGCTTGAAGCTGGCTTGGCCGCTGCGGCGCGCTTGCAGGCGTTCAACGCCCGTAAGCCGTCGAACCATCGCGGCGCAAAGCTGAATGCCGAACGCGAATGGCGGTCGCAGGAATGAAGCGCGGGCACGTCATTTACACGCACCCGGACGAACTGTCGAAATGGGATCGCAGGTTTATCGAACTGGCGGAACAAGTCGCGTCATGGTCGAAAGGGCCACGTAAGCGCATCGGCGCGGTTGTCGTGCGCCCGGATAGGTCGATTGCGTCGCTTGGATACAACGGCCCGCCGCGCGGCTTCGACGATGCCGCCTTTCTGCGCATGACCCGCGAAGAACAACACGCCGTCGTCATACACGCCGAAGACAACGCATTTCGACAAATGGCCGATGGCGAACGTTACGACGTGAAGGACGGTTATACGCTGTACGTGTCGCCGCTGTTTCCTTGCGCCGATTGCGCCCGTCTGATTGTGTCGTATGGCGTGTCGCGCGTCGTCGCTTATTGTGGGCATATTTCGCCGGACTGGCACGCATCGGCACTTGAAGCCGAACGAATTTTGTGCGAAGCTGGCATTGAATGCCTGTTTACAATGGATTAACGAACATGAAACCGCTAGACCATTCGCAAATCGAAGCCTTGTTGTTCTATCAAGACCCGACGACGCAAAACTATATCGGCGCACCGAAGGCCGACCCGTTCAACCAAGCCGGAAGCTTCGTCGCATTCGGGCCGCGTGTTACCGTTGACCCGGCGTTGTATAACTTGCTTGCCGCAGCGCCGACAATGTACCAAGCCCTTTCGATGCAATACGCTTACCTTCAAGCGCAAATCGAAGTTATCGAACGCTTGCCAAAGGCGGGCGAACTTGATAAGCTGTTGTCGTCGCTAATCGAAGCGCAGAACGCTTGCCTAATGGCCCAACGTATCGCGCAAGTCGGTTACGAAAATGTCGCAAATTCACTTGACAAAGGTTCGAAGCGGTCGTAAGCTTGAACCATCGAAACGAACAAAGGTGCCCACAATGAACCGTAAGCTTCTTGTTATCGCTGGAATCGTCGCCTTCGTCGCGTTGCTTGGTATGGCCGGGCAAATGGACTTCGAAGACGAAGCCCGCGCGCACCTGTTGTATTGTGACAACGTAGCGAACGGCGTTTGGCCGGATTACGACAAAATTTACGATTCTGAATGCACGCCCGAACGCATCGCAGAAATCGAAGAAATTTTGCGTTGACCGCTTGACACGAAGAACGGTCGGCGTAGAATAGCAACTGTCGCAACAACGCGACGACTTTTCAAACCTTGCAAGAAGTAATCGAAATGTCCCTGAACAAGAAGCAAACCGCCGCTTTCGCCGCCCTGTCCGCCGCCATCGCCGCCAGCGCCGAAGGCTACATCTTCGCCAGCGCCGCCGACGTGGCCCCCTTCGTCG
>Ga0209200_1004871_pt1 | contig 10648 bp, 7 predicted proteins | sample AD_UKC033_MetaG_FD_184406 | JGI IMG/M metagenome (GOLD analysis project Ga0209200, IMG submission 184406) | Active sludge microbial communities of municipal wastewater-treating anaerobic digesters from USA - AD_UKC033_MetaG (SPAdes) (version 2) | ecosystem: Engineered > Bioreactor > Anaerobic >...
TGCATATGATTAAATACGGTGGGGCCACACACATACTTTGAGCATAGCACACCGAGATGCGATTTGAACCTTTTAATGTGTAACCAAACCGCGCAAGCGCATATGTATAGAGTACAATTTTAATGACAAATATCATATGTGTACTTCCGATCCCGTTTTTCAGACACAAAAAGTGTATGATGCCATCGCAAAAGACTACGCGTATCGAAACAAGACACCCAACGACAAGGTGCTTCATTCATTGCAAACCTTTGCAGATATGCTCCCGCCAGGCGGACGTGTGCTTGATGTAGGTTGCGCCGAAGGACGCGAAACGGAATGGTTTCTCCAAAAGGGTTTCTCTGTTGTCGGGTGTGATTTCAACGACACCTTTATCCGTATGGCGCGCAAACGATGTCCTTCTGCAACATTTATCACTGCAGATATGCGTGCACTCCCCGCTCACATCGGCACATTTGATGGATTGTGGGCATGCGCGTCATTTCTCCATATACCAAAACAAAATGCACTACAAACACTGCAGGGCTTTAAAGCTGTACTTAAGCCGGGTGGAATAATGTATATCGGGGTTCTCAAGGGGACATTTGAAGGCATGCGAGAAAACGTGAAGATGGGATGGGCTCCGCGCCACTTTTCTGATTATGAAATCCATGAGCTCAATGGTTTGTTGCATGAGGCAGGGTTTGAAGCCATACAAATCATCGATTCTCCCCGCCCCGGCACTGCATTGTCTTTCCTTAACGTATTTGCAAAACGAGCCAACTAGCTAGCTGACTGCGCATTCATCTTGACATACACCGGTCTTACGAGCTTCACACCCAAATCTGCAAACTTATACCCCACGTTCAGTAAAAACCCCATAAATAGGAAAAATACGCCCAAATTAGCTGGGCCATTTATCACTTCAGCGGGGATTATTTCCACCGACTCACCAAGTGCAGGTTGCGTTGGGGCAGATTTGCCCAAATTAAGCTGGGATCGCAGTGCATCAAGTGCCGACATATCAACCTGTGGCGCATATTGGCTTGGATTTATGGAGATGCCCTGAAACGTAAAAAATGCTATCGGCTCAGCTTGTCTACTGATGACTCGATATACCTGCACGACACTTAAAATCATAATCACCACGCCCATCACCAAAAGCATATACCCAACTATCGCAGAGGTTGAGAATTGAGATTCTGTTTGCATATTCCTCATCATATCATTTGTAGAATGTACATTCCAGACAGATCCGAGTATGATAGGTGCCTATGAAATATGTACTTGCCCCCGACATAAAAGAACGAGTTGATATTCTCATTGAACAAATAGAATTTTCCCATATACGCAAAGATCGAGTGTTTTGCATTAGAAGTCTTGATGCTAAAACGCGTGCCATTGCCCGTATTTGGGGCTTCAGCAAAATATTTCATGAAGTTGCAGGCATTCCCGTCACGTATATCATCGAGGTTAATCGAAAACGATTCGACAAGCTCGATTATCGTGAGCAAACTAAAGTACTCATACACGAGCTTATGCACATACCCTCAACATTCTCCGGGGCTCTGCGTTCGCACAAAGGGAATGGCTTTCACATCTGCGATCGAGAAGTAGAAAGACTTTGCAGGAAATATGGGATATAGGCGAAAAGAAAATGGAGAATAACTAACAAATCATAATTTGGTATTCCCCGCCTCAGTTGAGCAGGAGTGCAGTTCACCGCGGGGTGGTTGCACAACCTTATTTCATCGCAACTTCTTGCACGCGAGTATATGTGGTGATCTCATCTGCCGAAAACCAAAGCTTCACCTCAAACACAGCCTCCTCCACATTGCCTGATGCATGCATAAGGTTTTTGATGGGACGCTTGCCGAAATTTGCCAAAGCAGATGAATCATATGAATAATCGCCGCGAATGGTGCCGGGCGCTGATTTGAGGGGCAAAGTGTGCCCACACAGCTTGCGCACGAGCTCCACCGCATGCGGCCCCTCCCACACCATTACAAACACCGGCCCTGATGTAATCATCTCGACAAGCCACTCGCGGATGAACATCCCAATAGAGTGCGCATCTGTTTTATCTCCAAAATCTATAGATAAGTCCAATCCCAAATCTGCATAGTTTTCGCGCGTCTTATTGCCCATTCCTTCAATAAATTCTTTTCGTGATGCGGGATAATGCTTATCTGCAAGCTCACGGGAAACTTGCATGAATTTTCCCGCCACCATCTTCAGCCCCACACGCTCAAATCTGCTCACAATCTCTCCCATGATGCCACGAGATACCGCATCGGGCTTGAGAATAACGAGTGTCTGTTCTGTAGATGACTGCATATGATGAATAAATTGATAAATAAATGAATTACACGACTATATCGGATTCTGCAAAAGGCCCCACCAGTGCAAAACGCAATCGAGCAGTCTGCACGATGGCTTGCGCCTCTTGCACCACATCTTCCAAAGTGACTGCATCAAGTGCCGCAATAACATCCTTAGGCTCTTGCGTCTTTCCTTCTAAAAGGAGTTTGGTGCCATAAAAGCTTGCCACTGATTGACTGTTTTCCAAGCTTAAAAGCAATCGTCCTTTAAGCATCTCTTTGACCCGCGCAATGTCTGCGGCCAGTTTGTCTTTCTCAGCAGTGCCCTGGGCGATTTTTTGATGTTCGTCCATAACGATTTTTATTGCTTCATTCACCGCTTGAGCGCTATTGCGGATGCCCGCTGCGGTTGAAAGGGCGCCAGTTTCGGCATATAAATCACGCGCAGTATGAATGTAGTAGCACAATCCCCTCTTTTCACGAATCTCCATAAAAAGTCGTGATGACATCCCTCCTCCAAGCACCCCTGCAAGTACTCCCAAGCGATGCTTGCGGGTATCTAAATATCCATAATCTGTGGCATAGCCAAATATGAAATGAGCCTGTTCGGTCTTTTTAGTGAACATGTCACGATTGACATTTCTCGCCTGTTGTTCAAACCGAGGATATGAATAGTCTGCCGCGGGGTTAGGATTTGCAAGCCAGACTCCAAAAGATTTTTTGACCATCTGTGCAAGCTCCTGTTTCACGGCGCCAATGCCACCGGCGATAACGAGCGTGGCATTTTCGGGGTGATACAAGCGCTGTATATAGTCTGTAAATGTTTGCCGAGTAAATGATGTAACAGTCTTTTTGGAGCCCGCAATGTCCATGCCTAAAGGGTGTTTGGGATATAGCAGAGCCTCATATACATTAGATACTTTGTGTTGCGGCATATCTTCATACATGTTGATTTCCTCTACGATGACTCCTTTTTCCTTCTCAATTTCAACTGCTTCAAGTTTTGAGGCTGTGAGCATATCGGCCAAAACGTCAAGCATGGTGCCCAAATGCGCGGTTGTCCCTTTAATCCAATACCCGGTGTGGTCTTTGCTCGTAAATGCATTGCACACTCCGCCCATTCCCTCAATAGTTGAGCTTATGGTGAAGCTGTCAGGATACTTTGCCGATCCCTTGAATGCCATGTGCTCGAAAAAGTGAGCAATGCCATTGTTTGTTGCATCTTCATAGCGACTCCCCGACCGCACCAACACAAGCACTGTGGCAGAGGAAGCTCCTTTTGTGTCTATGAGAAGCACACGAAGTGAATTTGGGAGGGTAATATGTTCAATTTCCATAGAAATCTTTTAGGGGCACAGTATAGCAGATATGCATCTATTTCCTTATAGCGATAATGAGGCTACATATGGTCAATGTATCGAATAACTCTCGGATGTTTGAGCGTATATTTGTGAGGTGAAATAACCAACGGATCATAGAATTGTACTGGGTTCCAAAGATATACCCCGATGCCCAATATCATAAGTACAAATCCCGCCACAATTGAGACATACGCAGGTGATCCCGTCTCTACCAATTGATTCGCGGTTGCTCGCATTTGTGTATCTGCATTTTGCTGGTAAGCCAGATATGTCTTAAATGCAGATGAGCCAGGCACAATAGTAGATGCAGCCAACGTATTCCCTGTCTCTGCAAAAGCACATTTATTGGAGCATTTAATCGTGAACTCATACCTGGTGTTGGGCTTTAAGTCGTTAATCGTGTACACCACCACTCCCCCATTGTTTTCATGACTAAAATCAACAGCATATTCGGGAGATTCTGCATAGACGGGGTTTTCAATTAATGAGCTTAATAACTTCATTCGCGAGCTGAACACGTTTTTCTGCTGAGCAGCAACTCCCAATTCTTTGTAGGTTATGTAAAAATGAGTATAGGGCTTTGTAGGAGGAGCAATATATAAAGTCGCAGTCGTATCAGTCATATCGATACGAAATACATCTGGTCTACCACCAGGTCGCTGCATAATACACTCTCCGTTGGCATCATAACCATTATCAAGTCTGTTCTGTATCTCTGGCGGAAGCGTAGGTGCGGGTTGATTTAGAGCTATCGGAAGTGTTTCGTCTTCTTCAATAGAAACATTAGTATTATCTAATATGAGACAGTTAAAACTCGCATCCACCGATGATATTGTGTATGAAATCCGCGCGTGCCGACTGCCCGTATAACTTGAGTCATCTTCCGGGCTTATGGTTACCTGTTGAGAAATATTCCAATCTGATGGGGTGAAGGTGAGCTCATTTGGTGAAATAGAAATAGAAGATCCTGTCGTGGGATCCTCCACTGAAAGTCTTACCACCACATCGCTACTAGGTGCCACATTCAATACAATAGAGTAATCTTTGGTATTTCCCCCTTCATCAACACTTTCTGAATTTGAAACTGTGACTTTTTCATAGGTGAATTTTTGAATGCGGTTATTTCCTGCGTCTGCAACATACACATTGTCTAAGCCATCTACGTACAAACCATACGGATTATCGAAAAACCCATTGTTGGTTCCTTGCGCTCCCCATTTAGTAATAAAATTGCCTGACGAATCAAACTTTTGGATACGGTCATTTCCGGCTTCCGACACATACACATTACCCGTCGCATCTACTGCGACACCCTGTGGTACGCTAAATTGTCCGTCGCCAGAGCCGCCACTTCCCCATTTACTAATGAAAGATCCGGACGAGTCGAATTTCTGGACGCGTGAGTTGTGCCTATCCACAACAAGAATATGCCCATTTGAACCAATCGCAATACCTGTTGGGTTATTGAATGCGCCATCTGCACTACCAGGATACCCCCATTCGGTGAGCAATGAACCTGCAGCATCATACTTTTTAACATTATTAATATATGCATCTATATCTGTCACATATATATTGCCTAAGCTATCTATTGCTATAGCAGATGGCGAAGAAGGATACCCCGTACTTATTGAAGCTATGTGATTGCCTGATAAGTCAAATTTTTGAATTCGTCTATTGCCTAAATCAGTGATATATACGTGTTCCTCATCATCAAGTGCAATACCCACAGGACTTGAGAATTGCCCACTCCCAAAGCCTGTGCTTCCCCATTCATCTAAAAATACTCCTTCAGCATTAAACTTTTGAATGCGATCGTTATCAGTGTCCACGACATACACATTTCCTGCTGCATCCACAGCAGTGCCCTGCGGGTTTGAAAACTGTGCTTGTCCCGAGTATCCATCTGTGGAAATAACCAATGTAACATCAACCGACACAGAATAGGAAATAATGAGCTTCACATAGTCAACATACACACTTCGATTGTAACCAGAAATCCATACTCGCACTCCAAACTGAGAACTGTTGACCTCTGTCGGTGTCCATGTAGTATTCCAAAGGTCGCTAGATGTCATATATACAGCATTGTCAGTGGATATCGTCATATCCTTTTGACTCCCTACAAGAACACCATCTTTCCACAATTGTAGATAGCCGGAGGCGCCGCCCACGCCTCCGCCTGTCATATAATCTTCATATTCTGCTTGAATACTTACGATTGTTGCTTCAAAAGGGACAGTGAAAGCGAAGTTGGTGAGGCTATACACGTCCTGGCTGCCTCCCGCAGTGCTTGAAAATTTATACATACCATCATCTTGCAGTGCCTCGGTAGGACCACTTTGAGCATATTTTGTTGAGGTATAATCTCCTCCTTCGCCAAGTGCCAATTTTTGCATCCGACGATTACCCGAATCCGCCACATACATGCTGTTAGACGAATCGATGATTATCCCCCTGGGAGAAAATAATTGCCCTACATTAGAACCAAGCGAGCCCCATTTACTTACGAATTCTCCTGACGAGCTGAATCTTTGAATTCGATTATTATTAGTATCGGAAACATATATGTTTTCAGACGAATCACCAGTTATAGCTTGTGGTGTCGAAAACTGTCCATCGCCCGTGCCGAAGGAGCCCCATTTTGCAATAAACCCGCCTGCCAAATCGAACTTCTGCACCCTATGATTAGATGAGTCAGCTATATAAATTTTATCTGTCTCATCAATATACATTCCTCTTGGTGCATTGAATTGGCCATCGCCAGTGCCATAAGTTCCCCACTTTGCTATAAAATCGCCCGAAGAATTAAATTTTTGCACTCGATTGTTGTTAGTATCCACAATATAGATATTATCGTCTGAATCAGCTGCAATACCACTAGGTCCATGCAGCTGGCCATCGCCTGTTCCATAAGTACCCCACTTTGTTATAAAGCTTCCTGTCGAGCTAAACTTCTGTACACGATTATTGTTGTTTTCAGTCACATAGATGTTGTTCATTGAGTCAACTGCTATTCCTCTCGGATGTGCAAACTGTCCATCGCCAGTGCCATAGGAGCCCCATTGGCTTACATATCCTCCTGAAGAGTCGAATTTAAGCACGCGGTGGTTTGTTTCATCGAGTATATATAAATAGCTATCGCTACTCACTGCGATTGCCACCGGTGAGCTTTGTGATGGTGCACCCCTCCCAATCGTCTGCACGTATGCAGGAGGCGCCACCGTGTCTACGATACACTCAGGTGGAGCACCAGACCCGGAGCTATAGCCGTCCCCCAATTCAGTTGAATACGCGACAGAGAACCCAACCGTTATACATATAAACAGAGCAATGGGAAGCATAGCAAGAATCTTCGCCTTCAAAAAATACTCTTCTCTGATATTAATTCTTTCTGTATTCATGAATGGTTTGTTTCAACAAAAGAAAGACCATGGTGGCCTGTCATTCAGGGTATATAAATTGAGGGTGGGAGTCAAGCGGAATTCGAGTGAGATTTAAGCATTCGGAAGATAAAAACAACGATGGTCAAGCAAGTAATGAATGCCCCAATCCACACAAAGACACTGTAGCGAAAATGAAGCTCAATTTTGGATGCATTAGTATACACAAGCATCATTGCGGGGCTTCCCATGTACACTTTTGCTCCCATTTTGTCAGTCCACCACGGGAAATATGAGTACTTGACGAAATACCAACGGGGAGCATCCGATACAGTATCAAGCTCTATGCTCATGCCCATTTTTGACTTTTGCATCTGTCCGAGAGGTTTTACAGGGGTTTGAGCAGGCGTGTACTTACTTAACATTGATGATAGCGTTTTGTAGTCTGTTCGTATCTTATTTGTTTTTGGTATAAGGTGTACGTTTGGTGCCTCACCTTTCTTTACCCGCTTTTCAAGTGATGCATAAAGCGGATCTTTGGATGAAAAGGCAAATACATGGTTGTTCTTTGCATATGCAAGGATCGTATTCAGCGCATTTAGTTGATTTCGATATGCGTAATCCACAATCAGGATTGAGTCAAAAGCATCCAGATCATTTTGCTCATCTATCTTTTCCGTTGGAGATAGCGCCAACATATGCTCCATGTTGCCCTGATAGAGCCACTCTTCATTCAGGCTCAGCCAATCATATGAATAACCCCTTGGTCTCACCCCATTTTTGAGTTTGGTAAAGACTAATGTTGGTGACTCGCCCAATAGCTCGACTGTTGATACAGGATCTTTTGTTCGAAATAAGTGCCATCTTCCTTGATTGAAAACATGTTCAACAGATGGGCTCTCTCTAAACTGCGATATTCTCTGTTGACTGTTGAGCGCAAAATATCTCACCCCTAGAAATGTGGCTCTGCTAAGATGCAGTGATACGGGTTGTGCGTAAAATGAATCGTCATGACACAAATGACATTCGACACCAAATGATTCAATGTTTTTTGACAGAGAGTTACGGATAGGTTGTGTGAATGCAGAAAGAATGCTCGATTCTCTAAATACATTCCATATTGTTTCGTGCCCGTCATAGAGCCCCGCAAGGGCAGCTATCTGATTGGATGTGGGAAACCAAGTGAATTTCAAATGTGTCCTTTCTTCTGTGATATTCGTTGGATGCTGAACACCCCCCAACTCAATGGTTGATCTGCCATCTGTATACGCACCCATAGCCTGTATCAGGTTGAGCTCAGCAGAGGGAATGTGGACATCTGCAACATACGATTTATGCAAAGGGGGAATAAAATATAAAAATGGTAAAAAAATCAAACTTGCCACCACAATTCGTTGCAAAGGATTATGGTAAAGCCTTATGATGTACGCGATACCAATGGCAGATAACAAGGCGGATAGAAACTGCACCTCAGCAATAAGCCTAAAAGGTTGAATCGGCAAATCAGGGAATAGTTTGTATATGGGGACTTCTGCAACAAGTAAAGTGAATAGTGCGCCTATCCCCAACAGCGCAACATCTTGTCTTTTACTCCTCAGGGCAAGCATCGTGCCCACCACACCTCCAACAAAAAGCACCGATGTTTTTAGCATTACCTTCATCAGTGGTATATCAGAGAATGTTCTGGTTACAAAATACTGAGAAGTTTCAATTAATGGCAAGAACCAAAACGCGATAAAGCCCAAACAAAAAAACCCATCCCAGAAGTATCTCCAAAATAGTTTGCCCTTCGACTGTAATATGCGAAAAACGACAATGATTACATACAAAGGAAAGATTGCCTGCGCCATGGGAAGATCTGTCAAAAATGCGAGTGCAAAAAATAACATAGAGAGATAGCTTGCTTTTCTATCCTCATGGGATTTCATCATAAAATAGAGCCAGAAGAGCGAAATGTAGAACGAAAAGTATTGAGGATACGCCCCCCCTTCTGCAAATGTGCCTCCAAAAGATATGCCTACATCGCCATAGAGCTGGTACGGAAGCGACAAGAATAATATGGTCATTATGGCACCGATGAACGATTCTAATTTGTCAAAACCCAGCCTCACAATGAGGCCATACACAACCAGTGGTGTCGTCAAGGCGAGTAATGCAAAGAAGCTCTTAAATATGATGAGAAAGTCGATTTGAACAAGGGTGCTTATAATCGCAAGCTTATAGTGAAGCAAAGGAGTATAGCCAATCGGCCATGGCATTCCCATTTGCCAGTTGGGAACCCATCCAAAAGGATGTGGGAAGATGTTTTCTGCATAATACTTAGTAAGGGCATAATGAAAAACTCCGTCCCAACTGGCAACAACTGGGCTTGAAAGATATTCGAGAAAATATTTGCCATCGTAAAAAAGAAAGAAAAGAATGATTGCAAGCACATGAAACCATCTTGTGCGCACAATTCCCCATATTCTTATTCGTAATTCACGAACATAGTTGCCCATATGAGTAAATATTAGGGCATAGACATCTATTTATGCGTGCATTTTGCAAATATCAGAGATATTATTCTATGAAGATTCTGTAGCTATAGCGACATATGAAAATAGCTACAACATAAAAAGTGAACTCTGAACCAATCCCGCACCTTACCGATAAATTTGTGAGTCCGGAGAGACTCGAACTCTCAACCAATTCCTTAAAAGGGAACTGCTCTACCATTGAGCTACGGACCCTCTCACAAATTTTTTAGGTACGGGACTGCTCTCACCTCTTCGATGGGTCATCGTTGAGGTGACTACCGTTGAGCTATGGGCCCAATACAACCACAAAATACTCGATATTATACCAAGTAAAACGTGTGCAGAATGATAATATCATTATACTTCCCCTCCTAAGTCGGGAAGATCACCAGGGCGTGCCAGCAGTCACCTCATGCGCACCCGGTATAACTTCCCCTCCTTAGTCAAGGAGGGGTCAGGGGTGGTTTACGTTTCTCAAAACTCTATCTACACACAATGTTGAGTATCTTCCCCGGCACATATACCGTCTTAACAATATCGCCTGTTACAAACCGCTTCACGCTTTCCAAAGCGGTTGCTTGCGCCAGTATCAGATTTTCTTGCGCTATAGAATCTATTGCCACTGTGAGCGTGCCGCGCACTCTCCCATTCACCTGCACCGGTATCTCCACCGTCTCACTCACTAACAATGATGCCTCATACGAAGGCCATGATGCGTGATGAATAGAATCCGCATGCCCGGCCAAAGACCACAATTCTTCCGTCATAAACGGTGCAAACGGCGCAAGCACGAGTAAGAATTTCTCGAAATCCTCATTGCTTAGGGCTTCCGCTCCTGCCTTTTCCCAAGCATTCATGAAGATCATACACTCAGCGATAGCGGTGTTGAATTTAAGTTCGGGAATATCCTCCGTAACCTTTTTTATCATTTTATGGAGTGCCCGTTTGAGACTGTCATGATTCCCCTCCTTGGATAAGGAGGGGTTGGGGGTGGTAGATTTTGGTCCAACCATCTCCCCCTGCGGGTACTCCTCCTCATCCGAGGAGGAGATATTATGCGTGGTGTTGTGAATGGCTGTATTTGCTAT
>Ga0209200_1004878_pt1 | contig 10638 bp, 8 predicted proteins | sample AD_UKC033_MetaG_FD_184406 | JGI IMG/M metagenome (GOLD analysis project Ga0209200, IMG submission 184406) | Active sludge microbial communities of municipal wastewater-treating anaerobic digesters from USA - AD_UKC033_MetaG (SPAdes) (version 2) | ecosystem: Engineered > Bioreactor > Anaerobic >...
GCTGTCACGCTCCACGCGCGTGGTCTTGTCAGCATCGCTCATGGGTCGGCCTGTCAAAATACGCGGATACGGTGCACGGTAGCAGAACGGCAATGCCCCTGTGGCAATTGCCGGCGTGCCCATGCGTTTTCCAGACTTCCCCGAGGATGCCCCCATGACCACGATCATCAAACAAGGCGACCTGATCGAATCCATCGCCGCCGCGTTGCAGTACATCAGCTACTACCACCCCGCCGACTACATCCAGCACCTGGCGCGCGCCTATGAGCGCGAGCAAAGCCCCGCGGCCAAGGACGCGATGGCGCAGATCCTCACCAACAGCAAGATGAGCGCCACGGGCCATCGTCCGATCTGCCAGGACACGGGCATCGTCAACGTGTTCCTGAAGATCGGCATGAACGTGCGCTTCGAGGGCTTTGCCGTCGACCAGAGCCTGGAGGACGCCGTCAACGAAGGCGTGCGCCGCGGCTACAACCACCCGGACAACACGCTGCGCGCCAGCGTGGTGGCCGACCCGCTGTTCGCACGCAAGAACACCCGCGACAACACCCCCGCCGTCATCAACGTGCAGATCGTGCCGGGCGACAAGCTCGACGTGACCGTGGCCGCCAAGGGCGGCGGCAGCGAGAACAAGTCCAAGATGGTCATGATGAACCCGAGCGACAACCTGGTCGACTGGGTCTTGAAGACCGTACCCACCATGGGCGCGGGCTGGTGCCCGCCGGGCATGCTGGGCATAGGCATCGGCGGCACGGCGGAAAAGGCCGTGCTGCTGGCCAAGGAAAGCCTGATGGAAGACCTGAACATGTACGAGCTGCAGGCCAAGGCCGCGCGCGGCGAGAAGCTCGACCAGGTCGAGGAGCTGCGCCTGGAGCTCTACGAGAAGGTCAACGCGCTGGGCATTGGCGCCCAGGGCCTGGGCGGCCTGTCCACCGTGCTGGACGTGAAGATCAAGATGTACCCCACGCATGCCGCGAGCAAGCCCGTGGCCATGATCCCCAACTGCGCGGCCACGCGCCACGCGCATTTCGTCATGGACGGCAGCGGCCCCGTGTACCTGGAGGCCCCGAGCCTTCAGCTATGGCCCAAGATCGACTGGGCGCCGGACTACACCCAGTCCAAGCGCGTTCAACTCGACACCCTGACCAAGGAAGAAGTTGCGAGCTGGAAACCCGGCGACCGCCTGCTCTTGAACGGCAAGATGCTCACCGGCCGCGACGCCGCGCACAAGCGCATCCAGGACATGCTGGCCAAGGGCGAGAAGCTGCCCGTGGACTTCACCAACCGCGTCATCTACTACGTCGGCCCCGTCGACCCGGTGCGTGACGAGGTCGTCGGCCCCGCGGGCCCGACCACGGCCACGCGCATGGACAAGTTCACGCGCATGATGCTCGAGCAGACCGGCCTGATCGCCATGATCGGCAAGTCCGAGCGCGGCCCGGTCGCCATCGAGGCCATCAAGGACAACAAGAGCGCCTACCTGATGGCCGTGGGCGGCGCCGCCTACCTCGTGAGCAAGGCCATCAAGCAGGCCAAGGTGGTGGGCTTTGAAGACCTGGGCATGGAAGCCATCTACGAATTCGACGTGGTGGACATGCCCGTCACCGTGGCCGTGGACGCGGGCGGCACCAGCGCCCACATCACCGGCCCGGCCGAATGGCAAAAGCGCATCGCCGCGGGCGAGTTCAAGGGCATCGAGGTCGCGGCCGGCTGACGCCGGCCCGCCGGGCCGGGGCAGCCGGCTCCGGTGGCTCAGGGTTCGAAACAACGAACGACCCAGGCCTCAGTGTGCTGCGACGGCAGCAGGGCCATCGGGCATGTCGGCGCAGCCGGTGCCGGCGGCGTTCACCCTCCTTGAACCCAGAAACCGATTCAGCCTGGAAGCGGCGGTTGGACGCGCCCGCCCGTGCCGTGATCGGCGTGCCAGGCAAGACGCTACGACACCGCGGGCTCCTGCCCGCAAGCAGGAGCAACGCCGCAGCGTGCCCGTATCGGGCGGACAGCGCCGATCCGATTTCAGTGTTTCAGTGAACCAGGATCAGTGCAGGTGGCGAGGCCGGCGGCCACCGCCGTGGCCGGCTGAGCCGCCCTGGCCGCGCGGCGGCCGCCCCAGATCGAGCGAGCTGGTCAGGGCCGAGTAGCGACCTTCGAACAGCTTGTCGATTTCGGCCACCACGCCGCCCAGTTCGGCGCCATCGAAATGGCGCTCCATCAGCGCCACCACGTCTTCGACCAGCAAATTGCGCTGCGCCTGCATGATGGCGGCCGGGGTCGGACCGACGAACAGCAGCAGGAAATCGTCGCGCGACTCGCGTCCCTGCTCTTCATCCTCTTCGTCGAACTCGGCGTCATAGAAGCTGACTTCGATCTGCGAGCCCTCGGCCGACAGGTCGTTCAGGTTCATGCACAGGTCGTCGAGCTGCTGGCGGAAGTCGTCATCGCCCTGCAGGGTCCAGCACATCTGCAGCAGGTGCTCCTGCGGGTCGAATCGAATGCCCGGCTCGTCCTCGTACAAACTGGCCGCGCCGGCGGCCAGCGAGCGCGCGCCCGCGTATTTCCACAGGGGTTTGAGTGCGTCCTGCAGGGCATCGAAGCCGACATCGGCACGCAGCTTCACGTCGCCATGCACGTGAATTTCGAAAGGGGCGTCTTCATGGTTCATGGCGTTTCCTCAGCGAATCTGGTGCCCCGGGCCGGGGTCGAACCGGCACGCCCCCTTGCGGGAAAGCGGCGGATTTTAAGCCAGAGCATGGCATCCGCACCGGGCTAACGCTGGACTTGGATGTGGCTTGCTGTAGCAGGTTTTCCGCCAGACCAATGCCTTCGATCATATCCCGGTGCGCGATGCAAACCGCCCCGGTTCTCCTCCGCCTGGCTCCTAGCCGGCCCCTGGAATCGGGGCCTTTCAGGAGCACCTCATGGCAAAGATCAAACTCACCAAGTCCGTCGTTGACACGGCGCAGGCGCAAACCTGCGACATGGAACTCCGGGATACGCTCGTTCCGGGCTTCTTGTGCAAGGTTACACCAACCGGCCGCAAGGTATTCATGGTTCAGTACCGCACGAACTCCGGCGTGCGGCGCAAGCCGGCAATCGGCCAGTTCGGCGAACTGACGGTCGAACAGGCCCGATCGCTGGCGCAAGACTGGCTGGCCGAAGTCCGGCGCGGGGGCGATCCCGGACTCGACAAGGCCGAAGCCCGCAAGGCGCCGACGGTCAAGGAGCTGTGCGGCCGGTTCATGGACGACCACTCCAAGCCGCACAACAAGCCCAGCACGCAGGCCGGCTACCAGTACCAGATTGACAGCTTCGTCATCCCGGCCTTCGGCAGCAAGAAGGTTCATGAGATCACGCGCAACGACATCACTGCGCTGATGAAGCGCATGGAGAAGTCGCCCACCCAGGCCAACCGCGTGCTGTCGCTCGTCCGAAAGATGTTCAACCTGGCCGAACTGTGGGGCTACCGGCCCGATGGCTCCAATCCCTGCCGCCATGTGCCCAAGTACCCGGAAAAGGGTTCGACCCGGCTCATTACCGACGACCAGATGACCAAGCTGTTCGCCTATCTGGAGAAGGCCGAGGCCGAGGGCTTAGAACATCCCATCCACCTGCTGGCCGTCCGGCTGCAATTCGAGTTCGCGGCGCGCATGTCGGAAATCCTGCTGTTGCAATGGGATTGGCTCGACCTGCCCAACGGCCGGGTGGTCTGGCCGGACAGCAAGACCGGCGATATGTCCAAGCCCCTGAGCGCCGAGGCTCGCCGCCTGTTGGAGAGCGCCCCCCACTATGGCGATTCGCCCTACGTTTGCCCTGCGATCCTCGATCACAAGAAGCCGCTAAGCCCCCACTCCTACTATCAGGCGTGGCGGCGCATCCTTGACCGTGCCGGTGTGCCGAAGGTCGGCACCCACGGCATCCGCCACCGCTCGGCGACGGACATTGCCAATTCGGGCGTGCCGCTCAAGGTCGGCATGGCGCTGACAGCGCACAAGACCGTGGCGATGTTCATGCGCTATGTCCACACCGAGGACGATCCTGTGCGCCAGGCGGCCGAGCTGGTGGCGACCCGGCGCCAGACCATCACGAAGGCGCGGCAACGCCAGCCCCAGGAGGCCACGGCATGAGCGCCCGGACGCCCAAAGCAGTAAAAGGCGCTGCCGTGCCTGCCGGCTACGCCGGCATCCACGGCGGCATCGTGGAACTGCTCGATGCCGCCCGCCAGGCGGCGGCGCGCAGCGTCAATGCGCTGATGACGGCCAGCTATTGGGAGATTGGTCGCCGCATCGTGGAGGCCGAGCAACAGGGCAAACGGCGCGCAGGGTACGGCGAACAGTTGATTGCCCGGCTGTCCGCCGACCTGACCGCGCGCTTCGGGCGCGGGTTCAGCCCGGACAACCTGGAGAACATGCGGCGGTTCTTCGCCGCCTATCCCCGGCCGGTGATTTCCGAGGCACTGTCTCGGAAATCGGGCGACGGGCTGCCCGCCGAGAAATCCGAGACAGTGTCTCGGAAATTGGCCTTGGGCGAGCTGGCGCAGGTGTTCACGCTGCCGTGGTCGGCCTACGTGCGGCTGCTGTCGGTCAAGGACGAGCACGCCCGCCGCTTCTACGAGGCCGAGGCGCTGCGCGGCGGCTGGAGCGTGCGCCAGCTTGACCGGCAGATCGGCAGCCAGTTCTACGAGCGCACCGCTTTGTCGAAGGACAAGGCGGCGATGCTGGTCAAGGGCGCTGCGCCTAGGCCGGAGGATGCCGTCAGGCCGGACGATGCGATCAAAGACCCGTATGTGCTGGAGTTCCTGAACCTCAAGGACGAGTATTCGGAATCCGATCTGGAAGCAGCCCTGATCCAGCGGCTGGAGGATTTTCTGCTGGAGCTGGGCGAAGGGTTCACCTTCGTCGGTCGGCAGCGGCGCTTGCGCATCGACCAGACGTGGTATCGGGTGGATCTGCTGTTCTTCCACCGGCGGCTGCGCTGCCTGGTCATCATCGACTTGAAGCTGGGCAGCCTGACCCATGCGGACGTGGGCCAGATGCACATGTATTGCAACTACGCCAAGGAGCATTGGGCGTATCCCGACGAAAACCCGCCCGTGGGTTTGATCCTCTGCGCCGACAAGGGCCACGCGCTGGCGCGGTATGCCTTGGAGGGCTTGCCGACGAAGGTGATGGCGGCGAACTACCGTACCGTGCTGCCGGATGCCGAACTGTTGCAGAAGGAGCTGGAAACCACGCGGCGACTGCTGGAGTCGCGTGCGGCGAAGCAGCTCAAGAAGCTGCCGCAATAGCCGGGCGTCCCGGCGTGCCGCCGTCGGGTTCGCGGGCTGCGCCCCGCGCTTCGTGCCGAATCGCGGCCATTCGGCTTTGACCCCTGACGCCTCCGGCCCTCTCGGGCCTGCGCGCTCCGCTTGCCCCAAAAGCCGACTGTGTGCAGTGGGCGGGTGTGGGCGGTCTTGCTGTTCCCTTCACCGTATCACGGCGTTCTCGCCGTCAAGGGCGGCGCGCGCCATGCGCGCTTGCGTCCTGGCGGCCGTCTGCGACCCCTGACTGCTTGCGCTGCGCCGTGCTGGCGCCGGTTCCGGGCAATTCCGACCGAGCAACCGGAGCACGATCATGTCGCAACTTTCCCTCTCTCTCGATACTCCGCTGATGGTGCGCGATGGCCGTGGGCGCTATCGGCCGGCGGACGCCGACCAGATTCTGGAAGCCGCGCGCCAGGTCATCGAACAGAAGATGCAGCGCGGCGCCGAGTTCACTTCGCCAGTTGTGGTCAAGGACTACCTGCGCGCCAAGCTGGCCGGCTTCGAGCACGAAGTCTTCGCGGTGCTGTTCCTCGACACGCGCCATCGGCTGATCGACTACGTGGAGATGTTCCACGGCACGATCGACGCGGCCGAGGTGCATCCGCGCGAGGTGGTGAAGCTGGCGCTGCGGCTCAATGCGGCGGCGGTCATCGTTTCGCACAACCATCCGAGTGGGAACCCCGAGCCGAGCGCGGCCGACAAGGCGATGACCGCGCAGCTTCGGCAGGGGCTGGCGCTGGTGGACGTTCGCACGCTGGATCACGTCATCGTCGCGGGAAGCCGTACCACGTCATTCGCCGAGCGCGGCCTGCTTTGACCCTTGGGGGCTTCGGCCCCCTTTTTTTGCTGCGCCCGGCCGCGCGACTCCGGCCCTCGCGGGCCTGCGCGTGCTGCGCACTTGCCGAAAACCGGGGTGCGTGGAGGTGCGAGAGAGGCGGTCTTGCTGTTCCCTTCATCGTGCCACGGCGTTCTCGCCGTCAAGGGCTGCGCGCCGATGGCGCTTGCGTCCTGGCGGCCGTCGTTGACCCCTGACTGCTTGCGCTGCGCCGTGCCCCGGAAGGGTCGGGCAATACCGCCCGGCATCCTTTCAGGAGTTCACCGTGAACAACGCACTCATCACTGACGAGCAGCGCATCGTGCTGCTGGCCAACGGCCGCGAATCCTTGGAGAACCCGGACTTCGATCCGGCACCCGTGGTCAAGCTGTTTACGCCGGACGCCGGCGCGACCTGGCTGCTGACCGAGATTGATCCCGATGACCACGACCACGCCTTTGGTCTTTGTGACCTGGGCCTGGGTGCGCCAGAAATCGCCTGGGTCAGCCTGGGCGAGCTGGCGACGGTGCGCGGCGGGCTGGGCCTGCCGATCGAGCGCGACCTGTCTTTCCGCGCCGAGAAGCGGTTGAGCGCCTACGCGCGCGATGCGCGGCTGGCCGGGCGGATCGCTGTCTGAGCCGGCCCTCGGAGCGCCGCAAGGCGCTCCTTGCGCTTTTCCAACCTTCGCAGGAGATCAATGCCATGAGCAGCCATCACGACTACATCATCGAAATCACTGCGCAGCACGATGCGCTCAAGCCGTTCGCGCCGGAGAACGGCCAGCCCCTGCGCTTCAAGATCGGCGACGCGGTGATCTACACCAACGAGTTTGGCGCGCAGTTCCGGCGCCGCGTCACCGGGTTCTACCAGCCCACCGGGCTGTCGGGTCTGTACGCGCGTGGTGCGCGCTACCTGCTGGACTCGTCATCGCCGTGGATGCCGGTATCGGAATCCAGCCTGCGCCCTGACGACTCGGCGTGATGCCTACGCGCCCCTTGTGGGGCGCTGCGCGCTTCGCTTGCCTCCAGGGAAAGCCCTGCGGGCTATCCCCGCCGCGCGGTGCTTGGCGCCCCTCAAAGACCGCCGAACCGGCTGCGCCGGATCGGCCAGACCACAGCAGTCGTTGTCGAACCTGTTTCCCCATGACTGACGCATGAGCTTGTGCATCGAGCATTGAATGCTGTGCGTCCCCGGCCAAGAAACATGGCCGGTCGCGCTGTCGTGCGCGCTGCGCATCGAGCCGCCTGCGGCGTCTCGCCCCTTCCGGGCTTCCATCGTTCCCTCGCTCCGCTCGGCTGACGCCTCAGGCCCGGATTCCTAGATCCGGGCCTGCGCGCTTCGCTTGCCGTGCGGTCGGCGTGTGGGGAAGGCCGTTGCCTTGTCCAGCCGTCTTCCCTGACTCCATCACCTTGTCCGCGACTGTAGCCCGCGGCCGTGTGCCGTCAAGGCGCGCAGGGCCGTGTCCTCGCTTCGCTGCGGGCCGCACCAACCCTGCGCTTGCCTCCTTGACGACCCCCGTCCGCGCGCTCCTGACCGTCGCGGGCGATGAACTCAGGAAAGACGGTGGCAACAGGGCCAACCGGGTTCCTCGTGCCGACCGCACCGAACAGCCGAAAGGCTGGGCTTCCGAATCTAGGAATCCGGTGTGCGGTGAACAGCAAACCCTTTTTTCTTTGTCAGGAGAAATGCCATGCAACTCGCATCCCGCTTCGCTTCCCGTTCCCCGGTGCTGCGTTCGGAACGTCCCTTGTCCGACGACCACAAATCCGGGCCGTGGCCCCGTCCATCTTCGCGGACGCGCCGCACGAAAGCCGCTCCGAGCGGTACAGCTACATCCCCACCGCGACCGTGCTGCAAGAACTGCGCGGGGAAGGCTTCGAGCCTTTCATGGTGACGCAAACCCGCGTGCGCAACGACGACCGCCGCGACTACACCAAGCACATGATCCGGCTGCGCCACTCCAGCCAGATCAACGGCCGCGAGGCCAACGAAATCATCCTGCTGAACTCCCATGACGGCACCAGCAGCTATCAGATGCTGGCCGGGATGTTCCGCTTCGTTTGCAGCAATGGCCTTGTCTGCGGCGACACCGTGGCCGACGTGCGCGTGCCGCACAAGGGCGACGTGGCGGCGCATGTGATCGAAGGCGCTTACGAAGTCCTGCACGGCTTCGACCGGGCGCATGAATCCCGCGATGCCATGCGCGCCATCACGCTGGACGCCGGGGAATCGGAAGTGTTCGCCCGCGCTGCGCTGGCGTTGAAGTACGACGAGGACAAGCCCGCGCCCATCACGGAATCGCAAATCCTGATGCCGCGCCGCCACGACGACGACCGCCGCGACCTGTGGAGCGTGTTCAACCGCACGCAGGAGAACTTGACCAAAGGCGGCCTGTCCGCCCGCGCCGCGAATGGCCGCCGCCAGACCACCCGGCCCGTGCAGGGCATCGACCAAAGCGTGCGCCTCAATCGCGCCCTGTGGCTGCTGGCCGATGGCCTGCGCCAGTTGAAAGCCTGAATCCCCACGCGGCAGGGGCAGGCAGCAGCCCTTGCCGCTTCTCTCGCTGCTGCATCCCTAACCGCAAGGAGTTATCACCATGAACGCCGTACTCAAAACCGAAGCCGTCGCCATCGAAGCCGCCGCCCCGCTGGAAATGGCCGACCCGTCCAAGAACCTGATTCTGGTTCCGCTCTCGCAGTTGCTGCCGCGCCGCTCCAAGCGCAACGCCCGCAAGATGCCGCGCCTGTCCATCCCCGAACTGGCCGCGAGCATTGCCCGCATCGGCCTGCTGCAAAACCTGATTGTCATCCTCGCCGCCGATGGCGAGCAATACGAAGTCGTCGCAGGCGACCGCCGCCTGACCGCCTTGAAGCTGCTGGCGAAGAAGAAGCGCATCCCCGCCGACTACGAAGTGCCGTGCCTGCTGGTGGCCGATGCTTCCGCCCGTACCGTCAGCCTCGCGGAGAACGTGCAGCGCGAGAACATGCACCCCGCCGACCAGTTCGCGGCCTTCGCCGCGCTGGTCAAGGAAGGCCGGCCCGTCGAAGACATTGCCGCCGACTTCGGCGTGTCCCCGCTGGTGGTGCAGCGCCGCTTGAAGCTGGCGAACGTCTCGCCGCGCCTGATGGCCGACTACCGGGCCGGTGGCGTGACGCTGGAACAGTTGATGGCCTTGACCATCACCGATGACCACGCCGCGCAGGAAGCCGCGTTCTATGGTGCGCCGGAATGGCAGCGCAGCCCGTCCAAGCTGCGCGAGCGCCTGACCGAGCGTGAAATCGACGCCACGCACGCGCTGGTGCGCTTCGTCGGGCTGGACACCTACCGGCAGGCAGGCGGCGGCGTCCGCCGCGACCTGTTCGCCGAAGGCGATGCCGGAACCTACCTCACCGATACCGCAGTGCTGGAAACGCTGGTGCGCGACAAGCTGGCAACGCTGACCGAGGACGTGCGCGCCGAGGGCTGGGCATGGGTGGAGGCCGTGCCGCATCTGGCCTATGAGGAACGGCAGGCGTTCCAAAACGCCCCGCGCCACCGCCGCGAGCCGACCACCCGCGAGGCCCGCCGCATCGCCTCGCTGGAAACCCGCCTCGAAAAGATCGACGCCGAACTGGAAGAGGCCTACCAAGGTGAAAGCAGCGAGGACGAGGCCAAGGCCGAGAAGCTGGAACAGCGGCGCGATCAGGTGGTCGGGGAACTGCAAGACGCGGAGGACGCCTTGCAAGGCTACGCCCCCGAGGTGCGCGAGGTGGCCGGTGCCATCGTCACCATCGACCGCAACGGCGAGGCCGTCATTCATCGCGGCCTGCTGCGCGAAGCCGAGGCCAAGGCGCTGCGCACGCTGGAAAAGCTGCGGCGCGGTTTCGGCAGTGTCGATGGCGAAGCCGCCAACGACGAGCACGAGGACGCCGACGACGCGCCCAAGGCCGCGAGCCTGTCCGACCGGCTGGCGCAGTGGTTGAGCGCCCATCGCACGGCGGCGCTGCAAATCGAAGTCGCACGGCATCCGCAAGCGGCGCTGGCCGCGCTGGTGCATGGCATGGTGCAGACCGTCTTGCAGGAAAGCCGCTACGGCCTCAACCGCGATTCTCTGCCGCTGGGCGTGCGCCTCACGCAGCAAGACCGGCTGGAAAGCATGGCCCCGGACTGGCCGGAATCGTCCGCCGCCGTGGCGCTGCGCGAACTGCAACAGGCATGGACCGGCAAGCTGCCCGAGGACAGCGCCGAACTGTTCGCCGCGCTGCTGGCGATGGAGCAAGGCGAGCTGGTCAAGCTGCTGGCCGTGTGCGTGGCTTCCACGGTGGACGTGGTGACGCCCCGCGCCGCGCCGCACCAGCCCGGCAAGGAACTGGTGCAGGCCGTGAGCCTCGACATGGCCGCATGGTGGCAACCGACCGCAGAAGGCTACTTCAAGCACGTCCCGAAGGCCGCCATTCTGCAAGCCGTGGGCGAGTACGCGCCGGAGCACGTCACCCGGCTGGCGAAGCTCAAGAAGGCCGACATTGCCAGCGAAGCCGAACGGCTG
>Ga0209200_1004884_pt1 | contig 10630 bp, 19 predicted proteins | sample AD_UKC033_MetaG_FD_184406 | JGI IMG/M metagenome (GOLD analysis project Ga0209200, IMG submission 184406) | Active sludge microbial communities of municipal wastewater-treating anaerobic digesters from USA - AD_UKC033_MetaG (SPAdes) (version 2) | ecosystem: Engineered > Bioreactor > Anaerobic >...
CTTCTGTTTCTTTTACTTCTTTCTTTTCCTCTTCTTTTGTTTTCTTTGCTACTACTTTTCCTTTTTTCTTTGCTAATCCAATTAATTCTATTCTTGATTCTTCTGTGTTATCGCCTTTTCTAAATCCTACTTTTCTAATAACAACTCCAGTTTTTTCTTTCTTAGAGTATTCCATAGCAATTTTTACTAATTCATCATTGCCAAAAATCTTCTGCAAATTTCTTCTTAGCACCAAATCGTTTTTTGGTGTTTTCATTTTGGAGATTAGAGATTCTACTGTCTGCTTGAGAGCTTTTGCTCTTGCAGAAGATGTAACAATCTGGCCACTCTTGAAAAGTGATCTTGTCAAATTAATCAGGAGTAAATTCCTATTTGATGCTTTTCTTCCTAATTTTGATTTTTTTACTCCTTTATACATTCTTATATTCCTCTTATATTAATACCATATTGATTTAGAAGTTCTAAAACTTCATTAAGAGATTTGTTTCCAAATCCTGGTAAGTTCAAAAGATCTGTTGCTGTTGTACTCCTTAGATCTGCTACAGTTTTGTAGTTTCCAGCTAAAAGTCCTGTCTTTGATCTCTTAGATATTGGTAAATCTTCTACTTTCCAGCTGCCAATTTCATCATTAATAATTGTAACTTCTTCCTGAACTTCTTCTATTTTATTTGCTTCCTCTGCAAGAATTTCAACTTCGCTTTTAGAGATTCCCATTGCAATCATTACTTTTCCAGCAAATTCTTGCATTATTTTTGCAGATTCAATTAAAGCATCTTTTGGAGTAATACTGCCATCAGTTGTTACACCAATTAACACAGCATCCAAATCTGTTTCTTGTCCTTTTCTTGCTTGTTCTACACTTAAACTAATTTTCTCAATTGGAGAGAAATCACAGTCAAGAGGTATTAGTCCTACTTCTTTTCTTGCATTCTCATCTACGCTCTTGTATCCAATTCCTGATTCAACTGTTAATTCCATATCCAACTTGGAAGATGCATCTGTAAGTGTGGCAATATGTAAATCTTTGTTTACTACCTCAAGATCTCCTGAAATTTCAATGTCTGAAGCTTTAACTTCTTTCTTCCCCTTTGCAGAGATTTTACAAGTAAAGACTTCATCCAAATTTGTTTTGAATTTTACCTGCTTTAAGTTCAAGATTACATCAACCATATCTTCTTTTACACCTTCGATTGTCGAGTACTCATGCTCTACACCAGCAATCTTAACCTGAGTAATTCCTGTTCCTTTAAGGCTAGAGTAAAGAATTCTCCTTAATCCATTGCCTAGTGTATTCCCGTATCCTCTTGGAAGAGGGGAAATCTCAAAGAGTCCAAAATTTTCTTTCTCTTCTTTTATTACTACCTTTATATCTGTAAAAGCTTCCATGTATTTTTTATTAAAAATTATCTTGAGTAGAACTCAATTACAAGGTTTTCCTTAATACCTTCATCTATATCTTCTCTAGTTGGTAAATTCGCAACTTTACATTTTGAATCCTTTGTTTCTATCCATTTAGGTGTAGCAAAGAATTTCTTTGAAGGTGCAAGTTTAGCCAATTTTAATTCAACACTATCTCCTTCTTTTAGCTCAAGAGATGGGATTCTACATTTAGAATCGTTCAATTTTACATGTCCATGAACAACTGCTTGTCTTGCAGAGTTTCTTGAATGTGCAAGTCCTGCTAGATACAGTACATTATCCAATCTTAGTTCCAATATTCTTAGAAGCTCTAATCCTTTATCTGAGTTTCTAGTTTTTGATCTTCTGTCTGCCTCCTTAAAGACAGATTTCATTTGTTTCTCTCTTAATCCATATGTTCTTTTAATTTTCTGCTTTTCTCTAAGTTGAATACCGTAGTTAGATAATCTAGTTCTTCTTTTACTTCCATGCTGACCAGGAACAAATGGTTTTCTTTGTAATCCATTCTTGTCTGAAAAGGATCTCTCACCTTTTAGGTGAAGGTTTACTCCTTCTCTTCTACTTAATCTTTCTTTTGGTCCCGTATATCTACCCATTTAATTAGTTAATCGTAATATATTATTATTTTCTTGGCAGTTTTCTTGCTCTACAACCATTGTGTGGAATAGGGGTTCTGTCTACCAACATCGTTACTTTGAGCCCAGCGCTATCTAGTCCTTTTACAGCAGAATTTCTACCTGCTCCAGGTCCTTTGATAAATACTTTAACTTCTTTCAATCCAAATTTCTTTATCACTCTATCTGCAACTTCCATAGCTGCCTTTGTTGCTGCAAACGCAGTGCTTCTTCTTGCTCCTTTGAATCCAACCATACTTGGAGATCCCTGTCCCAAAACTTCTCCATTCTCATCTGTAAGTGTAATGATTGTGTTATTAAAAGTGGATTGTATTGCTGCCATTCCACTTGTAACAACTTTCTTCGTTTTTTTACCTGTCTTTACTTTTGCCATTTAATTAATAGTTATGTTATGTTTTTTCTAATACTCTCTTAAGTCCACCTACTGCTCTTCCTCTACCTTTTCTCGTTCTAGCATTATGTCTAGTTCTTTGACCTCTTACTGGTAATCCAAGCTTATGTCTGATTCCTCTGTAACATCTGATATCTTTTAATCTTTTTATATCTCTGAAGATATTCTGTCTTAACTCTCCTTCAACTACAAAGTTCTCTTCTATATATTTTCTAATTACATCTAACTGTACCTCAGTAAGATCTTTTATTTTTGTATTCTCATCTATCTTAGTCTTCTTACACATTTCCTTAGCACTAGCTTCTCCTATCCCGTATATACCGAGCAATGCTACCCAGAGTTTCTTTTCATTTTCTATTTCTATTCCCGCAATTCTTGCCATTAAATATAATTAAAAAATATTAACCTTGTCTTTGTTTATGTTTAGGATTCTTTTTGCAATATACAAAAACCCTCCTACCTCTTTTTACAGAATAACAATCAGGACATCTTTTTTTTACAGAAGCTTGTACTTTCATTTTAATTCATATATCTATATGTTATTCTTCCCTTTTCTTTATCATAAGGAGTCATCTCAATTTTGACCTTATCTCCCTCAAGAATTCGAATGTAATGCATTCTCATCTTGCCTGATAGATACCCTATCACATTATGCTTTTCTCCGTTTACATCTATCTCAACAACAAATTGAGTGTTTGGCAAACTTTCTTTTACCACTCCCTCAAATTCGAAAACTTTTTTACTATCAATCATTTTTCGCTATTTTATGTAAACAGACTCCCAAGCATTATATCAAAGTAGCGCCTTTGTTTCAACAAAATCGTGAAAGAATGCGTTACCTGAAAGGGAACAGGAAAAGAATATCAAAAAAGAGGACTATTTACAAGTTTAATTGCTTAATTATCTCTTGATGAATCTCCTCAATTCCTGGCGAAGCATCAATCTCTTTTACTATGCCTCGGCTAGAATATTCGGCAAGTATGGGAGTTATTGTTTTCTGATACTCACTATACAAGCTCTTTGTTCTTTCAAGAGTATCATCTTCTCTTTGAGATAATTTCATACCACATTTGTCACAATAGCCTTCCACTTTCTCCTTTTTGTACTTTTTGTGGTATGTAGAGCCACATCTTGGACATGTCCATCGTAAAGTTCTTCTCTCAATAGCCATTTCTTCTGAGAGCTTTAGATGTAAAAACACATCCAATTTTCTGCCATACTGTGCGAGTAATTCATCTAGCAATGGAACTTGTCCAATATCTCTTACAACAGAAACTAAAATCCAATCTTTCTCTTGATTAAATTTCGTTAACCATTTTGAAAACATCTTGTATGTTAAATCGTTAGGGACAAATTTTCCCTTATGCCAATATTCATACGCCTTGATTGCATCTATATCTCCTTCTGAGTACATAGCTCTAAACATCTCTCCTGTTCCAATCTTCTCTATTTCGAATTTGTCGACAAGAAGTTCAACCTGGGTATCTTTTCCTGATCCAGACGGGCCGTGAAAGAGTATCGTTTTCATAGTTTAATTCGCTCTAGATTATCAAAGAATATAATAGCACAAATATATAACATCAGAAAAGAATCTATTATTTAATATACTATTTTCAAATTCATCAATTGTTCAAAAGCACACATTAGAATAAGATTTATGCGATATTTCCAGAAAAATTGTATTTATCATATTTATAACCGAGGAAATCGGAAGCTAAAAATATGTTTAGATCCAGAAGATTATACAAAAATTATTTATTTAATAAAAAGATTTTTCCCCACACAAAGTTTTGATATCCTCGGATACTGTATTATGCCTAATCATTTTCATCTCTTAATAGTTAAGGTTAAAAATCAGAAAATATCATATTCTATGCAGATGCTAGGGTCTGCTTACACGAGATACTTTAATAAGAAGTATGGCCTTGTTGGACATTTGTTCCAAGGTACTTATAAATATAGAAATGTCACAACAGAGAGACAATTGTTATCAACTTCACAATATATTTACAAAAATCCAGAAAGATTATCGACCAGAAGGTATCCTTGGGTACATGTAGATAGAAAGTTAGTAGATGCGTATGCTCTCATTCTTTTTCAGATGAACTCAACCCCTATAGCTTATTAACTCACTATCAGGAGTATACCAGTACAATCGTTCTACAGGGATAATTTACTTACTTAAAGATATTTGTCGTAGCTTCTTACAATCATCATGGATTCAATCTGTCTCTTCATATCAAGAACAACCCCAACAACGATTAACAATCCCGTTCCCGAGATTACGGTTGCAGTTATGAATCCAGTATTTATGAAAATGTTTGGCAAGATTGATACCAAAGCCAAGAAAAGAGATCCTACTGCTGCCAATCTAAAGCTCACCTTTCTTAGATATTCTGATGTCTCATTTCCCGGTCTGATACCTTGAATAAATGCTCCTTGTTTCTGTAAATTCTCAGCAAGTTCATCTGTATTAAATACTACCGTAAGGTAAAAGAAAGAGAAGGCAATAATAAGTACAAAAACTGAGATATTATAAATATATTGGTTATTCATCATCTCCAAGATTTTGTTTCCCCACATAGTTATATTCTCAGAGTAATCTTTGCTTACAAGAAACTTACCTATTAGTTGTGGGAAAGAGAATAAAGACATTGCAAAGATTACTGGCATGACACCAGACTGGGTAAGTTTGATAGGGATATAACTTTCCATAGATCCACCCGCACGAACTCTTCGAGAGTATTGTATCGGGATTCTTCTTTCCGTTTGTGTAATTACTATCGTTGCCACTATCAATAACACGGAGATACCAATGAAGAAAGTCTTCTGCAAAGGATCCATTGTTAAGAAGTTTGTTCTAATTGTTCCAGGAATCCCTGCAAGAATTCCAAGCATAATTAAATAAGATGTTCCACCACCTATTCCATCTTCTGATATTAGTTCTCCCATCCACATCATAATTACTGCTCCAGCGGTTAGTGTAGCAGCCATGACAGCTAATTCCATGGGACTAAGTGTTCCAACAAGTCCAAATCCTCGCAAAGTTGAATATATTACAAAAGATTGTAATATCGCCAAAGGTACAGTTGCAAGTCTTGTATACATACTAATTTTTCTTCTGCCATCTTGCCCTTCTTTTCTTAGCTCCTTAAGTTTAGGGATAACCGTTCCTAAAAGTTGGAATATGATTGATGCATTGATATAGGGGGTAAGACCGATTGCTACAATGGTTGCTGATTCTAAAACACCACCAGATACAGTGGAGAGAATATCTCCAAATTGAGTACCTTTAAAAAGTTCTACTAAGGCATCGGCTGGAATTCCAGAAATTGGCACAGCGGAAAGTATCCTATATATCAGAAGTATTAAAAGAGAGAAGATTATTTTATTACGAATCTCCTTTGTCTTGAAGATAGACTTTATACGATCTTTAATATTTGTCATTTTTAAGAGGCTATTTTATAGATCCTCCAGCTTTCTCAATTTTTTCTCTAGCAGAGGATGACACTAAAGTAATTCCTTCTATCACGAGCTTTTTCTTTAAATCTCCATTTCCAAGAATCTTAACTCCGATAGCATTTTTTCTAACAATACCCTTTTCTTTCAAAGATTCTACTGTGACAGTCTCCCCATCTTTGTAATTCTCTTCTAACACAAACACATTTACAGCAGCATTTTCTACTTTAAACTTGTTATTAAAACCTTTGTATTTTGGCATTCTTCTGTGGAAAGGTACATTGCCACCTTCGAAAGATATTAAAGATTTATGTCCAGATCTAGATTTCTGACCTTTAGCACCTCTTCCAACTGTATGGCCTCCAACACCACTACCATATCCTCTTCCAATTCTTTTGCCCTTCATAACTCTAGCTTTTCTTTTTACCATAGTTTCTAGCTTCATTATCTTCTTCTACTAACTTTATTTCTATCTGTTTTTTTCTCTTTACTCTTTCTCTTTGCCATTTTCTTCTTCTTCTCTTCGTCAATTTCTTTCTTTACTTCAATTCTTTCCCTCATCTTACTCATCTTTTTCAATACTCTTCCATTTCTTAATGCTTTCAAAGCTTCAAATGTACAGTATGCATTTGCATTTGGTTCTTGTGTTCCAAGGATTTTCCCATAGACACTATCTACTCCTGCTAATTCTAATACTGTTCTTACAGAAGATCCTGCAATTACACCAGTACCAGTTCTAGCTGGTCTTAGAAGAACCTGAGCTGCACCATATTTGTAGGTAATCTCATGGGGAATAGTATCTCCTATTAATTCGATTCTTTTCATTGCTTTAGTTGCTATTCTCTCTCCTTTTTCTACCGCACTTCTCACATCTACACCTCTACCAAGTCCTACTCCAACTTTTCCATTATGATCCCCTACAACAACTACTGTGCTGAATCTTAGTCTTTTTCCACCCTTTGTAACTTTCGCTACTCTTCTGATTGGAAGAGACTTCTTGTCGAATTCTTTTCTTTCTCCTCTATTGTATGTTTGTTTATCGTCCATCATTTAATTTCTAAATTTTAATTCCGTTTGCCCTTAATTCCTCTGCAAAGAGGGCAATTAATCCATGATATCTGTAGCCACTTCTGTCAAAGACTGCGCTATCGAATTTACTTGCAATCTTAGCAAAATCTTTTGCCATTTTCTTTATCTCATCACTTTTTCTCTTACACATCAAAGATTTAATAACAATATTCTTATCATCATCCGCTAATCCAGCATAGAAATATCGGTTGCTTTTAAATACAAAAATCCTTGGTTTTGTAGAAGTTCCACTTAGATTCTTTCTAATATGTAATTTTCTTCTTTGTCTTTTTTGGTCTTTATTATTTTTCATAATTATGCTGCTACACTAGATTTAGAACTTTTTCTTCTTACATATTCACCTTCGTATCTTATACCTTTACCTTTGTAAGGTTCTGGCTTTCTAATTCCTCTTATCTTTGCTGCCATTTCTCCAACTTTCTGTTTGTTATATCCTTTTATTATTATCTTTGTTTCGTTTGGCACTTCTATCTCAATTCCTTCGTATGGTTGAACTTTAACTGGATGATTCCATCCAAGGCTCATAACCAAAACTTCTCCTTCCATTCTTGCTCTGTATCCTACCCCTACTAGTTCCAATGTTTTTGTAAATCCATTCTTCAATCCTTCGATTGCATTTGCTACTAACATTCTGTATGTTCCATGGTTAGATTTAGATTGCTTAGCTTCATCTTTTCTAACAAGGTTAATCATGTTATCCTTAATCTCTACTGTGATTTCCTTTGGCAATGTAATCTTCATCTCAGCTTTTGGACTAGCGACAACAATTTCCTGTCCATTGATGGTAACATTTATACCTTCTTCAATTTTTATTGGCTCTAATCCTATTCTAGACATTACTACCAAATTTTACATATTAATTCGCCACCAAGATTTTTACTCTTAGCCATTGCTCCAGACATTAGTCCCTTTGGAGTACTAATTATGGATATTCCTCTACCATTCATTATCGGGACAATCTCTTTTTTGGTAACATATACTCTCTGTCCTGGTTTGCTTACTCTTTCGAAGTGAGATATAACAGGCTCTAAGCCATCATACATAATTTCTACTTCTAACATTCTTCCATTATCTACATAATCTTTAATCATTTCTTCCATTTTCAATACATCCAAGATCCCTTTGTTGATTTTGGTATTTACAACCTCGACAGTTTCCTTCTTTCTCATTATTCCATTTTGTATTCTTGCCAATAGATCGGCTATTAAATCGTTCATTATATATATTCTTTAAATTACCAAATAGCTTTTTTAACACCTGGAATCTTTCCTTGACTTGCTAAATTTCTAAAGCAAATCCTACAGATTCCGTAGTGTCTTAAATAACCTCTAGATCTACCACATAGTTCACATCTATTGTAAACTCGTGTGCTAAACTTAGAGCTTATTTTCAAATCTCTTGCTTTTTTCTCTTTAGCTTCTGTTGACATCTTTCTTAAAAGGGAATCCAAATTTATCTAAAAGTAATCTCGCATCTTTATCATTCTTTGCTGTAGTAACGATTGTAATTTCCAAACTTCTTATCTTAGTAACATTGTTAGGGTCAATCTCTACAAATACTGTGTGATCTTCAACTCCTAGTGAATAGTTGCCTGCACCATCAAAGGACTTAGGGCTTAATCCTCTAAAATCTTTTGTCCTTGGTAAAACAACATTAACTAGTTTATCAAAGAACTCCCACATTCTATCACCTCTTAGAGTTGCAGATACTCCTATTTCCATACCTTCTCTTATTTTAAAAGCAGAAACTGCCTTTTTTGCTTTATTAACAACTGGTTTCTGCCCTGTAATTAATCTCAAAATTTCTACAATCTCCTCTATTGCTGTTTTATTGTTTACTGCTTCTCCTGCTCCTACATTTACAACTATCTTTTTAAGCATAGGAACCTCCATAGGGTTTTTGAATCCACCTTCTTTCATCAATTCCTGTTTTATTTTATTGTTATACTCTTCTTTTAATCTTGCCATTTTTACTTTTTAGTAGTTTTTTTAACACTCTTTTTTACAGTTTTCTTAATTTCTTTTTTAGTAGCCTTATCTTTTGCTGGTTCTTTTTTAACTTCTTCTTTCTCTATTTTCTTTGCTTCTATATCTTTACCACATTTTTTACATACTCTTACAACACCATTATCTTCCCTCCTCAAGCTTACTCTTGTTGCTTTATTACACATAGGACATACTAGCATTACCTTAGAGACTGGGAGAGGCTTCTCGATACTTAAAATCTCAGAAGTCCTTTTCTTACCATCTCCTTTTAAATGTCTTCTGTAAATGTTCAATCCTTCTACTACAACCAATCTTCTTGTTAAATCTACAGCTACTACACGACCAGTTTTATCGCTATCTTTTCCGTATAATATTTTTACTGTATCTCCTTTTTTAATCTTCATATTACTATCTTTTAATTACAAAACTTCTGGTGCAAGAGAAACTATTTTATCGAAACCTTTCTCTTTTAACTCTCTTGCTACTGGTCCAAATATTCTTGTTCCTTTTGGTGTTTTATTTTTAGGGTCTACCAATACTCCTGCATTATCATCAAATCTAATATATGTCCCATCTTTTCTTCTATATTCCTTATGTGTTCTTACAATTACTGCTTTATCTACATCGTGTCTTTTTATTCCTGCATTTGGAGTTGCTTTCTGTACTGCTACATTTACTACATCTCCCACATATGCATACCTTCTTTTGGAAGATCCTGGGATACCAATAACTTTGGCTACTTTGGCTCCACTATTATCTGCAATTGTTATTTTAGTTTGTCTTTGTATCATCGTTTTTTTCTACTACAACCCATTTAACATTTTTAGAATATGGCTTACTTTCTCTTATGACAACCTTATCCCCTATATTTAAATCTTTTTCAGTATGTGCAAAGAAGATTTTATTTCTTGTTTGTACTTTCTGATAAAGAGGATGTCTAACTACAGAGCCTACTTTTACTCTTACCGTTTTAGTCATTTTGTTACTGACGACTTCTCCATGTAATTCTCTTTTTATTCCTTTTTTGTTAATATTGTTTTCCATATTTTTATTTAAATAACGGCCTGTATTCTATCAATTATTACTCTTATTCTCAAGCTTTATATTAATCTCTTCTGTACAAATTTAACCTTTATCGAAAGCTTCTGTGCTCCAACTCCCAAAGCTTCTCTTGCTACTTTCTCATCTACTCCACCTATTTCAAAAAGTATTGTTCCTGGGACTACAACTGCTACATATCCCTCAACTGCACCTTTTCCACCAATCATTTTACTGTTTGTAGATTTTTGGGTGTAAGGTTTGTGTGGAAATATTTTTATCCATACTTTACCTTTTCTCTTTGTAAAGTTTGTTATTGCTCTTCTTGCAGCTTCAATTTCTCTAGCATTAATCCAACCATTTTCCATGGCTTTAAGCCCATACTCTCCAAAGACAACTTCATTATTGGAAGATGCTACTCCTCCCATTTTGCCTCTGAACTCTTTTCTGTATTTTCTTTTACGTGGCTCTAACATGGTTCTTTATATTAATATATTATTCTTCAGTTGCTACTTCAGTTTTATTTCCTTTGTATATCCATACTTTAATACCCATAAGTCCTGCATCTATTGTTTTAGCTGTCTCTGCCGCATAATCTATATCTGCTTTTAATG
>Ga0209200_1004888_pt1 | contig 10623 bp, 8 predicted proteins | sample AD_UKC033_MetaG_FD_184406 | JGI IMG/M metagenome (GOLD analysis project Ga0209200, IMG submission 184406) | Active sludge microbial communities of municipal wastewater-treating anaerobic digesters from USA - AD_UKC033_MetaG (SPAdes) (version 2) | ecosystem: Engineered > Bioreactor > Anaerobic >...
TTGACTGCATACAGCCGATGTGCTATAGGTAGGTCAACCACCAAGGGCGCAGAAACAGCCCCTTCGGTTGGACCCGGTGGACCGGCAATCGCTGGCAAGCTGATGTTGCTGGTTCACCGTTTTCTTTCGGCGCGCGGCCTTCTCAACCGTCATCGCACACACGAACCATTGGATTACTCAATTGGCAAGCGAATTGAGGTTACATCACCTCCTTCCGGCAGAAGAGATAGTCTACCCACTCGCCCCACAATGGGATAGTGGTCTCCTCCTTCCTTTGATGTACCCGAGCAATGTGCTTCACTCACCAAATACAGTACATCGATCACTGGACACACACCGGCGATCAATGGCCACGAAAAATGGATTGCACTCCGCTCTCAGGTACCCAACCTTCTCACGCTTCGCCGCTTCGAATCTTCTCCCTACCCTGCCTCCTTCACCACCGAGACAACCCATGCAACTACGGGTTCTACCTCGGAATCCACAACGGACTTATAGCATCGGAAGTCCAGGCAGTCAAGCAGAAAACCCGCCACATTCATGTTCTTTTGGAGAGGGTGTCCACACGCCAATAGTCCATGACGCGCCCTGACAGACTCACGACCGACTACAGAAGCAGGATTCCCCGGCGCACTGCTGCTTGTCCAAATCCAATACGAGGGGCCAACGATTGCGGATCCTCCGAAACAGACACTGTGTGCCGGATGCCGTAGTTCAGCCGGCAGCCCTCGCTGAATGGCGATGTTGTCATGTCCATTCCGCTGCGGGCAACAGGTTGATGGCTTGGCGCAGGACCGGATCGACGTTGGTATATACGTCGTTCGTGAGCTGAGGGCTGGAGTGTTCCAGAAGCCTCTGCGTCACTGCAGTCGATACATCCTTCTGGGCCAGGAGAGAGGCGAACGTCTTTCTCAAATCGTGGAACCTCAGCCCAGCCATGCCTGTGACCTTTCGGATTCTCTCCCACCTCTTCGGGCTGAACTTGTCCGTGAAGAGTGTCTCTTGCCCGTCGGCCAGAGTAGCGACATAGTTGGATAATTCGGTCATGACTGTCTCGGGGATCGGACGCTCTGCCATTGCCTTGCCGGCCTTGCGATTTCGAGTGGTGATTGTGTTTCGGTCGAAGTGGATCTCGCCGATGCGGATGGCTTCGATATCGCCACGTCGAAGACCCGTCGTCACGGCCAACAATACCCGCAATCGCATCGTCGGGTACTTCGAGACCGCGGTAAGCAGATGTCGCACCTGCTGCGGGGACAGAGCGGTCACAGGCTTCTGCGCCACCTTCACCTTCTTGACTTCCGGGCCGGAGATCACGAACCGGTTCTTGACTGCCCAGTGGAGAAACGCGCTCAAGTTGCGTATGTCCTTGTTCAGAGTGTTCCTCTGGACCTCCTGGCCCCGATCCAGGATGAACTGATCCAGGATATTCTGTGTGATCGCTCTCGATGAGTCAGGCCCGGCCAGCCGCTTGAAGTGTCCCAGGGTCAACAGGGCCTCATAGACAGAAGCGTCAGTAAGCCCCTCGACGCGTTTGAAGTGCCGGTACTCTTCAATCATCTGATGCCACTCGAAATCAACTGTGCTCGTGAACACATCTGAGTTGAGTTGCGCGTACTTCATGTGGCGAAAGTGCTCAGCCAGGCCCTTGCTGGGCAGAGCCTTGGCTTTCCGCCTGCCTCCTTCGTACCACCCAGTCCACCATCCCTTGATGTTCCTTCGCTTGTATACCCATGGCTTTTTCATAACCTCCATCATATCGGCAGTTTCCGCCCCAGAGGTCCTTGGGAGGGGCCTGCGGCCGAGCGGATGGAGACAAAGCGGAGACATAACCGACGCAAGAAAGACAACTCCCGGCGCAAACGCTTGTGCAACAAAGGCTTACGAAGGACGTGTACCAGTGGGCGGGGTACAACCAGAACAGTGGGGGGCCATTTCCCCGCGCGGGTAATCGGACAACCCGTCCGATTACCCCCCCCCGTTCAGCCGGCGAACTGACCCACGGATGGGTTGCCCGTTGCTCCGCTGACCGGCCCGCAGCACAAGGAAGGGTACATCGAGCCAATCCCCCTCCGATGGGCTGCCTTGCCTGCTCTAAAGATCTACCTTGAATCCTGGCCTCTCATCGTCCGGCGCCTCAGCCAAGACCTGCAGATACACGTGGTGCCCTTGGTACACGCCCTCAACTGAAATGTGCGGTCCCTCCTGGTCATGGGGGCCGAACGAATGCGCCTGCCATTGCCTATCCGTCAGCTCTTCAAAAATGGATGTCAGTCCCATTAGGTCCAGAGAGAAACCGGGCACGAGGATTGCTCCATCTTCCGCTCCGCCGACTGCTTCGCCAGGAGTGCAATAAACCCTCACTTCCCAAAAGTCCTCCTCATTGCCCCAACGAAAAGCCAGAGGGCCAGTTGCGCAGTGCGCCTCCATACAATTGCCCACGGCGTCAATAAGCGACGTCAGCCATTGAGGTGCTTCGGACATCAGGGTTCCTTTCGAGCGACTGCCGTATCGATACGACATCAGGGAAGCCACAACCGCCTGCGCATGCTCATAGAACCCATGCATGACAGATCTGTCAAGTGCCGGTTTCCATCAGGCCATGCCTGCCATTGTCCAGACGCAAAACCTTTGGAATGAGGATGCCACAGAGTGGTCTGCAACCGTCTGTGAATAGCCGTGCATACCTATGCGAAGCCTATTTCTTCATCTTGGCACGGCTGCCACGCTTTGTCTTCTTGACGACCGTTTTGGCCTTCTTCGTTGTCCGCTTCTTCATCGCCTTTTTGGCGGGAGCCCTGCGCCGAGCTTTCACCGCGGCACCGGGCTCGATGACTGTGGCCTCGGCGCCGTCATTCTTTGCCACCCCAGCGGACTCCAGATCGATCCCGAACACGTCCCCCAGATCGGCGTCGTCGATCACGCGGGAGGTCTTCCTCTTCGCCTGTCTCAGCAACCTTTCGGACTTGTCGCGAACGGCCTGGGTGATGAGGTCGTCCATCTTCATCTTACGCAGGACGAAAAACAGGCTCGGGTCCTCGTCCAGCCGCGTCCCTATGCCATAGAGGACGGCGGCGACGTGCTTGCACATGTAGGCCCAGTCGGGACAGCTGCACTTGAATTCGATCTCCTTCGGTGAGGGAAACAAGCCGCTGCCCTTGGCCGTGAACAACTCCGCCAGGCCCTTGGGGAACCGGCCCTCCAGCAATTCCTGCAAGGAAGCAAGCTGACCCTCGCAGGCGGCCCGGATCTCTGTCCAGATGGCCTTACTTACGGGTTTGATCTGCATGGTCACGGTATAGGGGCTCTGGCGACTACCTTGCACCAGCGCTTTCACCTCACCAGGGCTGATCTGCAGGTCCAGGACGGCCCCGTGCCGCACGTAGCTGCGCCCCCGTCCGACCCGATTCGAATAATCGGCATACTTGGTGAGATTGCCATTCCACGCCTTGCCCCACCAGGTGCGGACCAGGGCATTGCCTTCAATGACAACCGGGCGGATACCCGGATGCTTCTTCTTCAATTGTTCGAGCTTACGCCGTGCTTTGGCCCTCTTCTCTCCAACGGACACATAGCGAGGGTAACCGTAGTAGTCGTAGTATGCCATAAGACATCCTCTACAGGGACAACGCGAACAGTCTCATCAACTCTTTGTCATTCATTTCAGTAATCCACGCCTCGCCGGAGTCCGGGATGATCTGACGCGACAGCTCCGCCTTCTCCGCCAGCATCTGATCGATCTTCTCCTCCACCGTGCCCTTGGTGACGAATTTGTGGACCACCACGTTCTTCTTCTGCCCGATGCGAAAGGCCCGGTCTGTCGCCTGATCCTCCACGGCGGGGTTCCACCAGCGGTCGAAATGCACCACATGATTGGCCGCCGTCAGGTTCAGTCCGACGCCGCCGGCCTTAAGCGACAGGACCATGAACGGCGTATATTCATCGCCCTGAAATCGCTCGATCATCTGCCTGCGTTTCCCTACCGGCGTACCGCCATGCAGGACCATGCCTTCGTGCCCGAAGATCGCATCCAGGAATTCCTTCAGGGGTCCCACCATCTCCTTGAACTGCGTGAAGACGAGCATCTTCTCTCTCTTCTCGAAGATCGTCTCGCAGATCGGGCGGAGCCGCTGAAATTTGCCGCTGTCAGGCTCCGCGAATCCCTCTTGGCCCAGGTACTGGTCCGGATGATTGCACAACTGCTTGAACTTCATCAGCGATGCGAGGATCAGACCCTTTCGACGGATGCCGTTCGGCTGTTCCTCCAGAACCTGCCGAAGCTGTTTGACCAGGTCCTGATACAGAACAACTTGCTTGCGACTCAGTTCCGCGTAGGTCTTCATCTCAATCTTGTCGGGCAGGTCGGAGATCACGGTCTTATCCGTCTTGAGCCTTCGTAGGATGTACGGGCCCACAACCCTTTTGAGCCGGGCGTAGCCGCTCGCGTCGCGATTGAGCTTTCTACTGAAACCACCGAACTCCTCCGCGGTGCCCAGCAGACCGGGATTGAGAAAATCGAACAGCGACCACAGGTCGGACAGACGATTCTCGATCGGCGTGCCCGTCATGATGATCCGATTCCTGGCGTGCAGCTTCTTTACCGCCCGGGTCTGCTGGGTCCCGGGATTCTTGATCGCCTGCGCCTCATCCAGCACGACAAGGTCCCACTGGACATTCTGGAGCCAGGCGTATCTCTGACACAGGCCGTACGTGGTAATCACCAGATCGACGTCATCCAGTACAGGACCGCGTTGCAGGACTTCCTTATCAGCCCCGCCGGATGGATGGGCCACAAAGAACCTGAGAGATGGAAGGAAACGCTCGATCTCACCGGTCCAGTTGCCAATGAGTGAGGCCGGCAAAATCAACAGGCTTGTCGTTGGCCCTTGCCTCGACTTGGCGGCTGTCCGAATGCTGAGCATGGCCAATAGCTCCACGGTTTTTCCCAAGCCCATATCATCGGCCAGCAGGGCCCCGAACTGCAATCCATCCAGGAAGCACAGCCAGTCCACGCCCTGACGTTGATAGGGCCTCAATGTAGCCTTGAATCGGCTGGGCAGTCGGACAGAATCCATGCGCCGTGGATCGCGGAGCCGTGCCACCACGGACTCGAGCCATTGCCCCTGAGAGACCTGAACCTCGACATTTTCCTCGGACAAGCCCAAGGCCCTATCCGCGTCCAGTTGTAGACGCATGGCTTCGCGCAGGGTCAGGTCTTCCTGGGCCATCAGGGCCTGCGCCTTCTCATAGGCGCGCAGGGTCTGTTCGAGCTTCTCCCGGTCCACCTCCACCCATTTGCCTTTGATGAAAGCGAGGCCCTCGGATTCGTCCAGCAGCCTCCGAGCCTCTTCTTCGGAGATCGGTGCGTCGCCCAGCAGCAGTCCGGCGTTGAAATCGAGAATCGCGTCCATTCCCAGCGAGCTGGGCCGGGCCTCGCCAATCTGGATATTCAGGCGAAGCCCCGCCGCTCGATTTTTCCACCAGTTGGGGATACGGCACAGGATGCCGGCCCGCTCATAGATCGGGATCTCCTTCAGGACGGTGTACGCCTCGCCGGCCGAGAGGGCCAGGGGATGGAAGATCTCGCCGCTATCCAGGGCTCCGGAGAGAAACGGGCTTTCGGAAGCCGCCTGGTGAACGGTGGCCAGCAGGTCCAGCAGCTTCCGGCTGTCGGTGCCGTATTCAGCCAAGGCGTGCTTCAGCGGAACGTGCTTGCAGCCGCTCTTCTGGTCCAGGCCGGTGGAATAGGTGGCGAGAAAGGCGAACGGGTATTCATCCTTCTTACTCTCCACGAGATGGAAGAAGACCCGGCCAACGAGGTGCACCTTCGGGCTCAGGCCACGAATGAAGTCGGCGACTGATCCCTTGTAGGACTTGATCTGCCGTTGGTACGTGGCGTTCAGCAGAGACCACAGATCGTCCAGCAGGTCCCGCGTCAGATACTCCAGTCCGGGCATGAAGGGCGCCGTGTCGAGCAACTCGGCGGCCTCAGCATCTTCCAGAGCGACGGTTACCTTGTGCCGGAGAGCCTCCAGATCAGGCGTCCTGATGAGCCCCTCGGCAAACCGCCCCGTCACCTTCCGCCAGTAGTCCAGCGAGGGCGACAGCGGCACCGATTGGTCGGAGAAACCCAGGAACAGCAGGAACGACTCGTAACCCTCCCTGACCCGCTTCCATAGTTCGTCCTGGAGCAGTCTCTGATCCCTGCCAATCGGGTCTTCGACAGAACTCCATTCGAGCCCTATGCGCCCGCTTGGCAATAGCGCCGCGTCCAACTGATTGAACAAGGTTCCGGATGACCTGTCGAACACAGAACGTTCCCTGCCTGGCAATCGTGAAAGTGGAGCAATGACTCACATCGCTGCTCCGGTTCCAACTGCCATTGCAATGGGAGACGCGCGCATTGTCAAGCCACCTTGCTCCCACACTCTCCGAAATATCTGCCTCTGCTCAGCAGCACATGGTCACACACCGGACACCTGCGGACCAAGGCACCAGCCTTCGGGCTGACCAAGAGGACCAATAGGACAACGATGATCGTGACCGCCATCCCGGTCAAATACTCCGACCTGATATTCCGTGCCCAATCTACCACGCCCTTGTCAGCCAGCCAGTTGGCCACAAGCAGGATGTTGCCCAGGAGGAGGATTGAACCGATCAATCCCAACACAACGGCCTTTCTGATTGTCAAATTCATCACTTTCTCCTTTCCAGGAAGCGACAGTAAACCAGCGTTCAGTTTAGCGCGATCATGAGGAGAGCGCAAGGGTCTTCCTTCGATGGTTGGGCCATGTTGCTATAAGTGGCGCGCGGAGGCGCACTTACAGCACGCGTTTTCTTCGACTTGCCGTGACTTTCTCCCTCACTGCGATGGCCGCCTCAGTTTCTTGCGAAAGGACACCGGCGCAGATGCCGGGCGCCGACACCTTTGATGAGCGAAGCTGCGACTAAACGGCACCCGGCCCGCCGTCCGGGCCAGTGGAGGGAGGGAGAGGAAGCGAGACTATGGCCCGTAGCTGGACGGCATTGGCGAGATGTGCCTATGATACATGTACTGTCGCCGCCTGCAAGGGTATTCGCACGCATTCTGAAAACGAGAGGCCCGGCGACTCCATGGGAGGCTGGGGCATCAGAATCCCCTTGCTCCGGCCGATGACAAAGGGTAGGATTCGGGCGAATCCAGGAGCTTTTGAAGGTTGAGAGGCCGCGCTATGGCGGAGAAATTGCCGGTCATCGTTGATAGCCGGGGGGACAACGTGAACGTCACCGTTTCGCACTGGCTCCTGCTCATTCTCCAAGTGTTGGAGACGGCGTGAATTCGATAAGAAGGTTGCAGAATGGCTCTCAAGAAATCTGAACTTTACTCCTCTCTCTGGAAGAGCTGCGACGAGCTGCGGGGCGGGATGGATGCCAGCCAATACAAGGACTATGTGCTCGTCCTGTTGTTCGTGAAGTACGTCTCCGACAAGTATGCCGGCCAGCGGGATGCCTTGCTCGACGTGCCGGAAGGTGGCCGTTTCGCCAATATGGTCGTACTCAAGGGCGATAAGGAGATCGGCGACAAGATCAATAAGATCATCGGCAGGCTCGCCGAGGCCAACGACCTCAAGGGCATCATCGACGTCGCCGACTTCAACGACGCCGACAAGCTGGGCAAGGGGCAGGAGATGGTGGATCGCCTCTCCAACCTCGTCGCCATCTTCGAGGGGCTCGATTTCGGCGGCAACCGCACCGAGGGCGACGATATTCTGGGCGATGCCTACGAGTACCTCATGCGCCACTTCGCCACTGAGTCAGGCAAGAGCAAAGGGCAATTCTACACCCCGGCGGAGGTTTCCCGCGTTATGGCCAAGGTGGTCGGTACAGGCAGCGCCAAGAACGCCAGCCAGACCATCCACGACCCGACGGTGGGATCGGGTTCCCTCCTGCTCAAGGCCCACGACGAGGCCAAGAGTATCACAGGGCTCGATTTGGCGCTCTACGGGCAAGAAATGGACAACGCCACCGCCGCAATGGCCCGGATGAACACGATCCTCCACAACTGCCCCTCGGCCGAAATCTGGAAAGACAACGTCCTTGCCAGTCCCCATTTCAAGGATGCTAAGACCGGTCAACTCAAGACCTTCGACTTCGTGGTCGCCAATCCGCCGTTCTCCTTCAAGGCGTGGAGCAACGGCTTCGACCCCAACAACGACGAGTTTCACCGCTTTGAGTTCGGCATTCCGCCCAAGAAGAACGGCGATCTCGCATTCGTTCTGCATATCCTCACTTGCCTCAAGAGCACGGGCAAAGCCGCCGTGAACCTCCCGCACGGCGTCCTCTTCCGGGGCAACGCCGAAGCCGCCATCCGCCGCCAGATCGTCCAGCGCGGCTACATCAAGGGCATCATCGGCCTCCCCGCCAACCTCTTCTACGGCACGGGCATCCCCGCCTGCATTCTCGTGCTGGACAAGGAGAACGCCGCCGCCCGCAAGGGCATCTTCATGATCGACGCCTCCAAGGGCTTTATCAAGGACGGCAACAAGAACCGGCTCCGCGCCCAGGACATCCACAAGATCGTCGATACCTTCACCCGTCAGGTCGAGATCCCCCGGTACTCCCGCATGGTGCGGCTCGATGAGATCAGCGACCCGAAGAACGACTTCAACCTCAATATCCCGCGCTACATCGACAGCACTGAGCCGGAGGATTTGCAGGACATCGATGCGCATCTGCGCGGCGGCATCCCAAACCGGGATATCGACGCCCTCGAACACTACTGGCAGGTCATTCCCGCCGTGCGCGCCACGCTGTTCAAGAAGGCGAACCGTCCCGACTACTGCCAGCTCAAGGTCGCCGTTGCGGACATCAAGCCCGCCATCTTCGGCCATGCCGAGTTCACCGCCTTCAATCAGTCCGTGACCAAGCTGTTCGAGAAGTGGAGGAAGGCCGGTACTCCGCTCCTGAAAGGCATCGCTGTTGGTGACAAACCCAAGGCGCTCATCGAACTGCTTTCTGAAGACCTACTGGCCACCTTCCAGAAGGCCCGGTTGCTCGACCCCTATGACGTCTATCAGCACCTCATGGACTACTGGGCAGAGACCATGCAGGACGACGTTTACATGATCGTGAGCGATGGCTGGCGCGAGGCCGCCAAGCCGCGGCGCATCATCGAGGACAAGGGCAAGAAGACGAGGGAGAAGCCCGATTTCACCGTCGGCAAGCTCAAGTTCAAAGCCGAGTTGATCCCGACCACACTGGTCATAGCCCGCTACTTCGCCGCCGAGCAGGCGGCCGTCGAGAGACTGGAAGCTGAGGTCGCGGCTATCGAGCAGGCGATGGAGGAAATGGCCGAGGAACACAGCGGCGAGGAGGGGCTCCTGGAAGCGGCGAAGAACGAGAAGGACAAACTCACCAAGGCGTCGATTGCGGCCCGACTGAAGGAGATCAAGGGCGACCCCGAATTCGACGACGAGCGCAATGCCCTGAAAGACTACCTGGTCCTCATCGAAAAAGAAGCGGCGACCAGCGCAAAGGTCAAGGCCGCACAGGAATCGCTCATGACCAAAATCGCCGCGCGGTATGGCACGCTTACCGAGGACGAGATCAAGACGCTCGTTGTGGACGACAAATGGCTGGCCACGCTCGCCGCCGCCGTGCAGGGTGAACTGGACCGCGTGTCGCAGACGCTCACCGGCCGTGTCCGCCAACTGGCCGAACGATATGCCACACCGCTGCCACTGCTTACCAGCGAAGTCGCGAAGGCCGCCACCCGCGTGGACGGACACCTCAAAGAGATGGGGGCGGTATGGAAGTGAAGCCCGGTTACAGGCAGACCGAGGTGGGCGTCATCCCGGAGGAGTGGGATGCGCGCCAGATTCGGAGCGTCTGCCGCCTCATCAATGGCAGAGGATTCAAGCCACACGAATGGCAAACGGTGGGGCTTCCAATCATCCGAATCCAGAACCTCAATGGTTCGGAAGACTTCAATTACTACTCGGGCCAATTCGATCCGAAGATTCTGGTAGAACATGGTCAACTGCTCTTTGCGTGGTCGGGCAGTCGTGGGACTTCATTTGGACCGTACATTTGGAATGGCGGGCGTGCTCTGCTCAACTACCACACCTGGAAAGTCGCGGTTGATGAGAGCGCCGTTAACACATGTTTTCTGTTTCACGCGCTTCGCCATCTCACCGGCAAGATCGAAGACAAGGCTCACGGGGCTTCGGCGCTGGTCCACACACAAAAGGGCGAAATGGAGCAATTCCAGATTCCCATTCCGCCCACAGAGACCGAACAACGCGCCATCGCTGCCGCCCTGGGGGATGTGGATGTCTTGATCGACTCGCTGGACCGGCTCATCGCCAAGAAGCGCGACCTCAAACAGGCCGCCATGCAGCAACTCCTCACCGGCAAGAAACGCCTGCCGGGGTTCAGCGGCGAGTGGGAGACGCACACATTCGGCGAAATGTTCGACATTCTTCGGAATGCCAGTAAGGCGTCGGTAATCAATAAAGGTAGCAAGTCGAACCGGGAGTTGGTATGATTGCGGGATATGAAAACCGACACTCAACTCCGGCAGAAATTCGCCTTGGTCTGGCCGCTCTTGGATGAGCGGACTCGGCGTCTGATGGCCGCCACCGA
>Ga0209200_1004892_pt1 | contig 10615 bp, 6 predicted proteins | sample AD_UKC033_MetaG_FD_184406 | JGI IMG/M metagenome (GOLD analysis project Ga0209200, IMG submission 184406) | Active sludge microbial communities of municipal wastewater-treating anaerobic digesters from USA - AD_UKC033_MetaG (SPAdes) (version 2) | ecosystem: Engineered > Bioreactor > Anaerobic >...
CGTGTCAACGTGCTAACGTGGGAACGTGGGAACGTGCTAACGTGTCAACGTGCTAACGTGTCAACGTGCTAACGTGGGAACGTGCTAACGTGGGAACGTGGGAACGTGGGAACGTGGGAACGTGTCAACGTGGGAACGTGTCAACGTGCTAACGTGGGAACGTGGGAACGTGGGAACGTGGGAACGTGTGAACGTGCTAACGTGTGAACGTGTCAACGTGGGAACGTGTGAACGTGTGAACGTGGGAACGTGTGAACGTGTGAACGTGGGAACGTGGGAACGTGGGAACGTGTCAACGTGTCAACGTGTTAAAGTTCCATCGAAAGGAAAAAAATGCACAATATCGATATAAAAAAAGCCTACGATTTCAGCGGCCAGATCATCGCGATCACCGGCGGCAATGGCGTGCTCGGACGGGCGATGGTTGCCGGGTTGTTGCGCTGCGGCGCCGCTGTGGCGGTCATCGACCGCAATCCCGACTTGCCGGCAGAGATCGCCGAGTTGGGCAAGTCAGGCGGCGGTCAAGTCTTTTCCGTCGCCGCCGATGTGCTGGATCGCAGTCAGCTGGCCGCGGCGGCGCAGACGGTGATCGACCGCTGCGGTCGGATCGACGCCTTGATCAACGCCGCCGGCGGCAACCATCCGCAGGCCACCACTTCGACGGAAAATCCGTTTTTCGATCTGCCGGTGGAAGCGCTGCGCTTTACCCAGGATCTCAATTGGCTCGGCACCGTGCTCGCCTGTCAGGTTTTTGGCCGCCACCTGGCCGAACAAAAACAGGGCGTCATCGTCAATATTTCGTCGATGAACGCGTTTCGGCCTTTGACCCGCATCCCCGCCTATTCGGCGGCCAAGGCGGCGGTGAGCAATTTCACCCAGTGGCTGGCGGTGCACATGGCGCAAGAGTATTCGCCGCAAATCCGCGTCAACGCCCTGGCGCCCGGATTTTTTCTCACCGAGCAGAACCGGTTCTTGCTGACCGACCAGGCGAGCGGCGAACTGACCGAGCGGGGCAAAACCATCCTCAGCCACACGCCGATGGCGCGCTTCGGCGATCCCGCGGACCTCGTCGGCACCCTGTTGTGGCTGCTGTCGCCGGCCTCGGCGTTCGTGACCGGCATCGTGGTGCCGGTGGACGGCGGGTTTTCGGCGTACAGCGGAGTCTGAAGAGCATTTCGGATTGCGAATTTCGAATTTCGAAATGAAGAACATTTCGAAGAGCATTTCGGATTTCGAAGAGCATGTCGGATTTCGGATTGCGAATGTCGAAATGAAGGACATTTTAAATTTCTAATTTCGCATTTCGCAATTTCGCATTTCGCAATTTCGGATTTCGCAATTTCGGATTTAGAAAAGCAGGTCTGATCTTTGTATTTTGCAATTCGAATTTCGAAATTCGAGATGTACTTCGACATTCGAAATTCGGCATGCTCTTTAAGTTCTTCGAAGCCGTTTGTACAATTTAGATAATTGCGGCTGGCAGCTGCACGCATCGACACAGTCGATGCACTCCAAAAAGAGCAGTAGAACATTTCGAATTGCCGATTTCGAATTTTGGATTTAGAAAAGCAGGTCTGATTTTTGTATTTCGCAATTCGAATTTCGAAATACGAAATGTACTTCGACATTCGACATGCTCTTTGAGTTCTTTTTTCCGAAATTCGACATTCGACATTCGAAATGTTTCCCGAAATGTATTTGGAACCTCGATGAAAACCTCCACTTTTCTGCATAGCGGCTGGAAGCTCAAGTGGTGCGACCACAGCGCCGGGCGTAGGCTCGGGTTTGTCGATGCTGCAACCGATTCCGGCTGGATGGACGCGACCGTGCCTGGCGACATTCATATCGATTGTCAGAACCATGGCATCATCGCCGACCCCTTTTTCGGCGCCAACATCGACCACCTGATCTGGATGGAAGACAAGGAGTGGTGGTATCGTCTCGATTTCCCTGCACCCGACCGGCACCGCGATCAGCGGATCTTTTTGTTGTTCGAAGGTCTGGATACCTTTGCAACGGTTTTTCTCAACGGCCGCGAAATCGCCAAACACGAAAACATGTTTACTCCTTTGCGCCTCGATGTCACCGATGAGTTGCAAACCGGGGTCAATCGTCTGGCGATCTGTTTCTCCTCACCCCGTTTTTCAGTGCGCATGCTGCCGTCAGAAAAGGTCGTCGGTGAGCCACCCCTGCACAGGCTCTTTGTCCGCAAGGCACAATCTTGTTTCGGCTGGGATATCGCTCCGCGGCTGCTCACCTGCGGTATCTGGATGCCGGTTTCCTTGCAGGTGGTCGATCGGCTGGAAATCGCCGGCTGCAGTTGGCACACCCTCGCGGCAGACGAGCGCACCGCCAGCGTCGAGGTTGCGATGGATATTCTCAAGCACGGGAGTTTGGTTGAGCAGCCGCTGCTGCGCCTGCATTGCGATGGCCAGTCGATCGAGGTGCCCTTTGCAGTAGATTCGCCCTGCACAACGGTTGTCCAAACGCTGACGATCCCGTCGCCACAGCTGTGGTGGCCGCACAACCATGGCACTCCGGCCCTGATCTCGTACAGTCTGGAGCTTATCGCGGGCGGCAAAAAGTTAGACAAGCACAACGGGCGATTCGGCATCCGCACTGTACAGCTCGAACAGGAACCGCTGCCGCACGGCGAAACCGGATTTTGCTTTCGCGTCAACGGCAAACGGATCTTCCTCAAAGGCATGAACTGGACCCCGGCCGATGCCATCACGGCGCGGATCGATCGAGACCGCTACGCGACTCTGCTGGCCATGGCCAAAGAGGCGAATATCAACGCTTTGCGGGTCTGGGGCGGCGGCATCTATGAAAAAGACGATTTTTACGATCTCTGCGATGAGCTCGGGATTCTGGTCTGGCAGGATTTCATGTTCTCCTGCGGCTGCTATCCGCAGGACGAGTCTTTTCTCCGGCAGGTGCAGGAGGAAGCGGAACACGTGGTCAGCCGGCTGCGCTCCCATCCCTGCCTGCTGGTCTGGTGCGGCGACAACGAGTGCGATCAACTGGCTGCCGGTTACGGCGTGCCGGACTATCCCGCCAACCGCTTGAGCAAGGAGATCCTGCCCGGGGTCGTTCATCGCCTTTGTCCGCAGATTCCCTATGTGCCCAGCTCGCCTCATTCGCCGCATCTGGCGGATCAGAATTCCGATCGCGAGGGCGACGTGCATCTGTGGGCGCACGGCGAGTCTTTTGAGGGCGATTTTTATCTCAAACGCCGGCCCAAGATGGTCACGGAAATGGGCCATATCGCTCTTCCTGATCTCGAGACCATCCGTTCTTTCATTCCGCCAGAGGAACGTTGGCCGATCTTCAACGAAGTGTGGCGGCTGCACAGCGCCGATCCGCTGCGGCTATTCTGGAATCGGCGGCTGGACAGCCTGTTCACGAGCATTCGCGCCAAAGGCTGGGATGAACCCACGGATCTGGATGACCTGATCCGCAAAACCCAGGAACTGCAGTCGCAGGCCACCGCGACCTGGATCCGCCATTTTGCCAATCTGTCCGACTGTTGGGGCTTGTTCTTGTGGAATCTGGCTGACAGCTGGCCGCAGGTTTCCGATGCCTATATCGCCTATCCGCTGCAGCCCAAGCCGGCCTGGCGAACGGTCGGGGATGAGTATGGGAAAATCAAGAGGTGAAAACATTTCGAATTTCGGATTTCGGAATTCGAATTTAAAAGAGAAATAGAAGAGCATTTCGAAGAGCATTTCGGAATTCGGATTTCGAATTGCGAAAAGAAAAAAATACCTAAGAATAGATCGAAATCCTCATTTCGGATTTTAAGAAAAACAGTTCAGATGCCGGGTAAGGATCGGGAGGAGCGATTTTTTTTGGTGGTTCGGCCGATGGCTGAAAAGATTCGGATCAATTGTGAGCACTCTTTTTGCAAGATGGAAAACTCCAACTTTTTATAGAGACCGCTTTGATCCAACAATTCAAGCCAATACAAGGTTTCGCCCGCTTCCTTTTCACTGATGGCAATTTTGTGGATGAAATCGGCTTTTGATTCTGCTCGGACCGCCTCACGATAATTGGCGCCGATCGAGGTCGCGGATTTTAACAATTGAGTTCCCAATACACAAGCCATCTTGTTATTCGGCATTTGGCTGACAAGCGCAATGATCGCTAAAGAAAACGTTCGCGTCCTTTTTTCTAGATCCTGACGATTCATAATACCTAATACCTGGGAAACAACTTAAATCGCAGTAAATTGCGATAATTATACCAAAAATAACGTTAAAATGCAAACTATTTTTAAAACCTTTCGAAATGCTCTACTTCGAAATCCGTAATTCAAGATGCTTTTCAAAATTCTTATTTAAATTCGAAATTCGAATTTCGAAATCCGAAATGTTTTTAAGAAAGGTCTTCCCATGTCCCCAAAATCAATCGCCATCGTCGGCCTGGGTGTGATGGGCCGCAACCTGGCGCTCAATCTCGAACGCAACGGCTTTTCCGTTATCGCTGCTGATCTCGACAGCCAACGACGGCAAGAGGCGGCGGCACTGTTCGCTGGCAAGAACGCAGCGGTCGCCGAAACCGCGGTCGAGCTGGCGGCCGGTCTCGAAAAGCCGCGCCGCATTTTGCTCATGGTGCCGGCGGGCAAGGCGGTGGACGCGGCGATTGCCGATCTCAAGCCGCATCTGCAGGCCGGCGACATCGTCATCGACGGCGGCAACACCTATTTTATGGATACCGCCAGACGGGAGGCCGAGCTGGCGGCCAGCGGCATTCTCTATGTCGGCTGCGGCGTCAGCGGCGGCGAAGAGGGCGCGTTACACGGGCCGTCGATCATGCCCGGCGGCAATGCCAAAGCCTGGCCGGCGATCAAGCCCATGCTGCAAAAGATCGCCGCCAAAGCGCCGGACGGCACGCCGTGCTGCGAGTGGATCGGACCCGGCGGCGCCGGCCATTTCGTCAAGATGGTGCACAACGGTATCGAATACGGCGACATGCAGATGATCTGCGAAGCCTATTTCCTCATGCAACAGGCGCTGGAATTGCCGCCGCAGCAGATGCACGAGATTTTCAGCGACTGGAACCGCGGCGAACTGCACAGCTATCTCATCGAAATCACCGCCGCCATCCTCGCCAAAACCGACGCTGAAACCGGACGGCCCATGGTCGACGTGATCCTCGATACCGCGGGACAGAAAGGCACCGGCAAGTGGACCAGCCAGACCGCACTGGATCTCGGCGTGCCGGCGCCCACCATCGCCGAGGCGGTCTTTGGCCGCACCCTCAGCGCCATCAAGGAGGAACGGCAAGCCGCCGCCCGCGTGCTGACCGGACCCGATAAAAAGTTCGCCGGCGATCGGGACGAATTCATCGACAACATCCGCCGGGCCCTCTATGCCAGCAAGATCTGTTCCTACAGCCAGGGATTTCGCCTGCTGCGCGCCGCAGACCGAGACTACGGCTGGGGACTCGATCTGGCCTCCATCGCCCGGCTGTGGCGCGCCGGCTGCATCATCCGCGCCCGCTTTCTCGACGACATCCAGTCCGCCTACCGCGCCAGGCCCGATCTGCCTGACCTGCTGCTCGACGACGCGTTTCGCCGCGCCATCGAAACCAACCAGGCCGGCTGGCGGTCCGTGGTCGCCCGGGCCGCCGAGCTGGGCATCCCGGTGCCGGCGTTCTCCAGCGCCCTGGCCTACTATGACGGCTATCGCAGCGAGCGGCTGCCCGCCAATCTGCTGCAGGCGCAGCGCGACTATTTCGGCGCCCACACCTACGAGCGCGTTGATAAGCCGAGAGGGGAGTTTTTTCATACGGAATGGCAAAAGAGTTGAAGAGTTGAAAGGTTGAAAGGTTTTATTGTTAACTTTTATCTTGTTCGCCTCCGGCTCTGCCTTGCGCTCGCTTTGTATCCTGTCCTTCGGGATTGAGATTAACAGCGGCTTTGTTGAACTGTGTTTTTTTCTGCAGGCGCAAGGCAGGAGCCTACGGCGCCTGCGCGAGCCTCCTCGGCCGCAAAAGCAGCGGCCTGCGGGGTCTCGCTCCGGTCAATTTAAGGGGATCGTTCTTGCGATTTAGGTCGTTTGCCTGATCAGGCGTGAGCATCTGGCTGGGTAGATGCTAATCTGGCATGCCGGAGGCCAGCCCAGGTTGAGCTCCTGGTCTTCCAGCCTCTCCATGATGATCATGAGCCCCGGAGGGGAGCCATATCTTGGCCCATGGCTTCAGCCCCGGGAATCGGAAGGCGCTTCAACCCATCTCTATTCTCAACATGCGCAGTGTAGCTTCTCTTATGCTGAGTACCTGTAACCATTCGAATTGATGTTCACTTTTTTTCCTTTTTCCTTTTTCCTTTTGCCTTTTTGCTTTTAAAAAAGGATTTGCCATGACTCAAGATTTGCTCGGTTTTGGCTTTCCGGATCGGCTGTTGACGGAATCGGAGATCGGCGGGATTTGCGCAGCGGCGTTGGCGCCGGCGCACTGGAACAATCAGCGGGTGCTGGCGATCATTCCGGATCTGACCCGCACCGCCTGCATCGACCGGCTCTTTCGCAGCGTCACTCGAGAGCTGGCCGGCCGGGTCAAGTCGCTCGATTTTCTCATCGCCCTCGGCACCCATCCGCCGCTCGATGAAGCGGCCATTCTTCGCCGGGTCGGGTTGACCCGAACGGATTATCGGCAAAACTACTCCTGGGTCCATTTTTTTAACCACGAATGGCACAATCCGGCCCAGTTGGTGAACATCGGCCGCATCGGCGCCGACGAGGTGGCGGAATTGTCCGGCGGTCTGCTGAGCCAGTCCGTCGAGGTGACCATCAACCGCCGCATCCTCGACTATGACCGGCTGCTGGTGATCGGTCCGGTTTTCCCGCACGAGGTGGTGGGGTTCAGCGGCGGCAACAAGTATTTCTTTCCCGGTATCGCCGGCCAGGAGATCATCGATCTGTTTCACTGGCTGGGCGCGCTCATCACCAGCCGGGCGATCATCGGCGTCAAGCACACGCCGGTGCGGGCGGTGGTCGACCGCGCCGCGGCGCTGATTCCGGTCGAGCGTTTTTGTTTTGCCAGCGTGGAAGAGAACGACGGTCCGGCGGGCTTGTGGTTCGCTACGCCGGAATCGGCCTGGTCAGCTGCCGCAGACCTGTCGGCGCAACGCCATGTGATCCGGTGCGAACGGCCATACAAGCGTGTGCTCGCCTGTGCACCGGCCATGTATGAGGACTTGTGGACCGGCGGCAAGTGCATGTACAAGATCGAACCCGCGGTGGCGGACGGCGGCGAGGTGATCATCTATGCGCCGCACATCACCCGCCTGTCGATCAGCCACGGCGAGGCGATCGAACAGATCGGCTATCATGTGCGCGATTATTTCCTCAAGCAATGGCCGCGCTTTCAACACATCCCGGGCGGCATTCTGGCCCACTCGACCCACGTCAAGGGCAGCGGCGAGTACATCGACGGGGTGGAAAAACCGCGCATCCGGGTGACCCTGGCCACCGGCATTGCGGAAGAACTGTGCCGGAAAATCGATCTCGGCTATCGCGATCCGCGCACCATCGACAAAGACGAGTGGCGGGGAAGGGAAGAGGAAGGGGTGCTGGTGGTGGAGAGAGCGGGGGAGAGACTATTTCGAATTTCGGATTTCGGATTTCGGATTTCGGAAAAGAGCAAGTAGAATGGCGAAGAGCATTTCGTGAGGAGCATTTCGAATTTCGGAAAAGAGCAAGTCGAAGGGCGAAGAGCATTTCGGATTTCGAAAAGCATTTGTTATTGCGGATTTCGGAAGAGCATTTCGGATTTCGGACGTCGAATTGCGAAGAGAATTTTGAATTTCGAAATGTTTTTAAAAATACGAATTTCGAAATCCGAAATTCGAAATAAAAAAGGTCCTTCTTTGGACCTTTTTGGGGGCTCCGGTGGTAGGACTCGAACCTACAACCTAGTGGTTAACAGCCACCCGCTCTGCCGATTGAGCTACACCGGAAAATGACGGCGATTTTCGATAAAAATGAATAGAAATATATAAGGAAAAAATTAAATTGTCAAGCAGTATTTGTGAGGAGAAAGGCAAAAGGTAAAAGGAAAAAGGAAAAAGGCAAAAGGAAAAAGGAAAAAGGAAAAAGGTAAGCGGATTCGGCAGCACCAGGGCTGAGTTTGGATCTGATTTTAATACGAAGGGCACGAAGAAAAAAAACACGAAGGGAAAAAGCTTTAAAACATAAAATAATAACTGCTTAAAAAATAGATCCCTTCGTTTTTTTTTAAGGGCTTCGGGGTTCACTGATTCGATGGGCAGTACCGATCCGGAGTCGTAATTTATTTTAACACGAAGTTAAAAGGAACAAGGAAAAAGGTAAGCGGATTCGGCGGCACCAGGACTGAGTTTGGAACTGATTTTAACACGAAGCATCAGAGCAGTGTTTGGAACTGATTTTAACACGAAGGGCACGAAGGAAAAAAAGCACGAAGGAAAAAAACGAAGGAAAAAAACACGAAGGGAAAAAATCACAAGGTGCGAAGCGCCGGAGCCGGATTTGGAAGTATTTCAACACACACGTAGAAAACGAATCCCGATTTAGCCCCAGGCGATCAATCCGATTTCAAAAATTCGAAATTCGAAATTCGAAATCCGAAATCCGAAATACGAAATGCTTCCCCTTCGTGGTTAAGGAAAGATTGACTTCAGCTGCTGCGGTCGGCGCCGGCACATGTTTTTGCCAGGCCTATGTTTTTTTTCTTGAATTTGTGTTTCAGATTGCTATATTACAACGATTGCCTGATGTGGCAATGCTTCTGGTGATCAATCGTGCGATCGGATAGCGACTGGGGGGAGACAAATCGACTTGACAAAGGAGCCAGCGCATCGAGAGGCGGAACATTGGGCAACGGGGTGTAGTGTACTTGCACGACCATTCCTGCCTCTAACGCTCGGCTATTCGAGGGTTGCCGGACTCTATCCATTTATTATCCATACGCAACGGCACTTTTTTATTCTATGATAGGTGAGGGCGACGCGATCCGCCTCACCAGCGAAGGACTGCAGGAATTCCATTTTGATTTTCAGCCGCTTCCCATTGGCTCAATATGGGAGTGACATGGCGTAGCTGTGGCCAAAAACCATCGTTAACCTGGCCGCCTCATAAAAACTGCGCTGCCGCAGTCCACCTTTTCAGGCGCCGGCGCGGCCTGAAAGAGAACTGCTGGTCTGCAAATTTTCCCGCGCTCTGCAATTCACTTCGCTCCTTCCCGGATGCGGTGCGCAGCACCGAATCCGGGTACTTGACTTACCTGTGGGGTTAACATGCATAGAACATCGCTTTTGCTCATTCTGCTGCTCGCAACTTGCTCTCTGCTCTTTTCTCAGGACCGCAAGATCGCGGCCGGCGACGCGATCGAGATCGTCGTCTACGGCCATCAGGAACTCAGCCGCACGGTGCAGGTCGGGGCGAACGGCGCCATCGATTTCCCCTTTATGCAGAATCTGCCGGTGGACGGCCTGACTCTGGAACGGCTGCGCGAGATCATCGTCGCCCAGCTCAGCCGCTATCTCGACACCTATCCGGTGGTGACGGTCAATTTTTCCACCAAATCGACGGTCAGCGTCCATGTGGCCGGCATGGTGAAAAATCCCGGCATTTTGCAGGTGCCGGTCAATTCCAGCCTGCAGGGCGCTCTGGCAGCGGCAGGCGGCTTGTTGCCCGGCGCGCGCGCCGAAGCGGTGCAGCTGCGCCGCACCGAGGCCGGCCGCACGACGGAATCGGTCTATGATCTGGAGCTCTTTCTGCTCGAAGGCGATCTCAAGCAAAATCCGGCTCTGCAGGAGGGCGATCTGGTGTTGGTCACCGGCAATCCGCTGTTGTCCACGGTCAAGGTGATCGGCGCGGTGAACAAACCGGGCGCGTTTGCTGAGTACCGCGGCGCCACGGTTCTCGACATGCTTTTGCAGGCCGGCGGACCGACGGTCAAGGCTGATCTCGGCAAGGTGCGCTACATCTCGCCGTCGCGCAAAAAGGCGGTGGATTTCAAGATCGATCTCGACCGCTATTTCACCGCCGGCGAAGCGGCGCAGTTGCCGGTGGTCAAGCCCGGCGACGTCATCATCGTGCCGGAAAAAGGGCCCGGGTTGTGGCGCAATCTGCTCACCATCGCCCGCGACGTCTCCACCATCGCCATCGCGGTGTGGTACGTGGTCAGGATTAATGACTGAGTGCCCGGAGCGAAATGGCAAGTGCGAAGGGGAAGAACATTGCCGATTTCGCTCTAAAGGCAGCAGGCGCAACATGACTCTTTTAACCGCATCTCTTCCCAGAACATGGCTTCCATGAGTGCTTTTAGCGACAACGATCCTGCCGCTTCCCGCGAATGGACGCTGCAGGATTATCTGAACATCGTCTTGCGCCGCAAGTGGATCATCCTGGCCGCCACGCTGCTGGTGTTCGGCGGCGGCACAGCCTATTACTTGACGCGGCCGCCGCTCTATCGGTCGGTGGCCACCTTTACCATCGAGAGCCCGGACAAAGGCCTGGACAAACTGCTGGGCAACGTCGATTGGTGGTACGATTCCAGCTCGTCGACGCGCTCGATCGATTTCTATCAGGCGCTCCTCACCAGCCAGACCTATCAGGAAATGGTTTGG
>Ga0209200_1004893_pt1 | contig 10614 bp, 9 predicted proteins | sample AD_UKC033_MetaG_FD_184406 | JGI IMG/M metagenome (GOLD analysis project Ga0209200, IMG submission 184406) | Active sludge microbial communities of municipal wastewater-treating anaerobic digesters from USA - AD_UKC033_MetaG (SPAdes) (version 2) | ecosystem: Engineered > Bioreactor > Anaerobic >...
CGACGAGGTGCAGGCCTTCCTGTCGTGGTTGGCTGCCGAGCGCCACGTGTCGGCGTCGACGCACAGGCAGGCGCTGGCGGCGCTGCTGTTCCTGTACCAGCAGGTGTTCGGCCTGCGCTTGCCGTGGATGGATGCGATGGAGCGGCCGCAGCGCAAGCCGCGCCTGCCGGAGGTGCTGTCGGCGGCCGAGGTTCGCGCCGTGCTGGCGTTGCTGGAGGGCACGCACGCCGTGCTGGCGCAACTGCTCTACGGCACCGGCATGCGCATCACCGAGGCGCTGCAACTGCGCGTCAAGGATGTCGACTTCGAGCGCCGCGTCATCGTCGTGCGCTGCGGCAAGGGCGGCAAAGACCGGGTCGTGATGCTGCCGGCGGCGCTGGCGCCCGCGCTGAAGGCGCAGTTGCTGCGCGCGCACGGGCTGTGGCAGGCCGATGCGCGCGACGGGTGCGGCGGCGTGCAGATGCCCGACGCGCTGGAGCGCAAGTATCCGCGTGCCGGTGCCTCGTGGGGCTGGTTCTGGGTGTTTCCGCGGGCCGAGCATTCGGTGTGCCCGCGCACCGGCGTGCGGCGGCGGCACCACGTGTTCGACCAGACTTTCCAGCGCGCCTTCAAGCACGCGGTGCAGCGTGCCGGCATCACCCGCCCGGCCACGCCGCATACGCTGCGCCACTCGTTCGCCACGCACCTGCTTCAAGCGGGGACGGACATCCGGACGGTGCAGCAACTGCTCGGCCACAGCGACGTGAGCACGACGATGATCTACACGCACGCGCTCGGCGTCGCCGGCGGCACGGTGCGCAGCCCGCTCGATGCGCTGGCCGCGGCGTGACAAGACCGTCGCGCCGCCGCAAGAGCCGGTTTGCCGGAGGGCGCCGGCGCTGCGGGGCGCGTCAGCTCGCGCTGATATCGGCATCACGAGAAGTGCGCAAGTCCTGCCGAGGGCTGGCACACGCCATCGGTTGCACCCGGTGGAGGGCCGCCTTCTTGCACCCATGAGCCCGACCGACGGGCTAAGCCAAGAGCAGGGCGATCCTGAGACGGTAGAGGTCTCCCATCGAGCCCTGTGCATGCCGTGCACGCCACCGCCCGGAGCAGACCCCGTTGTACCGCCTGGTACAGCAGCACGCAGCCAGCTTCATCGCGCATACCGACGCCAGCACCGGCGCCGAGTTGCCCCGGTTCATCAAGGACGAGTTCGACGCCTTCCTCGAGTGCGGCATCCTGGCCCACGGCTTGCCGAGGCTGCGCTGCGGCGGCTGCGGCCACGACAGGCTTCTGGCCTTCAGCTTGCCAAGCGCCGCGGGTTCTGCCCGTGATGCGGCGCGCGGCTGGAGGCTGCCGGGCTGCAGTCTGAGCCTGGTGCTGGACGGCGTGCACCGGTGTGGTGCCGATGGCGGGGCGAAGTTCGTCGTCGGTGGGCGCGCCCACCGACGACGAGGTGCATGCGCTGCTGCAGACCCTCATCGCGCGGCTCATGAAGATGCGCACGCGCCGCAGCGTGCTGGTCGAGGACGGGGTGCGCCAGCCGCTGTGCGCCGACATCGACGGTTTCAGTCTGCACGCCGCGGCGCGGGTCGAGGCACACGACCGCAAGCGGCTGGAGCAGTTGTGCCGCTACATCGCGCGGCCAGCGCTGTCGGAGGAGAGGATCCAGGTACGGCCGCACCGCATTGGCTGGGCGCGGCTGCTCGAGCGAGTCTTGGCCATCGACATGCCGCACTGTCCCAACGGCGGTGGCGGCGAACTGAAGCTCATCGCGGCCATCCTGCAGCGGCCGGTGGTCCAGAAGATCCTCACCCACCTGGGGCTGGATCCGCAGCCGCCACCGCCGAGGGCGGGCGCGCGAGGCTGGACAGGACCGAGGCCGCCTCAGCCGCATCGGGGCGCGCATCTACGCGCATAGTTTCCTGCAGGTGCCGTACGCGCGATCCGCGCCCGGTCGGCGCGCCAGTACGCCTTGGCGGGCGGCCAGATCCGCAAGGGTGTGGAGATGGCTCGCCGACATCAACGCCAAGGGTGGGGTGCTCGGACAGAGGCTCGTGCTCGAGGTCGGCGAGGACGCCTGCAACCCCAAGCAGGCGGTGTCGGTGGCCAACACCATGGTCAACAAGAAGATCGTCTTCATGCATGGCCACGGGTGCTCGAGCCGCGGCTGGCGCCGCTCATCCCGGCGATCGGCATGTCGATCTTCGTGAAGAACCTCGTGCAGGTGATGCAGGGTGCGCGCGTGAAGCCTATTGCGCCGGTACTCGTGGGCGGCGTCGAGCTCGGCGCCATCGGTGACCAGACGATTCACCTGGCCTGGACGCAGCTTCTCATCATCGTTGTCACCGTGGTGCTGATGCTGGCCTTCACCTGGCTCATCACACAGACCACCTTCGGACGCCGGCAGCGCTCCTGCGAGCAGGACCGCACCATGACCGCGCTGCTGGACGAGCCGTCGCTGGGCCTGGCGCCGCTCTACATCCGCAAGATCGTCCAGATCGTGCGCGAGCTCGACCGCGACGCCGGCATGACCATCCTGCGCGTCGAGCAGAACGCCAACCACGCGCTGCGCGTGGCGCATCGCGCCTACGTGCTGCAGCACGGCGAGATCGTGCTCGCCGGCAGCGGCGCCGAACTGCTCGCAAGCCCCGAGGTGCGCGCAGCCTACCTGGAGGGCGGCCACGCCTGATCCGCGCCTGCGCGCGCCGCGCCCCTGGTGCGCGGGCGGCAGCCTCGCCTACCCGGCCGGGGCGGTGAAGGCGATGGAGGCGGCGCGGCGGATGAAGGCGGCAGAAGCGGCAAAGGCGGCAAGAGCGGCAAAGGCGGCAAGAGCGGCGAGGGCGCTGTGCGCGCCCGAAATGGCGAGGGCCCGCATGGCGGGCCCTCGGGAGGTCGAGAGGCGCTCGGGCTCGTCTGCCTGCGCGCTTGTGCCTCAGGCCGCGCGTGAGGCCGCCGCTGCGGCGCTGACGCCCAGGCAGCTGTTGCAACGCCCCAGGCCGCGCAGACGCGGGTCGGGCTTGCCGTCGCCGGTCTTGAAATTGGCGTGGCAGCGGATGCAGACGTACATCTTCGAGCTCGACATCATCGGCTTCACGCCGGGCTCGGCATTGGGGCGGGCCGCGGTGTACTCGGCTTGCGTCTGGCGAAGCTTGACACCGTTGGCGGAGGTGGTGGCGGGTTGGGCGCGACGTGTGGCCATCGATCTTGGAGGCGGGGCAGGCCTGGGAAGACAGCGGAGCTGTATTTTCCCCCGAAACCGATGTGCCTGCCCATTCGGGGTCTTGCGGAGGGCTGCGATGGCGAGCGTTCAGGTGCTCGCCTGCAGGGTCTCGAGCTCGTCGTGCGCCTGCAGCCAGCGCTCCTCGAGCTGCTGCACCTCGGCTTCGACGTGCGCCAGGCGGCGGCCGAGCTCGGCGTAGTCCTCGGGCCGGGCGTCGCTGGCGGCAAGCAGGGCCTGCACCTCGCTGCGTTCGGCGGCAAGGCGCGACAGGCGCTCGTCGATGCGCTGGATCTCGATGCGCAGCGGCCGCGTGGCTTCGGCCAGGCGCACGCGCGCGAGCTTGCCGGCCTGGCGCTCGTCGCGCGGTGTGGGCGCCTTGGCCGGTGCTTCGGCGGCCATCCTGGCGGGTGCCTTGGCGCTGTCGCGCGGCGTACCCTGCGCCGCTGCGGCGAGCGGCACTGCGCCGGCGCGGGGCGGTGCGGGCGGCGGCACGCCTTTGGCCGCCGCGCGTGCGACCTCGAGCAACCAGCGCTGGTAGTCGTCGAGGTCGCCGTCGAAGGGCTGCACGCCGCCGTGTGCGACGAGCCAGAACTCGTCGCAGACCTCGCGCAGCAGCGCGCGGTCGTGGCTGACGAGCATGACCGTGCCCTCGAACTCGTTGAGCGCGATCGACAAGGCCTGGCGCGTGTCCAGGTCGAGGTGGTTGGTGGGCTCGTCCAGCAGCAGCAGGTTGGGGCGTTGCCAGACGAGCATGGCCAGCACCAGGCGCGCCTTCTCGCCGCCCGAGAGCGAAGCCACGGCCTGGTTCACCATCTCGCCGCCGAAGCGAAAGCCGCCCAGGAAGTCGCGCAGCTCCTGCTCGCGCGCCGGCGGCCCGGCGTCGCGCGCCAGGCGCACGAGGTGCTGCAGCGGCCCTTCGTCGGGGCGCAGCACGTCCAGCTCCTGCTGCGCGAAGTAGCCGATCTGCAGGCCCTTGCCTTCGGTAATGCGGCCGCCCAGCGCCGGCAGCACGCGCGCGATGGTCTTCACCAGCGTCGACTTGCCCTGGCCGTTGGCGCCCAGGATGCCGATGCGCTGGCCGGCGAGCACGCTGCGCTGCACGCCGCGCAGCACCTGCGCCTGGCCGTAGCCGCAGGCGAGCTCGTCGAGCACGAGCATGGGATTGGGCAGGCTTTGCGGCTCGCGGAAGGCGAAGTCGAAATCGCTGGCGGTGAGCACCGGCGCGAGCTTCTCCATGCGCGCCAGCGCCTTCACGCGGCTTTGTGCCTGGCGCGCCTTGGTCGCCTTGGCCTTGAAGCGGTCGATGAAGCGCTGCAGGTGCGCGATCTTCTCCTGCTGGCGCGCGTAGGCCGCCTGCGCCTGCTCGATGCGCTCGGCGCGCATGGCCTCGAAGGCGCTGTAGTTGCCGCTGTAGCGCACGAGACGGCCCTCGTCGAGGTGGACGATGACTTTGCAGATGGCGTCGAGGAACTCGCGGTCGTGGCTGATGACGAGCAGCGTGCCCTCGAAGCGCGCGAGCCAGGATTCGAGCCAGACCAGGGCGTCGAGGTCGAGGTGGTTGGTGGGTTCGTCCAGCAGCAGCAGATCGGCCGGGCACATGAGCGCGCGAGCCAGCTGCAGCCGCATGCGCCAGCCGCCGCTGAAGCTGTTCACCGCGGCGTCGAGCTGCTCGACGCGAAAGCCAAGCCCGAGCAGCAGTGCCTGGGCGCGTGCGCGTGCGTCGAAGGCGCCCGCCTCCTCCAGTGCCAGATGCGCCTGCGCGATGGCGTGGCCGTCGCCGCCGGCTTCCGCGTGGGCGAGTTCGGCCTGCGCACGCTGCAGGGGCAGATCGCCCTGCAGCACGAAGTCGGTCGCGCCCGCATCGGTGTCGGGCATCTCCTGCGCGACCTCCGCGCGCTGCCAGCGCGGCGGCATCTCGAGCTCGCCCGCGTCGGCGTGCAGCCGCCCCGCCAGCAGCGCGAAGAGGCTGGACTTGCCGGCACCGTTGCGGCCGACGAGGCCGACCTTCTCGCCGGGCTGCAGCGTCAGATTCGCCTGCTCGAGCACCACCCTGGTTCCGCGGCGCAACGTGATGCCGCGCAGCGTGATCACGCCAGGTCCTCCGCGGTCAGCAGCAGCACGGCGTCCGCCCCGGCGCTGGTCTCGATCCACAGCGGCTGCAGGCGCGGGAACGCGGCCTCGAAGTGCGCGCGCTCGTGACCGACCTCGAGCAGGAGCACGCCGCCCGGCGCCAGGTGTGCGGGCAGGGCCGGCAACAGCGCGCGCACGACGTCCATGCCGTCGTCGCCGCCGGCGAGCGCAAGCGCCGGCTCGGCCCGGTACTCGTCCGGCAGCGCCTGCATCGCGGCCCGGGTGACGTAGGGCGGGTTGCAGAGCACGAGTTCGTAGCGGCCTTCGGCTGCGGCGAGGCCGTCGCCCCGGCGCAAGCGCACACGCGAGGCGAGGCCGTGGCGTTCGACGTTGCGCGCGGCGACCGCGAGCGCATCGGCCGAGACGTCGGTGGCGTCGACGCGCGCCTGCGGCCAGGCCAAGGCCGCGAATACCGCGAGGCTGCCGTTGCCCGTGCAGAGGTCGAGGATGCGTTGCGGCGGCGCGGCCAGCCAGGGCTCGGCCAGGCCTTCGACGATGACTTCGGCGATCGGCGAGCGCGGCACGATCACGCGCTCGTCGACGAAGAAGGGCAGGCCGTGCAGCCAGGCTTCGCCGGTGAGGTAGGCCGCAGGCCTGCGCGTGGCGATGCGCTGCGCGACGAGCGCGTCGACCGCGGCGGCGTCGTCGGCCGAAAGCTCGCGCGCGGCGGCTTCGTCCAGCGCGTGCAGCGGCAGGCCCAGGCGCCAGAGCACGAGCCAGGCCGCTTCGTCGAAGGCGTTGTCGGTGCCGTGGCCGAAGCGCACGCCGGCAGCGTCGAGGCGCGCAGCGGCACGCTCGACGGTCTCGATCAAGGTCATGCCAGCAGCAGCTCCAGCGTGCGCCGATAGACGTTCTTCAACGGCTCGATGGCGGCGACCTCGACGCACTCGTTGGCCTGATGGATGCTCGCGTTCACCGGGCCGAACTCGATCACCTGCTCGCAGATGCGACGGATGAAGCGCCCATCCGAGGTGCCACCGCTGGTGGAGAGCTCGGGTGCCAGGCCGCACTCGGCCTGCACCGCCTGCGCCAGCGCCGAGCTCAGGCTGCCGGGCGCGGTGACGAAGGGCTCGGCGCCCAGCGTCCACGCGATCTCGTGCTCGACGCCGTGGCGCGCGAGCGCTTCCTGCACGCGCGCCCGCAGTGCTTGCGGCGTGGACGCCGGCGCGAAGCGGAAGTTGAATTCGACGATCGCCTCGCCCGGGATGACGTTGCCCGCGCCGGTGCCGGCGTGGAGGTTGCTGACCTGCCATGTGGTGGGCGGAAAATGCGCATCGCCTTCGTCCCAGCGCGTGGCGGCCAGTTCGGCGAGCAGCGGCGCCGCGATGTGCACCGGGTTGCGTGCCAGGTGCGGGTAGGCGACGTGCCCTTGTACGCCGATCACGCGCAGCCGCGCGCTCAGCGAGCCGCGGCGGCCGTTCTTGATCGTGTCGCCCAGGCGTTGCACCGAGGTCGGCTCGCCGACGATGCAGGCCTGCAGCCGCTGCCCGCGCTGCTGCAGCCATTCGACGATGCGCACCGTGCCGTCGACGGCGTCCGACTCCTCGTCGCTGGTGAGCAGGAAGGCGAGCGCGCCCGCGTGGTCGGGCTGCGCCGCAACGAATTCCTCCGCGGCGACGACCATCGCCGCCACCGAGGTCTTCATGTCGGCTGCGCCGCGGCCGAAGAGGAAGCCGTTGCGGTGCGAAGGCACGAAGGGCGGAGTGGCCCAGGCCGCGTCGGGCCCCGGCGGCACGACGTCGGTGTGTCCCGCGAGGCCGACCGTCGGGCCCGGGCGCTTGCCGCGATGCACGGCCCAGAGGTTGCTGACCACGGCGCCCTGCGGCCCGCGCGGCAAGGCGGTGCACTCGAATCCGGCGGCGGCCAGGCGCTGCGCGATCAAAGCCTGGCAGCCGGCATCGTCGGGCGAGACCGAGGGCCGCGCGATCAACTCCTCGGCCAGGCGCAGCGTGGGCGTCACTTGCGCACCATCCACGGCGCCACCGCGGCGCCGTCGTCGGGGCGCACGTCGAGCGTGATCTCGGTGAAGCTGGCGTGCTCGGGCTCCTCCTCCTTCTTCGGCGCCGCGCGCGAAGCCGGGCTCAGCTCGTTCTGCAGCCGCCACAGCAGGTTGGTCGGCGAATCGGCGTGGGCCATGCCCTCGTCGCGCGTCACGGTGTTCTCGGTGATCAGGCGCGCGATGTCCTGCTCGAAGGTCTGCGATCCCTCGGCCATCGATTTCTCCATCGCCTCCTTCACGGCCGAGAAGTCGCCCTTCTCGATCAGTTCGGAGACGTACTTCGAGTTCAGCAGCACCTCGACCGCCGGGATGCGGCCGCCGACGTTGCTGCGCAGGAGACGCTGCGAGACGATCGCCCGCAGGCCCGAGGCGAGGTCGGAGAGCAGCGCCGGGCGCGACTCCGGCGTGTAGAAGGAGAGGATGCGCCCGAGCGCGTGGTAGCTGTTGTTGGCGTGCAGCGTGGCCAGCACGAGGTGGCCGGAGAGCGCGTAGCTGATCGCCGAGGTCATGGTCTCGCGGTCGCGGATCTCCCCGATGAGGATGCAGTCCGGCGCCTGGCGCAGCGCGTTCTTCAGCGCCACCTGCAGCGAGGCGGTGTCGCGCCCGACCTCGCGCTGGTTGACGATCGAGCGCTTGTTGCTGAAGAGGAACTCGATCGGGTCCTCGATGGTGAGGATGTGGCCGGTGAGCTGTTGGTTGCGCCACTCGAGCATCGACGCCAGCGTCGTGCTCTTGCCGGTGCCGGTGGCGCCCACCATGAGGATGAGGCCTCGCTTCTCGACCACGAGCTGCGAGAGCATCGCCGGCACGCCCAGCGAATCGAGCGAAGGAATCTCCTGCGGGATGCAGCGGAAGACCGCGGCGATGCTGCCGCGCTGCTTGAAGGCCGAGAGCCGGAAGCTGCCCACGCGCGCCACGCCGATGCCGACGTTGAGCTCGCCGGTGTCGTCGAGCTCCTCGAGCTGCTGCGGCGTCAGCAGCTCGGCCAGGAGCTGGCGCGTCTGCGTGGGCGTGAGCAGCTGGTCCGAGAGCTGCATGATCTGGCCGTGGATCTTGATGAGGATCGGCGTGTTCGCCGACATGTAGACGTCGGAGGCGTTCTTCTCGGCCATCAGCCGCAACACGCGTTCCATGTTGGCGCTCATCGAGGGTCTCCCGGCCGGTGTGCGCGCCGCTCAGGCGCGCAGCAATTCGTTGATGCTGGTCTTGCTGCGCGTCCTGGCGTCGACGCGCTTGACGATGACCGCGGCGTAAAGGCCGTAGGGCTGGCCGTCGGCCGCGGTTCGGGGCAGGCTGCCGCTCACCACCACCGAGCCGCTGGGGACGCGGCCGTAGATCAGCTTGCCGGTGCTGCGCTCGAAGATCGGCGTGCTCTGGCCGATGAAGACGCCCATGCCGAGGACCGAGTTCTCTTCCACGATGACGCCCTCGACGACCTCGGAACGCGCGCCGATGAAGCAGTTGTCCTCGATGATCGTCGGGCCCGCCTGCAGCGGCTCGAGCACGCCGCCGATGCCCACGCCGCCCGAGAGGTGCACGTTCTTGCCGATCTGCGCGCACGAGCCCACCGTGGCCCAGGTGTCGACCATGGTTCCTTCGTCGACGTAGGCGCCGATGTTCACGTAGCTCGGCATCATCACGACGTCGCGCGCGAGGTAGCTGCCGCGCCGCGCCACCGCCGGCGGCACGACGCGGATGCCTGTGGCCTGCATCGCCTCGGGGCTGGCATGCGCGAACTTGGTGTGCACCTTGTCGAAGAAGCTCAGGTCGCCGGCGCGCACGAGCTGGTTGTCGTGCAGGCGAAACGACAGCAGCACCGCCTTCTTCACCCACGCGTTCAGGCGCCAGCGGCCGACGCCCAGGCGCTCGGCCACGCGCAGCCGCCCGGCGTTGAGTTCGGCGATGACGTGCTCCACCGCGTCGACGATCTTCGGGTCGGCGGTGGCGGGGGAGAGCGCGGCCCGGCCGTCCCAGGCGAGGTCGATGAGGTCTTGCAGATCGGTGGTCATGCGAGGCTTTGCGCGTAGGTCACGATGCGCTGCGCGGCCTCGAGGCATTCGTCGACCCCGGCCACCAGCGCCAGGCGGATGCGCCCGACACCCGGGTTGCGCCCTTGTGCGCCGCGCGCGAGCAGGCTGCCCGGCAGCACCGTCACATTGTATTGAGCGAGCAGGCCCCGGGCCCAGGCGACGTCGTCACCGCCGCACTGCGCGCCGATTCCTGCCCAGAGGTAGAAGCCGGCATCGGGCAGGCGCACGTCGAGCACGCGCGCGAGCAGAGGCGTCACCTGCTCGAACTTGCGGCGATAGAGCGCGCGGTTGGCGGCGACGTGCGCCTCGTCGCTCCATGCGGCGATGCTTGCCGCCTGCACCATGCCGCCCATCGCGCTGCCGTGGTAGGTGCGGTAGAGCAGGAAGGGCCGGATCAGCCCGGCGTCGCCGGCGACGAAGCCCGAGCGCATTCCCGGAACGTTGCTGCGTTTGGAGAGGCTGGTGAAGGCCACGAGGCGAGGAAAGTCGCGCCGCCCGAGTGCCGCCGCGGCCTGCAGCGCACCCAGCGGCGGCTGCCCGCCGAACCAGATCTCCGAGTAGCACTCGTCGCTGGCGATGACGAAGCCGTGCCGGTCGGAAAGGGCGAACAGGCGCTCCCACTCGGCCAGCGGCATCACCGCGCCGGTGGGGTTGCCCGGCGAGCAGACGTAGAGCAGCTGCGTGCGCGCCCAGGTCGCGTCGTCGATGCTGGCCCAGTCCGCGGCGAAGTTGCGCGCCGGATCGCTGTCGGCGAGCGCGGTGCGCGCGCCCGCGAGCAGCGCGGCACCCTCGTAGATCTGATAGAAGGGGTTGGGGCAGACGACGGTGGGGTCGGGCCGGGACGGGTCGATCACCACCTGAGCGAAGGCGAACAAGGCCTCGCGCGAGCCGTTCACAGGCAGCAATTGCGTTGCCGGGTCCACCTGCACACCGTAGCGCCGCTGCAGCCAGGCGGCGCAGGCCGCGCGCAGTTCGGTGCTGCCGGCGGTGGCGGGGTAGCTCGACAAGGCCGCGAGGCTGGCGCCCAGGGCTTCGTGCACGAGGGCCGGCGCGGCATGCCGCGGCTCCCCGATGCCGAGGTTGATCGGCGGCAGCGAATCCGGCGGGCAAAGGCCTTCGGTGAGCGCGCGCCAGCGCTCGAAGGGATAGGGGTGCAGGCGCTGCAGCAGCGGGTTCATCGGTTGCACGGGCGGGGCCGTCGTCGGGGGCCGGCCGTCACAGCGCGCCGCGGCAGCGCGGCGCGCCGCAAC
>Ga0209200_1004903_pt1 | contig 10592 bp, 8 predicted proteins | sample AD_UKC033_MetaG_FD_184406 | JGI IMG/M metagenome (GOLD analysis project Ga0209200, IMG submission 184406) | Active sludge microbial communities of municipal wastewater-treating anaerobic digesters from USA - AD_UKC033_MetaG (SPAdes) (version 2) | ecosystem: Engineered > Bioreactor > Anaerobic >...
AATTCTATCTCTTTTTCCACCTCAAACCCATCCCCTCACCCTGGTCAGCGATCCGGATCGCCTGCTGGCTGGTGAAACGCTGATAACAGAATTGACGCGGCGCGGGTTTCAGGTCATCCAGGAAGAGGACCCAGTGCTCTTGCGCCATCGCATTGAGGAAGCACGGCCGTTCACGTTGGATCATCCAATCATCGTAACCACCACCGCTGCATTGGAAGACCTGCCATACGACCTCTATCAGTGCGCTTATCGAATCAATCTGTCATTGCATCAATATTATCCCAACCTGGCCTACCCGGTGCTGCAAACGCTCAATCCAGATCAAATTGAAAAACTGGCATCCTGTCAACCACCAGTTAAAACATTGAGCCGGCAAAAAACCATGGATTACTTGCTGCATGAGGTCTTTAATGCTGATCCAGTTGCATTAAGTCAACCGCATGCGCTGATTGCCTGGTTGAATGACTATCATCACCAACAGTCTTCCCTTCCTGAACTTCTAAGAACCGACTTGGTAGAGCACTTGAAGGAATTTCCTGAATATCAGGGGTGGGATATCGATCTTCTCATCAGGGATGCTCAAGCTTTCCAGGATTTTATCCAAAACCAGTGGCAGGAATCTGTTGAGCAATCCTTGTCAGGCAGACAAATCAAAGAAACCGCATCTGCTTACCACGTTTCCTTTGACCGCAACCCTCACTTGCAAGACCTGCTACCGGCTCTGGTTCGCCAGGGAACCATCCAACCGCTAAAAATTGTCGACAAAAACAGTTTACCCAACTGGGCGCAACCCGGTGTTACACTGGTGGATGTGCGTATTCAACGCTTCACAACGCTTTTAGAAGATTTAGATAACCGTTTGACGACAATAAAATCTGACCCGCATGTACAAACGGGCTGGAGTGTCTGGTATGAATTTGCTCGAGATTGGGCAGAACTGTGCAGCTATCATTCACAAACCGATCTCACCATCCAGTTGTCGCAAAAAGAGACTTTCCGAAGACTAGTTCGTGATGTAGATCCGTTTTTTGCAGCTTGGTTGAGAAACAACTATGGCCCTCTTGGTGCTCAACGTCTGCCCAAACCACACCATGTTCATCATATACCCCATTACCTGGCTTACCTCCGCAATCTTGGCCAAATTGAGCGGATTGTCCTACTGGTTCTGGATGGATTGTCTCTGACCGATTGGCAGGTGATTAAGTCCGTGTGGGCAAGACGGCATACGAATTGGGAAATGAAAACCGAGACACTTCTCGCCCAGGTACCCACAATCACTTCCATTTCCAGATATGCATTGATTTCTGGACTTCGGCCGGCAGATTTCGCAACTGATCTAGAGCATTATGTGTCGGAAGCTCGCGCCTGGGAATTGTTCTGGTCTAGAGAAGGAATCGCAGAAACTGCTTGTAAGTTGTTACCGCTTTCTTATGATCGGCAAATTGACCAACAGCCTGAAATGCAGGATCCGAGGGTAAATTTCTGGTGTTTGATCGATGATACGCCCGATAAACTGGCGCATAATGCCACCCTTGGTGCAGCCGATCAACAATCCTCTCTCCGTCTGTGGCTCGACCCAGCTCACGATCAAAATTCCCTACCACTTGAAAAACTGATCGACTCATTTCTGGATCGAGGTTATTCAGTGTTTATTGCCAGCGATCACGGACACGTGGAAGCCACGGGGTTTGGTCAACCATCTGAAGGATTGCTGGCACAGACACGCGGAAAACGAGCCAGAATTTACATGGATAGACTGGCAGCTTTACGAGTTCAAAGCGCTTTTGCAAATACCATTCTGTGGGACAACGATGGAATTTTGCCAGATCAGATGACCGCACTAATGCCGGCGGGACGAGATGCCTTTGCTCCCAGCGGAGAAGTCGTTGTCACTCATGGCGGTATTTCAATCGATGAAGCAATTGTCCCTTTTATTCAAATATCGAAAGCGAGTTCTTAATGGATAAAGGTATTGGATTTAGCCGAACGATAAAGTTGGATTGGTTGGATGTTACTGCATCCTTGTGTGTTCAGAATATTGAACCGCTCAAAATCAGGCAACATTTGGCTGAAACGATTTCAGGAACTGTTCACGGGATAGATGCCCAGCGGAAAACAATCGATGTGTTATCGGCAATTTGGGTGAAGACAGAAAAGAGTGCTCCGAAAATTCGCCAACAAGCTTTAGCCATATTTCCAACCCTATCCTCATCCGAAGAGCGGATGTGGCTCCATTATGGCATGACGTTGGTTTGTTATCCGTTTTTTCGAAAATGCACAGCAGCCATCGGCCAGGTCAGCCGGACTGACGAATTAATCACTAGAAAAATGATCAAAGACCGAATCGCTGGCGATTATGGACATCTGGGAGCATTGGACCGATCCGTTGAACGCATTATCGCCTCGCTGACCAATTGGGGAGCGTTAGCAAATACTGAGCAGAAGCAGAATTATCGGATCGTTCTACGCCATTATTCATCTACCGAAAATTTACAAAGCTGGCTATTAACCTGTGCACTTCATGCCCATCCATCCGAAGCAATACCATTTGCTGACCTGATCCATTTGCCTGAGCTTTACCCGTTCAAAATTACTATTGGCGTGGATAATCTGCGAAGGGATTCGCGCTTTGAGGTTCAACGCCAAGGCGGTGGGCTGGATATGGTAAAAATAGCCGAAACTAAAAAATAAAAGAGGATAACAAATGTCAAATTCATTAATTGTGAGCATAGCATTCCGAAAGGTTAATTGTGACTCAAATGGGTGTTTGTGAACAGGACCAAATGCATTTCGAGTTTCCTGACGCATTTCAAAACGCTTTTTGAAGGGTGTATGTAGTCGCAGGATAAGTAAATCATCTCTTATCTACCAGTTTTAAATGTTAGCGGTACTCACAGTGACTTGGGGATTAAGGTCGTAAAGCAAACCTTACTTGCATTTATTCTACCGGCGATAAACAACCAACCCCACTGCACGAGAATTAATCGCAAATTGGGGAAAATTACGCCTTATATCGAAAAAGGATGAAACATGAATGCTAAAGCGTGGGGAATTGAATTTGTCAATGCCTTAAATAATAACGATTGGGATGAAACTATCAGAATAAAGAACGAATCGGTACCCGATAAAATCTACAAGTATTTTCCATTATATAACGACACTCATTCAAAATTTTCCGAAGAGAATAAGCTCAGATTGGATAGTCTGGAAAACCAAAATATATGGGCATCCACACCTAAGAAATTAAATGACCCATTTGAATTAAAAGCGTTGACCCTAGACATAAAGCGCATCGAAAGAGCCGGTTGGGATGTCAAATTATGCGAGAAAATTATCAACCAGCTTTCAAGCAATATATTGGTCTGTTGCTTTAGCAATGGAATTCGAAAAAGAATCCCTTTATGGGCCCATTACGCTAATAATCACCAGGGATTTTGCATTAAGTATGGAATATCTGATAAGAATCAAATCTTTCCGGTTCTTTATTCTAATCAAAGATTAATCTCGGCAACAATTGTCACTAAGTTGTGTCAGGCTTTTTTAGATGGTTATGAGCAGAGAAAAGAGCCCGGTTCGGATTTTTGGCATTATTACCGAATTTTATTTCTCACTTTTTGCACGAAAAGTTCAGAATGGAAATATGAACATGAATACAGGGTTTTTGATTTTAACGAAGAAGAAGAGAAACCTGGGAAAACAATACCTTTGTCATCAACTGGTTTACATGTCGAAAAAATATTTATTGGCATGAATTGTGCTGCTAAATACGAGAAAGAATTAGTCAGAATCGGAAAATTGCAAAATTGTCCAGTTTATAAAATGGGAATCGTTGAAAATTCTGTGTACTATTCAATGAGACCTAGAAAAATGAGATATTAGGGGAGAGCAAAGCAGATAACCTTCCTGACCCCTTCCAGCTAGGCTTCATTGAAAGGCGCTAATCAAATAATACCAGCACATCGATCTCAAGGCCTTGGACTATACCATAACAATATGAGTGTTGAGGTCAGGGGGTATCGTCCCTGGCGAGTGGGTGATATTCTCAAAACCATCAAGGACAATCCAACAGAGAACGATGTGTCACTCCGTTGACCCGTTCCCCCTTAAGACTCTAGGGGATCAAAGTGGATGGAACAGAGTGCACTTCGTTCCCATGGATCAAGATGGTTTTTCCTTGCACAAAAAAAATATGCCGATTTATTTGTGTAAATATTTCTAGTCTCTCATCCGCTAGATTCTCCATTTGACCTATGTATGGTGGTGCAATTTATGCCCATTTAGAGTCAAGTTTTCGGGATAGAATGGTCATTCTCGGTCGAATAGTATTTCCATATCTCTTTACGGTAAAAGGTGCTTCAGTGCTCTTCCTATTCAATCAACGTCTGCAGTAACGTTTGCGTCAACGTCTGCGGCGTGTCAACAAGGCGTCTGTGGCACGTCAGCGAGGACGAAGACCTTTATTTTTTGTCGATATTAATATTTTGCTTTGTCCTGGACTTTGAAATCATCAACCAAACAATATGATACGTCATTCAGATTTTTAGGTCATTTAACCTTCAGGTCAGTTAACCTAAATACCAGGTAGATGCGCAATAATCCTCTATTGCTGGACGATCACTCACTTTCACTGTATGATTAACTTGTAGTAAATCGCATTCTGTGAACAGTCCGTGAAACTTGATCAATCCCGATTTGAATATTACATCACCCCCGAGCAAGCCGCAAAACAGCTTCGGTTGGATTTGGATTCCATTTATCAGTTGGCCGATGAAGGAAAACTTCAGGCAGCCGTGATGACCGATGGAAGTATCGGCATCAGTCAAATCAGCGTGAATCATCTGCTGCCCAAGGAAGCCTTACCTGAATATCAGCTTAATGCCGATCTGAAAGGCGTTCCGATCAGCATCAATGAAGCCGGCCGGAAATACAAGCTCAACACTTCCACACTCACGCGCTGGATGCAACGCGGTCTAATCCACCAATTGGGCAAAGATGGTCGAAAGACACTGCTGGATGAAGCAGACGTGGCTTACTGTGCCAGTGTTTATCGCCAAAACGGTGGCCAGGGCAAATGGGCATTTGATGACTCAGGACGTCCATATAAAAAGTAATCTCCCAAATAATCACTACAAGATAATGATTAACATGGAGTAATGTGCTACAATAAATTCAACTGATGAGGTTGATTTTTTTACCTCAAAATACTCCAAGTTAGTTTGAATCATGTAGAAAAAAGAGAATGCATGACAGAAATAATACGTTTTGGACTCGATCTAGGAATGGGAGCGCTCAAGCTGCATGGGAATCAGCAAAGCATTCAATTGATCTCTCAGGTCGCAGTCAATAATGGTCCGCTGGTAGGGCGCATGCTGAGGTTGGGCAGTTCCCGCCTGCCGCTGCGGATCGCTTTGCCGTCGGGAAGCACGTTCTTTGTCGATAGCGGTGCACATGACAGCGGACGGCCTGTCGAGAACCTAAGTATGGACCGTTTTGCCGGTTCACTAGAAATGCTGGCGCTTTTCTATGGGGCATTCACCCGCTTAATTCAATGATCGGGGGATATTTCTCAGCCGGTCAGCATTACCTGTGGTTTGCCATTGGATACGCTTTCCGGAGTGGAAGCACGAGCCACGGGGGATAGCATTCAGCGTTGGATGAAGGCAAATTACATCTGGAAAGCCAATGACCAGGAAAACCACCTGAATGTGACTGAGGTTAGGGTTACTTCTCAGCTGGCGCATCACAAACTTCTTCCTTTCCTCAGTATGCGATTATCGGGGGTAAATGCAAGCCTTGAAAAGTTTTTCCACATCCTCTTTTGTGAATGTTTCAATGGGATGTTTTTGAAACTTGGGTGTTGCGATTTCTTTTGCGGGATTAGGGAACTTGAACTCCACCTGCAGCCAGCCGAAAAATGATCGGAATGTTACCCACACATTTCGAATGGATTTGGCGGAAAGCGGCTCGGAGCTTCCAGTCCAGCGTCTCGGTTTATATTCGGTCCTCAACCAGGCCATATAGCCGGTCAGGTCGGACGATTGAATTTCCGACACCTCTCGGTCTCCGATATATTTCAACCAATGGCCAAGAGTGAACTCATAGGAGGTAATTGTGCGCTGGCTTAATCCCTCTGCTGTTTTGAATTTTAGGAAGCCTTCAATGGCTTTTGCCAATGAAAGTGAAACTTTGGATTTTGACGTACCCGGCGAACTGCGGTTCATAAGAAATTCCTCCATTTTTGGAAAAATGTCTACCGCTGTGCGACAGGCTAACAAAAAACCAGAGCCCGACGGACTCTGGTTTGACTCTAGTAGCGGGGAGTGGATTCGAACCACTGACCTCCGGGTTATGAGCCCGACGAGCTGCCACTGCTCTACCCCGCAGTGCTTAGTATTATAGAATAAAAAATCTAAAAGTCAAGCTTTATGCCAAACCTTATCCAGGGGTGAACGCTCGTACATATCTCAAAACATTTCCCCTATCCTGCTGCACTAAAATCTCTATCAGGTGGTTTTTTCGATCACCCAAAAGTGGGAAAGCCCCATACGCTGCAAAGGCGTTTTCTCAAGGGCTTGCAGCACAGCCCTCAGAGCTTTGCCCAATCGCGGCCGGCGCTCGATGATATTATCGTAGGCACCAAAGATGGTTCTTTTGATCACGACTTGCACCGGCAGCCCGGCAAACAGGCGTGCCAAATCCGCACGCGTATAGACCCGCACATGCGGCGCGAGTTTATCCCGCAGACGGCGGGGCAGATAGTTGACCAGCGGGATATTGCCAAAATGATATTTGCCGCGCCAATAAATGCCATGCGTCTCAAAGGGATAGCCGCGGTTAGGGCAAAAGAGCACAATGCGTCCGCCCGGTCGCAGCACGCGCACCATCTCACGCACCGTGGCTTGGTCATCCTGCACATGCTCCAGCACCTCATGGCTGAAGACTAAATCTATGCTGCCAGTGGGGAAGGGCAAATGCTCGCCAGCGCCACAAACCACTAGCTCCGCAAAAGCATGGCTTTCTTGCACCCGTGGGAACTCGATATCCAGCCCGACAGCTTGCCAGCTCAGCGGCACCAAGTGGCGCAGATACGTCCCAACTCCGCTGCCATCCACGAGCACCCGCCCATTGATGTGCTCTCCGGCTGCCTCACGCAGCATGGCAAAGCGGCGCTCCTGCCCAGCGCGCCAGACGTGCGAAGGCTCGCCTCGCTCGGCGGCTTTTTCCAAGTTTTCGGGGATGACCTGCGGCATAGGCTTTATTCTACCAGTTTGCCATCCACATAACGAGCATTTATTTCCAATCGACGCCCATCTTAGCACGGCCGCGCAGGTATTTTTCTACAGCAATGCCAGCGGTGGCTCCGTCGGCTGCGGCAATCACAGCTTGCTTGATATGCTGGCAGAGCACGTCCCCCACCGCAAACACGCCCGGCACATTGGTTTGGAACTCGCGATCGACCAAAATGCAGCCTTGCGCGCTGGTTTCGATTTGCCCTTGCAAGAAATCTGTGATGGGCACGCCGCCCTGCAAATAGATAAACACACCTTTTACTACCAGCTTCTGCTCACCTTCTTTGCCGCGTTGGGCGTAAGCAATACCCTCCACATGCGTGTTGCCGTATATCTCGTGTATGGCTGCACCCAAAAGCACTTCGATCTTAGAATTAGCTTTTAGTTCGGCGATCAGCTCTTCTGAAGCCACTAGCTCCGGCGTTGGGCAGAGCAGTGTAACCCGGCTGGCAAAACGTGCGAGATAGAGCGCTTCTTCGACGGCTTCGTCATTTTTGCCTGCCACAGCTACTGCCTCGTCTTTGAAGAAAGCGGCATCGCACACCGCACAATAGGAAACCCCGCGTCCGAGGAACTCCGCCTCGCCCTTGATCAGGTTGCTGCGGCCCAATGAGCCGGTGGCAATGATGACGGCACGGGCAGGATAGACGCCAGCGTTGCCGTAGACAACCTTGGGGTTGCTGGTAAGATCGGTGCCGATAGCTTTGTCGTTCACGTATCGCGCTCCAAAGCTCTCGGCTTGAGCGCGCATTGTTTTAAGCAATTCTTTGCCACTCAGCTCTCCAGGAATGCCAGGGTAATTCGCGATCTTATTGGTGATACCCAATGCGCCGGTGGTGAGGCCCTTATCGAGGATCAGGGTGGAAAGATTTGCCCGCGCGGTGTAAATGCCGGCTGTGGAGCCGGCTGGGCCCCCGCCGATAATCACAACATCGTATACGGCTTCAGGTTGGTTTTCGCTCATCAAATTGCCTCTATTTTTTATTTAATCCAGAATAGTATAACGGACTTGAGCCGTATAAAACAGCCGCGCGTAAGGTTGGTTTTTTTCTGTATCATTTGTATGGGTAAAATCACTGTTCCAGCATGGTACCCTACGGGCAGGATGCGCACTCAGAGACCAGCGAGAACGCTATATCACTGTCATTACGAGGAGGGCGCTCTTTGCCCGACGAAGCAATCTTTTTTTACAACAGCAGAAGATTGCTTCGCCCCTGCGGCGCTCGCCTAAGGGGCTCGCAAAGACAAAATGGGCTGTGAGACCTGCGGTCAACCCGACTCGCACGGTGCCCTACGGGTAGGCTGTGCACTCAGAGACCGGCGAGAACAAGCGCTGCTCTGGTTCCATATAGGATGTATGAGATTCGTTAAATTAATTATGCAAGCCTTGAATCTGCGTTTTAATGGTATATAATCATTTTTTGGAAATGGAGTAAGCTATGCCAATCTATACATATCAATGTGATAACTGCGGAATCCGCTTCGATCAACAACAAAAGTTTACCGATGCGCCGCTGACGATTTGCCCGGAATGCAATGAGCCCAAGCTGCGCAAGGTATACCAGCCGGTGGGGATTGTGTTTAAGGGCAGCGGCTTTTATTCGACCGACCACCGCTCACCTTCGGGTCAGACCTATACCCATCCGAAGGAAGAGACGGCTGGCACAGCCAAATCTGAACCCGCTAATACAGCAGAAAAAGGCTCGTCTGGGGAGGCGGGCAGCAATTCAAACGGCTCTAACGCTGGAGACTAAACGCTCATTTTATTAAATAGCGCAGATTAACTAAAATAGCCAGGGAAAGAACTCTGGCTATTGGTTTTAATTACGAGAAACGTTGACAAATACTACCGGTCGGCGTTTGGTTTCTTCATACAGATATGATTTAGCCAATTTCAAAACATCCTGCTGCAATCTGCCATTGGCATGCTTGGCTAACTTTCCAATCCGCGCTTGCAAGTCATTGAATAATTCTTCCGACTCAGTCGACGTCATAAAGCCGCGGCTGATAATCTCGATATCTTTGAGATCACCACTGCGCTGATCTATCACCAAATTCAGCAGCACGATGCCATCTTGGCTGAGCATTTCGCGCTCGCGCATAACCGAACGGTCAACATCGCCCACGCCGCTGCCATCCACAAATACATAACCTCCCGGGATGCGCTCGCCTAAGCTCATTTCACCATGTGCAAACTCGATCACTCTGCCATTTTCCACAATAGCAATCTGCCTTTCATCCATGCCGACTTCTATGCCTAAGCGGGCATGCTGCTTGAGCATGCGCAGTTCGCCATGAATGGGGATCAGGTAACGTGGCCGAACAAGGTGCAGCATTAACTTAAGCTCTTCTTGGCTAGCGTGACCCGATACGTGCACGGGCGCTAAAGCTTCATACACTACATCCGCGCCCTGCTCAAGCAGGCGGTTGATAGCGCGAGATACCACCTCTTCGTTGCCTGGGATGGGGTGCGAAGAAAGCACCACCGTATCCCCGGGTTTAATATCAAAACGCTTATTGCTGCCATTCGCCAGCCGCCCCAAAATCGAAGTGGGCTCGCCTTGCGAACCAGTCACCAAGAGTAAGACCTTTTCATCAGGGAGTTGTAGTGCTGTTTCGAGCGGCACTTCGAGGTCATCTTCAAAATTGATGTAACCAAGCTCTTTGGCAATGCGCACATTTTCGGTCATGCTCAGCCCAACGAAAGCTATTTTGCGGTGATAGCGCACTGCTGTGTTGATTGCTTGCTGCATGCGGGAAATCAGCGAAGCAAAGGTAGCAATAATAATGCGGCCTTTAGCTTGCTGGAATACCTTATCGAATGCTGGCTCGATAACTTGTTCTGAAGGTGTCCAACCTGGGCGTTCGGCGTTGGTAGAATCAGCCAAAAGCGCAAGTACGCCCTTTTGGGCAAATTCGCCTAATTTAGCATAATCTGTTGGCCAGTTATCCACTGGCGTAAGGTCTAACTTGTAATCGCCTGTGTGCACCACCAAACCAGCAGGCGTTTCGATACCCAAGCCTATCCCATCCGGGATAGAATGGCATACGTGGAAGGTGTGTACCTTGAAAGGACCAATCTGCAGAACGTCGCCGGCTTGGATCGTCTTCAGGTTGGCGTCTTGCACAAACCCGCGCCTGCCGAGCTTGGCTTTGATCAAACCTATGGTCAGCGGCGTGCCGTAAACCGGGGCGTGAACAGCCTCTAAGAGATGGCTGATTGCGCCGGTGTGATCTTCGTGACCGTGCGTGATGACAATACCGCGTACTTTATCAGCGTGTTGCTTAACGTATTCAAAATCG
>Ga0209200_1004905_pt1 | contig 10588 bp, 8 predicted proteins | sample AD_UKC033_MetaG_FD_184406 | JGI IMG/M metagenome (GOLD analysis project Ga0209200, IMG submission 184406) | Active sludge microbial communities of municipal wastewater-treating anaerobic digesters from USA - AD_UKC033_MetaG (SPAdes) (version 2) | ecosystem: Engineered > Bioreactor > Anaerobic >...
GTCCCTGTTTTAAACAAGATAGATTTAGATGGAATAGATATAGAAGAAAGAGAGAAAGAAATTACAGAATTACTTGGCTTTTCTAAAGATGAAATCATTAAAGTCTCTGGCAAAACAGGATTAAATGTAGACCAACTTCTTGACCGCATAGTAGAACAAGTCCCCCCTCCAGTTGGAGACCCTAACAAACCATTAAAAGCTCTAATCTTTGACTCCTTCTACGACGAACATAGAGGTGTAGTCGTAGCTGTAAGAATCTTTGATGGGAGAATAAAACATATACATGGAAAACCAATTGAATTAAATATCCTTCAAAGAAAACAAACCTTCAGACCAACGGAAATTGGAATGTTCACACCAGATTTAGAAGAAACTGGTGAATTAAATACAGGTGAAGTTGGATACATAGCTACAGGACTTAAAGACATTAGCTACTTTACAGTAGGAGATACAATTTCTGACAGAGAAGATACACAACCACTGGCAGGATACAAAACACCTAAACCAAATATATTTGCAACCTTCTTCCCAACAGATTCAGATGAGTACGACAACCTTAAAACAGGATTAAACAAATTAGCATTAAATGATGCATCTTTAACATTTATGGATCAAAGATCAAACCTTCTTGGCTCAGGCTTTAGATGTGGCTTCCTAGGCCTACTACATATGGAAATCGTGCAAGAAAGACTAGAACGAGAGTACGACGCCAGCCTCATAATTACAGCCCCCACAGTAGAGTACAAAGTCACCACAACAGCAGGAGAAGAGATATCTGTACAAACACCACAAGAACTTCCAGACCCTTCAGGCATAAAGGAAATTAGAGAACCATGGGTAAGAACAGAAATACTCACTCCATCCAAATATATGGGAGACCTAATGAAACTATGTCAATCCAGAAGAGGAGAATATGTAAATACAAAATACCTTACAACCAATACAAGTGAACTTAAAATGAGAGACCAATACATAGCCTTAGAGTATGACATTCCACTTGCCTCCCTCATCTCAAATTTCTTTGATCAGATGAAAAACTTAACAAGTGGATATGCCTCAATGGAGTATGAATTCATAGATTTCTTCCCAGCGGACATTGTAAAAGTTTCAATTTTCGTAAATCATGAAGAAATCCCTGCATTGAGTTTCTTAGAGGTAAGAGATGAAGCCCGTTCCAAAGCTACAAAACTACTAGCAGAAATGAAAAGAGTAATTCCAAGACAACAGTTTCCAATTCCCCTACAAGCAGCTATTAATTCCAAAATCATAGCAAGAGAAGATGTTAGTGCATTTAGAAAAGATGTAACTGCAAAACTCTATGGAGGAGATTACTCTAGAAAAAAGAAATTACTTGAAAAACAGAAAAAAGGAAAAGAGAGATTAAAGAAAATTGGAAAAGTAAATATTCCACAAGAAGCTTTCTTAGCCATATTGAAAACATAATGATTACAAAAATCAAATTAACAAATTACAGAAAATTCAAAGATCTTGAATTGGATATTACAAACAATATCGTAGTATTACATGGTGACAATGCCAAAGGGAAAAGCACTGTACTTGAAGCCATACACATCATTACAAACGGCACTTCCCCATGGACATCCTCGGATGATTACATCAACACTGAACAGGATGAAAATGAAAAATTCTCTAGAGTAGAAATAATAGAGGACGAGAAAACCTACTCATTTATGAAAGATAATTCCAAGAGAGTTTTTAAAATAGATAACCACACTACTACGCCCAAGAAGTTCTTCGAACAACACGCTTCCATAATTTTTAACCCTGAACAAATTGAAATCCTTATGATTTCTCCATCCAAAAGAAGAGATTTCCTTGATGAGGTTATCTCTAAAATCAACTACGAGTACAGCGAGACATTAGCTCAGTTTAAGAAAGTTCTTCGACAAAGAAATGCATATCTTAAAAAATTATCTAAGAAATTCTACGAGCAAGGGATAATTGCAAGAAATGATACTCAACTAAACTTTTGGACAAATGAATTTGTAAAATTATCTAAAGATATTCAAAAAAACAGAGAAGAAATTTCTCGAGAACTTTCCTTTGGGAAATTCCATATCGACTATATAAAATCAAACAAAAGAGATAGTTTAGAAAATGAAATCGAGAATTCAAAAAAAAGAGATATTGCAACAGGATATACAAATATTGGACCACATAGAGATGATTGGGATATTATTAATGGGAAAAATATAAAAAGATTTGGCTCTCGTGGAGAAAAAAGATTAGCAATTGGGCAGTTACTTTTTAAAGTTCAGGATTTAATTAATTCAGAGCTTGGTTACTACCCAATACTTCTTTTAGATGATATCTCTTCTGAATTAGATAACAAAAATACAAAAATAATCTTTGACAAAAAGAATATAGTTAAACAACAAACATTCATTACAATAATAAAATATGATGAATTACCAAAAAATATATTAAAACAGGCACAGTTAATTGATTTGAACTCTATTTAGCACTCTCGATTTTTTCTATTTTATCAATACTCCCTTACGGTAGCTCTGTTTTTAGAGGAATCGAATTCGACCCCTTTAAAACTTTTATTTCATTTAATCAAAGTTTCATAATCACCATATACATTACAGTATATGAAAAAACAAATCATACAAGTAAAAGGTGAAGATATAGAATTGATTGTAAAAAACAATCAAGACTATATATCCCTCACCAGCATAGCTAAGTACAAAAATACTCTTCATCCTGATGATATTATTAAAAACTGGTTACGAAACAAGAACACCTTAGAATTCCTTGGTCTATGGGAGAAGATTAATAATGCGAATTTTAAACCCGTCGAATTCGACGGGTTTAAATCCCAAGCAGGTACAAATACATTTGTGATAACACCAAAGCAATGGATCAGGAATGTGTCTTCTATCGGGATAATATCGAAACCTGGTAAATATGGCGGAGGTACATATGCACACAAAGATATTGCCTTTGAATTTGCTTCATGGATATCACCTGAGTTTAAGCTATACCTTATAAAAGAATTTCAAAGATTGAAAGAAGATGAATCCAGAAGAAATTCTTTGGATTGGAATTTGACACGAACATTAGCAAAAGTAAATTACAAAATACATACTAGATCAATAAAGGAAAATATCGTGCCACAATTAGTTACCAAGAAACAAAAAACTTTTGTATATGCAAACGAAGCAGATGTTTTGAACGTCGCTCTTTTTGGACTTACTGCAAAAGAGTGGAGAGAGAGTAATTCAGAGAAGGAAGGTAATATTCGAGATTATGCAGATATTAGACAATTGATATGCCTATCCAACTTAGAAAGTCTTAATGCTGAATTAATTCGTGATGGTTTAAGCCAAAAAGAAAGATTACTTAAGCTCAATATCACTGCAATATTCCAAATGAGAGCATTAACAGGTATAGAAGATCCCTTTTGTCCACTCTGTGCTTTACTTTAAATAATCTTCTAGCTTTTCCTTTTTAAAATCTTCTTCAAAAAACTCTATTCTTCCTTTCTTGTAATTTCTTTCTATCCTTTTTAAATCTGGTTTATGATTTGAAATATACATAAAAGATATCTGGAGTAGATAGAAAACAGTATTTAGAAATTTAATAAAAAAATTAGCATTCTTTCCTCTAGAAATTTTGGTATACAACAAATCCTTCTTTACAAAATATGACTCTCTTAACCAAGGATTGTTTGAATAAATAAAATTAAGATACTTCTCATTGTATATAGGAACAAGAAACATTAATTCATGGAAATTAAATATGTCATTGTCGAATTTCAAACCTCTCTCCTCACATATCATGTTTAAACAGAGTTTGTTTTTAATAACTTTATGCCTTTTTGCTCTAATTTTGTTATGGAAAAGATTAGCTATAGATATCAACCCCCTGCATACCCATGCTGTTCCATCTTTTACAACAACAAATACATCAATGTCATCTTCCTCTTTCGCAAATCCTGCTCCAACTGAACCAGATACTCCTATGAATTTAACCCAATTAAAAATTTTTAATACTTTAACTATATTTTCTGCATATTCTAATTTCCCTTTTGCTATCTCGTTCTCATTTTGTTCATACTTTTCCTTAGATTCTCTTAGGAAACTCTTTCCCCAAATCCTTTTAATATCATCTTTTTTTAATGATGCACCCATCAAAGTCCTAAACTTTTCTAGATTTTCCACACTCTTTTTTATATCTTCCATTCTTTATTATATTACATCTAAAACTTTTCCCAATATTCTGGTAAACTAAATGAAGAAAATACTTAAAGCTGCCTTAATGAGACAACATCCAATACCACAAAATATATTAGATGTAGAGTTCAAACTCTTTACTAAGTTTACTCTAAAAGAATTTGCATACCTAGCCATAGGACTTGGGTTTGGTGGACTAATGATATATCTTACTGTTAAAGGCATGATTCCAAGTCTTCTCGGTATTCCAATTTTCATTTTTTCATCTGGTGCAGGGATCTTCCTTGCATTAGTACCAATTAATGACCAAGATGCTGACCTCTTTCTTAAAAATTACATAACTGCAATCTCTTCCCCTACTCAAAGAGTATGGATGAACAAAAAGATCAGAGATGAAAGAGCAAAACCATTAATTAAACCAACAAAGGAAGGAACATTGGTACACAAAGAAACTCCAGAGAAACCGAAGATAATTGGAGCAACACAGATACCAGAACCAACTGAAATACAAGAGGAGCAGGTCCAACAACCAGTCAAAAGTATCCCATCTTCTTTTTTACAAATTAATAGTGAGAATATTTCTGCCTACCAATTTAGTATTAAGACACTAGATTCTCTTCCAGGAAATATAAATATATGGTTATGCACAAAAAGTATGAAACCAATTCCAAATGTAATAGCATATTTAAAAGATAAAGAAGGAAAAGTGTTGTATGCTAACAAAACCGGACCAAATGGATACTTCCTTACAAATAAAATGTGGGATTCTGGTATATATACACTTGAATTTCAACATCCACAATACCAATTTCCGAAGGTACAGTTGATTCTAGTGGATAAAAATGTAAAATTACCAATTAAAATTAATAACATCTGATGTGGACAACAAGGCAAGAGCAAGAGCCATAAACTCAACACAAGAGCATATAGAGGTCAAAGATATCAGAGATGACTTAATTATTACTAAAAGTGGTGTAGTATCAATGGTAATACAAACATCTGCAATAAACTTTGACCTTCTTGCGGAGTATGAACAAGACAATAAAATATATGCCTTTGCTGGACTTCTTAATTCTCTTAATTTCAAAATCCAAATACTCATTAGAACAAGAAGAATAGATATCACAAATTACGTAGAATATCTTCGTTCAAAGAAAACAGATTCCATGAGTGAAGGATTAAAAAAACAATTAGAAATATATACTTCGTTTATACAAAAATTAATAGTCCAAAACGACGTCTTAGACAAGTCTTTCTACATAGTAATTCCTTACAACCAAGGTTCCTACCTACCAAATACAAGCATATTCAAATCTAAGAAGGATAAAGAGGAGCAGGAAGAGGCATCAAGATTACAAACAGAACAGTTGATTGAAAAGGCCAAAATATTTCTTCAGCCAAAGAGAGACCATGTACTTAAACAGCTCGGAAGAATGGGCCTTATGGGCCACCAATTAACCACCAAGGAACTTTTAACAGAAATATATACAATATATAACCCGGAAGAAGAAGATGACAGAGAATAATAATAACTATAATAGAACATTCGAGAGTAAGACTGTCCAGCAATTGAAGGAGAAGGAAGTACAAACAAAATTCAGTACATTTAAAGAAGAGGTTAAAACAGAGAATACAGAAAGCACGAAGAAGGTAGAAGATGCTCAGAGGTACAATGATCCTGCCGAAGAGAAAAAGAAAGTAAATCCTCTATTAAAATTGATAGATAAACTCTCTAGAAAAGAAAAAATTGAGGAAGAAAAACAAAGATACGAAAGTACATATACCGATGTGGACACAGTTGCCAAAGATTTAACAATACAAGACATAATAGCTCCAATTGATTTAGAGGTAGATTTCAATGATTTACAAATTGGAGATTATTATGCCAGAACACTTTTCATAAGTGGTTATCCACGTTTTGTCGGTCCAAACTGGCTTTCTCCAATTGTTAATTTTGAGCACTCCCTTAGAATTAGTACATTCTACTATCCCGTGGATTCGAAAACGATTCTGGAAAAATTAAAGAAAAAGATAGGAGAAATGGAAGCATCTCTGTACTCTCAGATGGAAGATAGGAAAGTTGTAGATCCTTCGTTAAAAGTAGCACTTTCAGACGCCCAACAGCTTCAAGATTCCATAGCAGAAGGAACAGAAAAGTTTTTTCACTTTGCTATGTACGTAACAATATATGCCAGAAACAAAGAATTACTTGAGAAATATTCTCGTAATGTAATCTCTACATTTGCCGCAATGAATGTAACTGCAAGACCGGCTACCTTGCAACAGGAACAGGGGTTCATAAGTACACAACCAATTGGAGTAGACAAACTCTACATAACAAGAAATATGGATACCACATCCATTGCTACAACATTCCCATTTGTTTCCTCAGAGTTAACAATGGACCATGGAATCATGTATGGAATTAACCTGCATAACAAAAGCCTTGTCATCTTTGACCGTTTTGAGCTTGAAAATGCAAATACCGTAGTATTTGCTAAAGCCGGAGCAGGAAAAAGCTACTTCGTAAAACTTGAAGCTTTAAGAAGTCTTATGCTCGGAACAGAGATAATCATCATAGACCCTGAAAGAGAATACGAGACACTCTGTACCGCTGTAAATGGCGCTTACATATCTTTCTCGCAGGACAAAGGTAACAAGATGAATCCATTTGAACTCTCAGGTGTAAAAGATGAAGGAGATGATGAATTAAGGATGAAACTTCTTGCATTACATGGATTTTTCAAAATTCTCTTTGGAGGATTAAACAATATTGAAGAATCTCTCTTAGATAGAGCCCTGATTCTTACATATAGAGAAAAAGGTATAACATTTGACCCATCTACACAAACAAAGAAACCTCCGTTGCTTGAAGATCTCTATAAAGTCCTAAGGGGAATGGCTGAAACCGAAGCACATGATCTCTCCAAAAGAATGGAAAAGTACATCATTGGAAGTGCAGCAGGAGTATTTAACGAAGAGAGTAATTTTGAAATCAACAATCCGTTCACTGTCTTTAGTGTAAGAGACTTACAAGAAGAACTAAAACCCTTAGCTATGTACCTTATGCTCGACTTCATATGGACAAGAATTAGAAAAGATATTAAACGAAGACTCCTCATAGTAGACGAGGCTTGGTATATGATGCAGAGTCCTGATTCTGCAAGCTTTATGTACTCAATTGCAAAAAGAGCTAGAAAATACTACCTAGGACTCACTACCATTACTCAAGATGTTACTGACTTCTTAAACAACGATATGGGTAAAGCAATAATTTCAAACTCCTCACTTCAGGTCCTAATGAAACAAAGTCCATCTGCTGTAGAAAAATTACAGCAAGTATTTAATCTTTCCGACGGAGAGCGAAACTACCTTCTTAACTGTGATCGTGGACAAGGACTCTTCTTCGCAGGTTCCAACCATGTTGGTATACAGATACTCTCTAGCCAAGCAGAACACGAACTTGTAACTTCAGATCCTAAAGATTTGGAAAGAAAGAAGAGTATGCAGGGAATGACAGATACCAGAGGTCTTGAAGAAATGTCTCAAATATATGAGCCACCAGCACAACAATCCTCTTCAGAAGAGATAGGGAACGTTCAAAGACAGGACCAGATAATTCGAAAAGCCATACAGAAAAGAATAGAAGATGAGACAGTTATAAAAGATGAAAGAGAAAGATACAAAAAAGAGTTGGAAGAAAAAATCAAAGAAGAGGAGAAATTACTTAATCCACAAAAGTTAAAAAACCAACGAAGTTTTCTAGAGGAGTTAAAACAAGATACTCTTTCAGGGCAGGTAATACAATCTAGACAGGATATACAAAAAGATAAACAACATCTTACTCCACAAGGTTTAGTTGAAAGCTATCAAAATAATGGACAAAAACAAACAGTTTAATATTGTTAACGAAAATAATTACCTTGTAACAAAGGGAGTTGAAGTCTCTTCAATCTCCCCTAACAAACTTACTTCCGACTTAGAACAATTAAATAAAGCGGAAGAAAAAACAACCTACAAGGCAAACATTGCAAAGGGGGTAAAAGATCCGCTGGTATATAGAGCAATGAGTGCTTTGAGATTGGCAAATCCATTTAAGGGATATTAGCTAAGAGGACCCTGATCTATATTCAAGAATTGTTTTAAATTCTCCTGTGTTATTACAACTGGTATTTGCTTACCCTCGATGATTATCCTTGCTGCTCTTCTAGCTATAGTGGCAATGTTCCTTTCTAACTGTCTAATACCAGCATCAAAACCCACGGGTCTAATTATCATTGGCCATACATTATCATCAATTCTAAGATATTCACCTGATATTTGAAGTGCTTGTAGAACCTTAGGAAGGATATATCTCTTCGCAATTATTTCCTTCTCCTCATCACTGTAGCTTGTAAATCTAATAATCTCTACCCTATCCAAAAGTGCTGCAGATAATCCTCCAAGGTTGTTTGCAGTACAGATGAAGAATACATTAGATAAATCTATTGGGTAATCTACATAATGATCTACAAAATTACCATTTTGTTCTGGATCTAGTATCTCAAGAAGTGCTGCCATAACATCATTAAGGAGACCTGCATTTCCGCTTGCCTTTTCTATTTCATCGAGAAGTATAACTGGATTCATAGTCCCACACCTAATTAGAGATTTAACAATCTGACCAGGTTCAGAATCTATTGAATATTTTGGGGTCCCTCTAAGAGTCCTTACATCACCCATTGCTCCCAGAGAAATTCTCGCAAATTTTCTCCCCATTGCATTCGCAATTGATTCCGCAATGGAGGTTTTGCCTACACCCTGTAAACCTATGAACAAAAATACTGGGGCTTTGGAATTTGGCTTAAGGGCAACGGTTGGTTGAGGTCTGTAAGACATATCCGTAGCAACCTGTGTGGGAATTCTGTTTCTTTGCATATTCTCAAGCTGCATAGCTGCAAGATAATCAAGAATCAATTCTTTGATGCTGTCCATACCGTAGTGTGTTTCATCCATCAGTCTCTTTGCATTTGATATATCCAAATTGTCTTTTGAAACAGCACCAAATGGGATTTTTGTAATCCAGTTTACATATTTAATCATAGTATCGAATTCAGAACCGTATACTCCACGTTTTATCATGGATTTAAGCCTTAGAAGATTCTTCATGGTTTCTTCCTTCAAATCCAAAGGAAGATTGGAAGTAACAAGCTTGTTTTCTAATGCAAGAATATCTCCCATTGAGTCTTCATTCATACTCCCCGTATTATTTTGTAAGAAATTTGTATCCGAATAATTCATAGTAGGCAGATTTTACTGTTATCCTAGTGTATATTTCATTACTGATTAAGTCAAATATTTTGACATTATATATGACAAATGATAGCCTTAGAATAGATAAAATTATACTGCCTTAAAATGAAAAAACTTTCTATCTATTTGTTTCTCGTTGCATTCGCTTTTCTTCCACTAAAAGCTTTAGCAGCAGTCGACATTACTCTTGAGGATAAATCTACTACTACACAAAAAAGTGTAGATATACTTGTAAATACGGGTGCGGATACCACAGAGAAAATAGGATTTCAGATCCAAGCTTCAGAAGGTGTAACCATCTCCTCCATTTCAGATGACAGTACTGTATGTAGTTCGTTTTCCTACACCAACGTGTCAAACTTACTAACAATAACCTGTACCGTTACAGAGGCAAAGGCCTTAAATGGAAATGTTGCTACAATACTTTTTGCACCTAACTCAGATGATTATGCATTTACAGTATCTCAAACTACTGGTTTGGATTTGGGTACTTTAACATTGGGAACAGTTACAGATGTAACAAACGTAGCAGAAGAGGTAACAACTGCAGCACCAGTAGTTACAACAACTACAACAGAGACAGAAACCACAAAAAGCTTCCAAGATATGCTTACAGACTATCTTCCATACATCTTAATTGGTGGAGCAACTATTTTACTAATTAGCATTCTTGGAATATTACTTAGTAAGAAGAAAGATGGAAAACCAGAAGAAGTAGTAACTCAAGTTGAAGAAACAAAAGAAGAGACCCCAGCAGTATCTGAGAGTCGTCCTACAGATATAGATAATATATCTAACAATCTATACACACCCCAGGTTAAGGAAGAAACAATACAGGAGAAATTAGAGGAACAGCCTGTACAGCTACAGAGCACAGAGGCTCCTTCAGCAGCAACTGAATCCAATGATTTAGCAGATTTAATGGCAAAAGATAGCTCTTCAGTTACAGAAGAAGTACCTACTCCTGACTTTAATGCCATGCCAGTTGAAACTCCTGCACCTACACCAGAGTTCAACGCTATGCCAATTGAAACTCCGACACCAGTAGTTGAGGAAACAACACCTGCTCCTGACTTTAACGCTATGCCCGTTGAAAC
>Ga0209200_1004910_pt1 | contig 10574 bp, 7 predicted proteins | sample AD_UKC033_MetaG_FD_184406 | JGI IMG/M metagenome (GOLD analysis project Ga0209200, IMG submission 184406) | Active sludge microbial communities of municipal wastewater-treating anaerobic digesters from USA - AD_UKC033_MetaG (SPAdes) (version 2) | ecosystem: Engineered > Bioreactor > Anaerobic >...
GGGATCCATCTTGCCCAGGTCCAGACCGACGATGCACCACAGGGCGATGTCGATGAGGACGACGAGCAGGAAGAGGAGTTTGTTGGACTTCAGGTACGCGGGGGTCACGACGGTGAGGAAGCCGGCCCCGGCCATCCAGGTCCATCCCTCGACGTAGCCATGGGGCGCCATGCCGAACTTGATCATGAAGAATTTAGCGAGTACGCTCAGCGAGGCGCCGAACATGAAGAAGGCCGAAAAGAACAGGAAGACGTTGCCGCCGGTGATGTTATGATCCTTCAATTCCATGACGGCCACGGTGTATTGGACGACGCCGCCGCCGACGAGCCATGCAAACAGGATGGGAAGGCCTTCTACCTTTACCCAGCCCATAAATACTGCGCCAAAACCAAAGCAAGCAACAGCAAGGGCGCCCAGACCGGCAGGTCCGGGAGATGCGAAGGTATGCTCTTGTGCCATGATTACGAGTCCTCCTTTTGGTGATGATCATGAAGCGATGAATGGAAACAATAGCTGCCTGAAACCGAAGCGGTGGAAGGCCTCTCCCATTCGAGCCCTCCCGCTCCAACAATCCGTTCTTTCACCTCCTTTCGACTGGATTTCCCTTGTCTGCAAAATACCCCTGAAACCCTGCGGTTGCTTTTATCGGGATGCGACGGGACGGGAATACGCCGCCCCAAGCCTGTTTCGGTTGTGCAGGATGAAATTTTGAGAGGCATCCTGCACAACCGGAACGCGGAAAAAGGTTGGCACAGAACACGGCCTATTCTTGCCGGTCCCGGCGTGAAAATCAATGTAGGGGGATCGTAGGAAAAATAGATAAGGCGGTTCTATGGGGACTGGAAGAAAGATCCGCGGTATTGACTTGGCCCGCCGTTGCCGGTATGATGCCGGAAAAGCAAGCCCCCGGAATCATGCGTGAACCGGGGCCCTTGTCCTGGGGCCATGCCGCAGCCTCATCCGAGTGAGCTCGCGGGGATGGTCTTTTTTCGTTAACCCCGGCCGGGGCTCCTTATGGAACTCTTCATCCTGGCGGCGGTGAGCCTCACCATCGCCGTCTCCCTGCTCCTCAAGAAGGAAAAGGACGCCGTCCAGGTCTCCTTTGCGCTCGTGTGCCTGGCCCTCTTCCTCCAGAAGGGGGGCACCTTCTTCGACGGCCTCTTCGCGGATCCTCTATGGCGCGTCGTGAGCAGCGCGGGGCTGCTGTGCCTGCCGCCCTGCCTGCTCGAGTTTTCCCGCAGCCTGCTCCGCGGAAAGAGCTTCCTGTCCCGCAAGGAGGTCGCCGCCGCGTCGGTCATGAGCGTGCTCTGGGCCGCCGGGCTCTTCACGCCCTTTGCCCGGGCCACGTGGTTCGAGCCGGCGCTCCAGGCGTACCTCGGCCTGGCGATCCTCTACTGCCTCGGCGCCCTGCTGCTGTTCATCCGCCGGCGCGCCCCCGGCGTGGAGCGCACCCGGATGGTCTACGTGACCATGGCCTGCGCCGTCACGGCGGCCGTGAGCCTGCTGGACGTCTTCCACTACCTGGGCTTCCGGTTCCCCCCGGTCTCCAACCTGGCCCTGGCGGGCCTGCTGTACTTCGTGCTCATCATCATCCTGCACCCGCGCCTCCCCGAGCTCTACGAGATCATGGTGCGCGGCCTCGTCGTTTCGGTCGTCACGCTCTTCGCCACGAGCGTCTTCTTCTTCATCCTGGGCCTCTTCGGCACGATCACGCCGGTCTACTTCACCCACGTGCTGACGGCCTCCTTCATCATCGTCATCTCCTACGACCCCTTCCGGTTCATCATGAAGAAGGTCTTCAACTATTTCTTCCCCGAGGCGAAGGACATCTTCTCGTCGATCTACGGCTTCGACCAGGAACTGGAAAAGGAGAAATCGCAGCTGCTCGAGGAGATGGCCACGGCCCTGGCCCACGAGATCCGCAACCCCCTGGGCTCCATCAAGGGCGCCGGCCAGTACCTGCGCTCCGAGACGGACAACCCCGAGAGCCGCAAGCTCCTCGACGTGATCGTCGAGGAGGCCGACCGCCTCAACAACGTGGTGACGCAGTTCATGAACTACGCGAAGCCCTACGCGGTGAGCCCGAAGCTCTATGACGTCAACGGGATCATCGAGAAGGCGGTCGAGGTCATCCGGGTGAGCGGTCTGCCCGAGGGCGTCACCGTCGCGACGGAGCTCCACCCCGACCTGCCCCAGGTCTTCGTCGACGGCGAGCAGATGAAGCAGGTGATCCTCAACATCGCCTTCAACGGCATCGAGGCCATGCCCGACGGGGGAACCCTCACGATCCGCACGACCCGCATCGAGAGCGAGGAGGGAGGGGCCGTGGGGATCTCCGTCCGGGACACGGGCAGAGGGATGTCGAAGGAGGACCTCCAGAACATCTTCAAGCCGTTCTTCACGACGAAGGAGCGGGGCGTGGGCCTGGGGCTGGCCATCTGCCGGCGGATCGTCCAGAACAACAACGGCTCCATCCGGGCGAAGTCCATCCCCGGCTACGGGTCGATCTTTTACATCCGGCTGAATTTGCCTTCGGCATGAGCTGCTCCGTCGGCAACCATCATTGCATGTCATGCCGGACCCGATCCGGCATCCCGTTCTTTGTGGATTCCCGCTTTCGCGGGAATGACGTTCTCCGATGGCATTCAGGAATATGCAGGGTCTCCGACTATCCGCGGTGAACACCACGGCAAGTTGAATTCGTGACGAACTTGTCCCGAAGACCGCATCCTGAAAGGGCCTTGACGACCGGGGCAAAGTACACTAAAGTCTGACTCTCAATCTCCCGTCCATGGAAACTCGCGTGTCGAAAATCCCGCCGAAAAAAATCCTCATCGTCGATGACGAGGTCAACATGCGCCTCGTGCTCAAGGCGATGCTCACCAAGGAGGGCTACGAGGTCGAATCGGCGGCCGACGGCCTCGAGGCCCTCGCCCTGCTGAAGCGCCACGACGTGACGGCCTGCGTGACCGACCTCAAGATGCCGAAGCTCGACGGCATGGGCCTCCTGAGCCGCATGGCCGAGGAGTACCCGGCCGTCCCCGTCATCCTCATCACGGCCCACGGGACCGTGGCCACGGCCGTGGACGCCCTCAAGAAGGGGGCCTTCGACTACATCACCAAGCCCTTCGACCAGGAGGAGCTCAAGCGCGTCATCGGCAAGGCCGTCAAGACGAGGGTGCTGAGCGACGAGGAAATCCAGCTGGCCCCGGCCGAGATCGACCGCAGCGAGATCGTGGGGTCCGGCGCGCAGATGGCGAAGATCTTCGAGATCATCCGGAAGGTGGCCCCCACGACGACGACGATCCTCATCACCGGCGAGACGGGGACCGGGAAGGAGCTCGTGGCCAACGCGATCCACGCCGGCAGCCCCCGGAAGCACAACCCCTTCATCAAGATCAACTGCTCGGCCATCGCCGAGAACCTCATCGAGAGCGAGCTGTTCGGCTACGAGAAGGGCGCCTTCACGGGGGCCGTTGCCAGCAAGCCCGGGCGCTTCGAGCTGGCGCACAAGGGGACGCTATTCCTCGACGAGATCGGCGACCTGCCCCGGGAGATGCAGGTCAAGCTCCTGCGGGTGATCCAGGATCAGGAGTTCGAGCGCGTCGGCGGCATCCAGACGATCAAGGTGGACGTGCGGCTCGTGGCCGCCACGAACCGCAACCTCCAGCAGGACGTCCGGGAGGGCCGCTTCCGGGAGGATCTGTTCTACCGGCTCAACGTCATGCCGATCCACGTCCCGCCCCTGCGGGAGCGCAAGGAGGACATCCCGGCCCTGCTCGACTACTTCATCGGGAAGTTCAACCGCAAGCTCGGCCGCCGCATCGCCGGGGCGGACCCCGAGGTCGTGGATCTCCTGATGGATCACGACTGGCCCGGCAACATCCGGGAGCTGGAGAACCTCGCCGAACGGCTCGTTCTCATGGCCCGGGGCGAGACGATCGTCATGGGCGACGTCCCCGCCGAGCTCATCGAGGCCGTCGAGGCCCGGACGCAGGCCGGAACGCCGGACGAGAAGCGGTCCATCAAGGAGCTCATCCGGGAGAAAACGGAGGACATCGAGAAGCAGATGATCATCCGGGTGCTCGAGGAGTGCGAGGGCAACATCTCGAAAGCGGCCCGGCAGCTGGGCCTCAGCCGCCGGGGCCTGCATCTGAAGCTGGCAAAATACAGTCTCCGCTGAGCGCGGAAGGAAGAGAGACCATGGTCAACCGGATCGAAATCGGTTTCAGGAAGAACATCCGCGACGCCCTGGGCGAAAAGGTCAGGCGTCGCATCGTCGAGAACCTCCGGCTCGACGTGGAGCAGGTCGGCACGATCGACGTCTTCACCATCGAGGGCGCCCTGACGAAAGCGGAGCTGCGGCAGGCCGCCGCGGGCCCCCTGTCGGACCCCGTGATCCAGCGCCACGCCGTCAACCGCGGCCTGGCCGAGAACTTCGACTGGCTCATCGAGGTGGGCTTCCGCCCCGGCGTGACGGACAATGTGGGCAAGACGGCCACCGAGGCCATCGAGCTGCTCATCGGCAGGCGCACGCCCCTGAAGGTCTACACGTCCCGGCAGTACGTGATCCGCGGCAGGATCAGCCGCGACGAGGCGGAGCGGATTGCCTCGGGCGTGCTCGCCAACGACCTCATCGAGCGCTACGAGATCGTCGACGGCAGGGGCTGGGATCCGAAGCAGGGCATGAAGCCCACCGTGCCCAAGGTGACAGGCTCGGACGACCCGCGCATCGCGGAGATCGACCTCAACGTCCCCGACGCGGAGCTGATGGCCATCAGCAGCCGGGGGACGCTCGCCCTGTCTCTCGAGGAGATGAAGGCCATCCAGGCCTACCTGAACGATCCGGCCGTCATCGAGGCCCGCCGGACCGTGGGGCTCGGCGCCAGGATCACCGACATGGAGCTCGAGGTGCTCGCCCAGACCTGGTCGGAGCACTGCAAGCACAAGATCTTCAACAGCTTCATCACCTACGAGGAGGAGGGCGGCCGGCGGCTCGAGATCGACTCGCTCTTTGCGACCTGCATCAAGCGCTCGACACAGGAGATCCGCGAGCGCCTCGGCGCGGCGGACTGGTGCCTCTCGGTCTTCGTGGACAACGCCGGCGTGATCAAGTTCAACGACGACTGGAATCTCGTCTTCAAGGTGGAGACCCACAACTCGCCCTCGGCCCTCGACCCCTACGGCGGGGCGCTCACGGGCATCGTGGGCGTCAACCGCGACCCCTTCGGCACCGGCAAGGGCGCGCGGCTCATCTTCAACACCGACGTCTTCTGTTTCGCCGACCCCTTCTACGACAAGCCGCTGCCGAAGCGGATCCTGCACCCGCGGCGCATCTTCGAGGGCGTGCGCGAGGGCGTCGAGCACGGCGGCAACAAGAGCGGCATCCCCACGGTGAACGGCTGCATCGTCTTCGACGACCGCTACCTCGGCAAGCCGCTGGTCTACTGCGGCACGGCGGGGATCATGCCCGCCGAGATCCTCGGCGAGCCGAGCCACGTGAAGTCGATCCGGCCCGGGGACCTCGTCGTCATGACCGGGGGCCGCATCGGCAAGGACGGGATCCACGGCGCGACGTTCTCCTCGGAGGAGCTCCACGAGGACTCGCCCGTCTCGGCCGTCCAGATCGGGGACCCCATCACGCAGAAGAAGATGACGGACTTCCTGCTCATGGCCAGGGACCGGGGCCTGTACCGGGCCATCACCGACAACGGCGCCGGCGGTCTCTCGTCCTCCGTGGGCGAGATGGCGTGCATGTCGGGCGGCGCGGAGCTGGACCTGATCCACGCGCCCCTGAAGTACGCGGGTCTCGCCCCCTGGGAGATCCTGCTCTCCGAGGCGCAGGAGCGCATGAGCCTGGCCGTCCCGCCGGAGAAGATCGACGAGTTCATGGCCCTGGCCCGCAAGATGGAGGTGGAGGCCACCGTCCTGGGCACCTTCACCGACACGGGCAAGTTCCGCGTCCGCTACGGGGGCAGGACGGCGGCCTGTCTCGACATGAAGTTCCTGCACGAGGGTGTGCCCCAGATGAAGCTCACGGCCAAGTGGGCGCCCCCGCGCCACCCCGAGCCCGATTTTCCCGAGCCCGCCGATTACGGCAGGGCCCTCAAAGCCATGCTTTCGCGCCTCAACATCTGCAGCAAGGAGTATGTCGTGCGCCAGTACGACCACGAGGTCCAGGGCGGCAGCGTCATCAAGCCGCTCGTGGGCATCGCCAACGACGGTCCCAGTGACGCCGCCGTCATCCGCCCGGTGCTGGAGTCCTTCGAGGGGGTCGTCGTGGCCAACGGCATCTGCCCGCGCTACAGCGACATCGACACCTGGCACATGGCGTCCTGCGCCATCGACGAGGCGGTGCGCAACGCCGTCGCCGTGGGCGCCTCGCTCGAGAGGCTCGCGGGCCTCGACAACTTCTGCTGGTGCGATCCCGTCCAGTCGGAGAAGACGCCCGACGGCCATTACAAGCTCGCCCAGCTCGTGCGGGCCAACCTCGCCCTCTACGAGCTCACCCGCCTCTACGGCGTGCCCTGCATCTCGGGCAAGGACAGCATGAAGAACGACTACCAGATCGGCGAGACGAAGATCTCCATCCCGCCCACACTGCTCTTCTCGGTCATCGGCCGCATCGAGGACGTGCGCAGGGCCGTGACGATGGACGCCAAACGCGCGGGGGATCTGGTCTACGTGCTCGGCGAGACGAAACGGGAGCTGGGCGGCTCCGAGTGGTACGCCCTGCACGGCTTCATCGGCAACGACGTGCCGAAGGTGGACGGCGAGCGCGCCCTGACGCTCTACCGGGCCCTTGCGAAGGTCATCCCCGAGGGGCTCGTGGCCTCCTGCCACGACTGCTCCGACGGGGGCCTCGGGGTGGCCCTGGCCGAGACGGCCTTCTCGGGGGGCCTCGGCATGGACGTCGACCTGGCGGCGGTCCCCGCGACCGGGATCTCCCGGGACGACGAGATGCTCTTCTCCGAGTCCCAGAGCCGGTTCGTCGTGACCGTGCGCCCGGAAAAGAAGGCGGCCTTCGAGGCGGTGATGGCGGGCAACACGCTGGCCTGCGTCGGCGCCGTGACGGGCGAGGGCCTCTTCCGCGTCAAGGGCCTCAAGGGCGGCGTGATCCTCGAGGAGACGATCGGGGATCTGAAGGAAGCGTGGCAGAGGACGCTTCGATTTTAGCGATTTCGATTGAAAGCGTTCCTCGCCCGATACGGCTTGTTCGACCGTACTGCATCCCGCTGCGCTGCAGACGCAAAAACTCGCCTTCGGGCTCAAACAGCTTGCGCTGCGGCCGCTCCGCTTCGATGAGTGCGGTGCCCGAAAAAGCCGTAACTCGGGCTACGGAACCTTCGAATCTCAACTGCAAATCAGGGAAGGAAGAGAATGCCGAGAATTGTAAAATCGATTGTCTTGACGGGCAACGGGACGAACTGCGAGCGGGAGATGGCCCACGCCTGCCGGCTGGCGGGGTCGGACGAGGTGGACATCGTCTACATCCACGAGATCCTCAACGGCGAGAAGCGCCTCGACGATTATCACTTCCTGAACCTGCCCGGCGGGTTCCTCGACGGCGACGACCTGGGCTCGGCCAAGGCGGCCGCCAACCGGATCGTCCACGCCAGGGTGAAGGGGAGCGGCGAGCCCCTGCGCGAGCAGTTCCTGCGATTCATCGGCGAGGGCAAGCTCATCCTCGGCGTCTGCAACGGCTTTCAGCTCATGGTGAAACTGGGCATCCTGCCCGCCTTCGACGGCGAGTGCTTCCGGCAGACGGTGACGCTCTCCTTCAACGACTCGGGGCGCTTCGAGGACCGCTGGGTCTGGCTTGCGGTCAACGCCGAGTCGCCCTGCGTCTTCACGCGCGGGCTGAAAAAGGTCTACCTCCCCGTGCGCCACGGCGAGGGGAAGTTCATGGCCAAGAGCGCCGCGATCCTCAGGCGACTGCACAGGCAGCAGCAAGTGGTCATGCGCTACTGCTCGCCCGACGGCGACGAGCCCACCATGGAATACCCCGCCAACCCCAACGGCGCCGTCGACGCCATCGCCGGGATCTGCAACGAGACGGGGCGGCTCTTCGGCCTGATGCCGCACCCCGAGGCCTACACCCACTTCACCAACCACCCCCGCTGGACCCGTGAGGATCTCCCCGAGGAGGGGATGGGCCTGGCATTTTTCAAGAACGCGGTAGAGTTCATCCGCAGCGACGAGTTCGAGCAGAAGCCGGTGAGGATCGCGGAAGCGGGATAATGGAGGTGACAGGTAACAGGTAACAGGTAACAGGTAAAGGGAACGAGTGGGGGGAGAAAGACGATGGCCGACACGTTCAAGGCGCTGGTGCTGAGGCAGGATGGCGAAACGGTCCGGCATGCCGTCGAGCAGCTCACGGCGGACGATCTGCCCGAGGGCGACGTGCTCGTGGCCGTCGAGTATTCGTCTTTGAATTACAAGGACGCCATGGCCGTCACCGGAACGGGCAAGATCGTCCGCGAGTACCCCATGGTGCCGGGCATCGATTTGGCGGGCACCGTCCTGGAGTCGAAGTCGCCCTTCTACAAGGAGGGCGACCGGGTCGTCCTGACGGGCTGGAGCGTGGGGGAGCGCCACTGGGGCGGCTACACCCAGAGGGCCCGCGTGAAGTCCAACTGGCTCGTCCCGCTGCCCGAAGGCTTGAGCACGCATGGGGCCATGGCCATCGGGACGGCCGGCTTCACGGCCATGCTCTGCGTCATGACGCTCGAGGAGGCGGGGGTCAAGCCCGGCGGGGGAACGGTCCTCGTGACGGGGGCGGCGGGCGGTGTGGGGAGCGTGGCCGTGGCGGTCCTGGCCAACCTGGGATACCGGGTCGCCGTGCTGACGGCCCCCGGCCAGGAGGACACGCACGAGTATTTGCAGGATCTCGGCGCCACGGACTTCGTCGCAGGGCCGGAGTGGGCGGAAACGCCCCGGCCGCTGGAGGCCCAGCGATGGGCCGGCGCGATCGACACGGTGGGGGGCAGGGTCCTCGCCCGGGTGCTGGCCGAGATGAACTACGGGGGCTGCGTGGCGAGCTGCGGCCTCGCAGGAAGCTCCGATCTGCCGACGACGGTCATGCCTTTCATCCTGAGAGCCGTGAGCCTTCGCGGCGTCGACTCCGTCATGTGCCCGATCCCGCGCCGCAAGGCGGCCTGGTCGCGGCTGGTCAGGGACCTTCCGGCCGCCGCGCTCGAAAAGATCACGCCGGGGATCATCCCGCTCGGTGACGTTCCGAAGTACGCGGTCGATCTGCTGGCCGGCAAAATCCGCGGGCGTCTCGTCGTCGGCCTGAGGGCCTGAAAGACGGGGGGCGGGGTGTAGGGATCGGGCAGGTGACTGCCCGATCCCGGAGCGTCATGGATCCGATCCGGGTTTCTACCGGCACCGGAACTGCGTCGTGAAGTGGTCGGGGTAGAGCAGGTCCGATTCCACAACGGGCTTTTTCTTTCCGCACAGCCGGGCCATCAGGCCCTTCGCAGCGAGGCGGACCTTCTTGTCGTCCTGCACGAGGGGCTTCATGCCCGACGCCCTGCCCTTGGCGGTGATGCCCGTCAAGTGGTAGCGGTCGATGCCCTCCACGTCCTTGAGAGAGACGTGCTCGATCCGGGCCGCCGCGAAGGTGCCCCCGACCTCCTCGGTCACGATCTCGAGCTTCGGCAGGGCGGCGTAGCCGTCGTAGGTCATGGTCTTCTGCAGGTCCTGCCCGGAGGCGGGCGTCAGGGCCGCGAATGTGCAGAGGGCCAGCCCAGCCGCGCAGAGCGACAACCCGGTTCGAATCTTCATCACCGTTCCCTCCTGTCTTTTTTCGCCCCCGTCCCCGCTCGCGGGAGGATCCCCGTGCCCCGGGGCGGACGGCGGTTCAGGGCAGCTCGTTGACGAATCGCTTCACCTGGACGGCCCACCCGCTTGTCACGATCCGCAAAAGCGTCCCCCCGCCATCCGGGCGTAAAGTCGCCGACACGTGCCCCCCGCCGCCCGTGAAGGTTAGGCGGTCGGTCGGTTCCTCCTCGAGGTTCAGCCCGAGGCCCCCCGTTCCGAAACATTCCCGGAGCCGCTTGTCCAGCTCCCCCGCGGAGAGCGCCGTGCGGACCTCCAGGCTGAGCATCCGGATCTTGCCGACGATTGCGTTGAACGGACAGGGGGGAACCTTCATGACGCCTCCGGTCAGCATGCCGTCTGTATGAATCCGGCCTCGGGCCGCTGCCTGCTCTCCGCTTATCGGACCGTCTTCCCCTCACGGCCTCTGATGCCGCACCCGGGGCTGACCCGGAACCCTATCCCTTTTTCTTCTTCCCGTTCTTGCCCTTCTGCAGCTTGGCCTTGAGCGAGGCGCCGATGAAGGCCGCAAAGAGCGGGTGGGGCTTGCGGGGCTTGGACTTGAACTCGGGGTGAAACTGGCAGCCCAGGAACCAGGGGTGATCGGGGATCTCGACGATCTCGACGAGGCGCTTGTCCGGCGAGGTCCCCGTGATCTTCAGGCCCTTCTTGGTCAGCGCCTCCCGGAAGTCGTTGTTGAACTCGTAGCGGTGGCGGTGCCGCTCGTCGATCTCGCGGTCGCAGTAGGCGCT
>Ga0209200_1004911_pt1 | contig 10574 bp, 16 predicted proteins | sample AD_UKC033_MetaG_FD_184406 | JGI IMG/M metagenome (GOLD analysis project Ga0209200, IMG submission 184406) | Active sludge microbial communities of municipal wastewater-treating anaerobic digesters from USA - AD_UKC033_MetaG (SPAdes) (version 2) | ecosystem: Engineered > Bioreactor > Anaerobic >...
CACCGCGTGCGCGTCACTGGTCGCCGTGGTGGCCTCGGTCGCCAACGTCGCCGCCCGGTCTGTCGCTCTATCGGCCGCCCATACCGCAGCCGATCCCATCAGCGCGCAGCAGGTCATCAGCACCAGCGCCGCCAGGGCAGCAATGGTCGCTCGGTTGCTCATGCCGCCACCTCCCCACACGGCGCAACCTGGCGCGCGCTGTGCGCCGTTTCGGCGCCCGCGTGTGTGTTTGTGTGGGTAGGGGCGTTTGCGTCGCTCTCAGGCCGTCCTGTGGGTTCTGTAACGTCGAAGCGCCGGTCAGCGTCGCCCGGCCCGGCGTAGTTTGCATTGGCGCGCGGTATCTCGCAGCCACAGCCGTCGCAGATGGTTGTATCGTCCATCGTCAACTCCTTATTGGCGTGTTGTTGCTACTGCTGGACCCGTCCCAGCCGGGGAGACGGGCGCGGCCCAGCAGCAACAACAACACCATCAGTCCTGAAAGAGGGTTTCCAGTTGCGCCCAAACGTCCGCCGTTTGCAGTTCCACCGGGTAGGCGTCTGGCGCTTCGATTTGCGCAGGCGTCGCGCGCTCGATGGCCGCCCGCATGGTGTCCGGGTAGATTTGGCGCAGGTCGCCCGGCCGACTGTCCAGCGTCACGATTTGCGGCGCTTGGGGCCGCCCGTCGATGGTGTGGCGCTCGATGATGCGTTCTCGCTCCACCGGTTGCGCCTTGTGCGCGTTACGGCCGACTGACAGCTTAGCCAGGCCAGTCAGCAGCACACGGGCGAACACGATCCCGCCCACAATCAGGGTTAGCATCAGCGCCCATGTGGTCAGGTCGGAGTAGATGCGCGCCTCGCCCACCCGGTCAACGATGCGCCACAGCACGGCCAGCACGGCCAGCAGGCCGCCGATCACCGCCAGCGCAGCCAGGCCAATTACTCGCTCCATGATCCAGCCTCCATGCATTGCTCTTGCAGCCGCTTGGCGCGCGTGTAGCCCAGCCCGAATTGCTCCATGACCGCGCGCAGCGTCGCGCCATCCTCGAATGCCGCCGCCACAGCGTCGCGGTCAATCGCCGATGCGTTCCAGCCGGAACCGCCGCGCCGCGCGGCCGGCTGGGAGAAGTCAGCGGCCGTGGGCAATTCCAGTTCGGCCGGCTCCATCACATAGGGCAGGCGCTCCCAATCGTCCGCGCTCAGTAGGGGCGCTTGCAGCCGTACCGCGTCATGACGCACAAGCAGGAAGTCACCGCGCCCTAGCAGCTTGTCGCTTTCCGTGCCGCTCTTGCCGCTGGTCACGAATGCCAGCGTGCCGCTGGCAACCCGGCCAACCAGCCGCGCGGGCATGTTCGCCATCGCGTCGCCGGCCGCGTCCTTGCCCGCTTGCTGGCTGCCTAGCAGCAGATGGATACCCACCGCTCGGCCAGCAGCCGCAATCCTGGCCAGCAGGTCATCAGCGCCAGGCGCAACAGCAAGCAGCGTGGGTACTTCGTCGAACATGGCAACGATTGGCGGCTCAGCGTCGCCGGCCGCCATGCGCCGGTCAAGCTCTGACACCAGCCAGGCCAGCAGCCGCAGCGCCTCGCCGGGTGACTGTAGAGGGGGATGCGCCATCGAAGCGCAGCCGTACAGGTCGGCATAGTCAGGCTTGGGGCTGTAGGCCAGCAGTTGCACAGCCGGCCCGTTGCGATAGGCCAGCCAGTACAGCAGCCAGCGCGCCAACTCAGACTTGCCGCTGCCCGTCGCTCCCAGGATGGCCGCATGGGGGCTTACCGGATCGGCCAGGTCAAGCAAGACCGGTTCGCCCAGGATCGACAGACCGACAGGCACAGCCAGCCGCCCCAGGGGCCGGCCGCTCGCCAGCACCGCCCGCAGCAGTTCCGCCGACTCCATCGTCCGCCGCAGTTCCGCAGGCTTTGCCAGCACGATCACCAGCCCAGCGCGCGTCTGATGGATGCTGGCAGCGTCAACTCCTGCCTTTTCCGCGATGCTATCGGCCAGGGCCTTGACTACAGCCGGCTTGGTGCCGAACGCGCCGCGCGCCAGCAGGGCCCAGGTTTGCGGTAGGCTCTTGGGGCGCACAACAGCCATATTCAGGCCGTGGGCGCGCAGCTCGATAGAGACGATCTCCCTTAGCACGTCCGGGTCATACTGTGCGCCGTAGAAGTTCACCGGGGCACCTCCACAGGAACCGCGCCGACGATCCGCGCGCCCAAGTCGCGGGCGATCTCTAGCGCGCTCTTGGCCGGCGTGACACAGGTCGATCCGTCCGGCTCTTCCAGCAGCCGCCAATAGGCCGCCTTGCGCCAGATGGGGGCGCCGTCCGGTTCGTGAAAGGCGCACAGCGCGCCGCCGCCTTGCATGGAACACTGGCGCCGCTTGTAGGCCGGGCACGTCTCGTAATCGCCGGGCACGCCTTGCAGCTCGCCAGCCACGTAGCGCAGCACCCGCTCGCAGCACTGGCGTTCATCGAAGCGCGGCATATCGACCACCGGGATTTGTCCGAGGCCGGCCACGGTCACAACTCCGACTTGCTCAACAGTCGGGATCCCTGGCAATGCTACTGCGCTCATAGTTCCACCGTCCTTGCTGGCTGGCCAGCGCTGGCAAGGCTGGACGTTTCGCCGGCCCCGTGTATGATCTGACCTTCAGAAAGCGCATAGACCTCTCTGAGCGTTGACTTGTAAGCGTATGCGTTGCGTTCGGTCATGGTCAAAACCTCGTTGAATGAAAAGCGGCCCCACCTGCCAGGGGGTAGCAGGGAGGCCGCCGTTTTGACCATGTAGCCGTGAAGGCGTACAATGCTGGCTAGCCGCCCATGCCGCTCTGTCCGGCGTGGTCGGGTAGCCCCGGTCAACAGTTCACGCTGTTGGCTGGGGCGTTTGTTTGGTAAGGGTGTCACGTAAATGTGACATGCTTATGATACCACGGACGCGGTACCTTGTCAAGATAGCGTGACATGGTTTGGCAAACGAAAAGCCGGGGAGCTTTTCTGCTGCCCGGCTTTCAGTCAGTTGTAAGGGTCTTCAGCTCTGGCAAGCCCCCAGGATCATACTTCTTGCTTCCAAGTTTCTGCATAGTTACGATGTAAGCCTCGAGGCTTTCTTTATCCACCCACCAGCCGCCCCGTTTTCGCCCGCGCACAAGACCACGGCGTAACAGCCGCTTCACGTGGTCAGGGTGATAGCCAGCCAGCGCGCTGGCTTCTTGCAGGTCAATCCATTCCATGTCATCAGTCAGCGCCGGGGAGCTGCCGTTAGTCTTCATCGGTCAGCACCTCCCACAGCGCGTCCCTGTACTCGTACAGGCTTTGCTTGTCAATCAGCAGCGCCGGCCCGGCTTTGGTATCGACCGCGCCCAAGTCCACCAGCGCCAGGATACCAGCTTCGTCATAGGCCGCGCCCATGAGCTGCGCAGCTTGCGCCGGCGTCAACCAATCGGGGGCGAAAGTCCAATCTACCAGGGTAGGCATACGGCCATCCAAAGCCAACAGGGCGCCATCATGGGCGCCCCGCTTTGCTTTCATCTGTGGCGACGGGTGGGCTCGAACCACCGACCTAGGGATTAAGAGTGTATCCGTCATAGTTTGCCTTCCCGCCCCATCTTTGCGATAGGGCTATGCTTGTCATGTTTGGCCGCCAGTTCAGCCGTTCGGAAAATCGCGTAGTGTTGCCAGGTCACAGCAACGTCACTGTGGCCCATCAAATCGGCCAGCGTTGCCACAGCCAGCGCCTCGATTGCTTCTGATAGCAGCATGGGGGTGTGTCCTTCGTTTGCCCTTGCGTCTTGCGGGTCGTACCGGCCGCATGGGTTGCTGTAGTTGGCGCGGCTCCAGGCCCAGCCAGTCGGCCACTAGCTCGGCCTCATCGGGTCGCTCGCGCAGCCATTGGCGGGCTATGGCCGCAACCAGCCGCAGCGCGCCGTCTGGGTCAAGCTGTGGGGTCGTCAACGCGCCGGACTATCTCGATTATCACCAGTTCGTCGGCCTCGCTTGCCGTAAGCGCCTCACAATCGGCCTTGTGTGCGCCGCCCGGCATTTGACAAACGCAAAGCAGTTGTCTGGCTGCCGGCCGCTCTTGCTCGATGCGTTCAACTCGTCGCGTTAGTTGTGCTATGGTCATGTTCCAGCGCCTCGATACGCTCTAGCAGGTTGGTCAACTCGAACAGCACGGGGCCGCGCTCCAACACCAGCGCGGCCGCGCGCAGCCGTGTAGGCATGGGCTGGTCATCGGCCAGGGCGTCGCGCAGCACATCCGCCGCAGCGTCGCCCAGGCCAGCCAGTCGCCGCGCCAGGCCGCGCAGCGCCTCGGCCTCGGCTGCGCGCAGGGCCGCCACAAAGGCAGGCTGTCGCAGCCAGGCATAGATCGTCTTGGCCGTGACGTTGCCAGCCTTCGCTGCGTCTGACACCTGGCCAGTTTTCAGCAGCGCCACAATGGCCGCTGTCTGTCGGGGTTGCAAGTCTGTTACCTTTGCGCCCATGCTGTTACCCTTCGGTATGCGCGCGCAAAAACGACATGTCTAGCGCGCGCTTCGTGGAACGCGCGACTGCTGCCCCTTGCACGCCGCAACAGTCGCTTTGCTGTCCTACATTATATGCGCTCAAAAGTCGCGCGTTCCACGAAGCATTTTCTTCTTGGTGGAACGCGTACCCTGAACCGCCTATCATGCACCCGCGTTCCACATGTTCCACCAATTCTAGCGCGTTCCACGTTCCACGTGTTCCACGTGGTACGCGCCACTTGTTAGAAATTGACTTCTTCTTGCGCGTCTGCCTCTCCATCGTCCAGGGCCGCCGCGCGCAGGGCCAAAACCCGCTGCGGCCGGCCGCCGATGCGCTTCTTGACTTCGGTCTTGCCCTCCGGGTCAATCAGCGCCAGCCAGCCGCCGTCACGCAATTGTGCATACAACCCGCGCTTGGTGACTTCGACTCGCATCCCTTGGCGACTCTGCCATTGCTTGACTTCGGACAGCACAAGGTCAGGCTGGAGATAGAAGGTATCTTCCACGCGCCAGCCGACCATCACAGCGTTTGCCGCAGATGGCGCGCAGCCGGCCAGGTCGGGGAGACTCGAACCTGGCGCGACGGTCGTTAGCTCTACACGCCGGCTATCCAGCAGGGCGCGCAGCGCCCGCAGGAACCCCAACCCGGCGCTTTCCTCCCCGATGGCTGCCGCTTGGGTGAAAGCCAGCGTTGCCAGCGCCGCTTGCGTTGCCTCCAACCACTCCGAGGCCGCCGCCGCCGTCCAGCCGGCCGCTTGCAGCCACTGGCAGCCGATGGCCGCCCCGGTTTCCAGCAGTGCGCAGCTTGTGGCTACGCGGCCGGCGTCGTTCAGCCCCTTTCGGTTGCTCAGCAGCAGCCGATACCTGGCGCGTGCCGCCTCGAAGATGCCGGCCATGTCGCGCGCCAACGTGTCTTGCCTGTCGATCAGCCAGGCCAGATAGCGCGCCGTGAGCGCGGGTAGCGTGTGGGCCAGCGCCTGCGCGTCGGTCAACACGTCCAGCCGTGCATCGGTCGCCCCGATGGGGATAAAGAGACTGCGCGCGGCAACGCTGGCCTCCCCGCTGGGTACATCCTCGCCGGCCGACACCAGCAGGCCGCCCACAAAGCGCGCCTGTGCCAGTCCACCGGTTCGGGTTGCCCGGCTCCGGCCCCGTCTGTCGGCGTAGGATTGCAGGATCTTCACCGCCGCGCCCCGGTCGCTGGTACTCATCTTCAGATCGTCCACCGTCACCAGGGCGTCGCGCAGAGACGATAGCGCAATCTCGATGCTGTTAGCCGTGCCTCTCCAAGAAAGCGCCGGTTCTGGCAGACCGTAGAAGGCTTGCAGCACGCCCAGCAGCGCCGTTTTCCGGGTGCCCGTTGTGCCGACGTAGTGGATGCCCGGCCGGTCAACTGTGGGGGAGAAGCGCAGCAGGGGCGCAAGGAAGACAGCAGCCAAGCCGGGGAGCGTCACCAGGTCGGGGTAAGATTGGCGCACAGGGCCGGCGATGGCAGCCAGGGCCGCGGCCAGGGCTTCGTCGCCACCGTCGCGCGGCCCGAAGTTGGCCAGCGCAGGGACCCCAGCGCCCGCAGCCAGGCCGGCCAGGTCAACGGTCAGGGCGTCCCCGGTCCCGATGGCGCCGCCGGCCGCCAGGTAGACCAGCCGGCCGTCCCGCTCGTGCCAGCCGGTAAACTCATAGACCTCCGATCGCTCGCGCGCAGGATCCGCGAGAACCGTTGCGGCCAGCGGTAGGTGTTTCGCCGCGGTCGTGCTGGCCAGCACCAGGTCACCGCCCAGGGCGCCGTAACAGCAGCCCAGGAAGCGCCGCGCGTCGGCCAGATCTTCGGGTAGAATGTCCATTGTCCGAGGCCCGCGCGCCGTTGCGATCTCGACCGTCATAACTCGCACCGTCTCCCCGCTGGCCTTGTGGCGCACCGTTTCGCCGGTAACCCGTGGGGAGAAGTGCGCCAGAATGACCGGCGTCACCCCGTCCGGGGTGCGCTTGCGCCAGACCAGGAAGGGGGTACCGGCCGCGCCCATTTGGACTGAATAGCCGGCGTCGTCGCTGTCCACGTCGCCCGACTCCGCCGCCTCCAGCGCCGCTTGCGCCCGCTTCGCTTCATCCAGGCGCCGCAGGCCATCGGCCCGCAGCCCGTCCAGGTCTGGCGCCCGCAGCCCGTCCAGTTTCAACAGGTCAGGTCGGACGGCCGCAAAGCCGGCTGCGTCCAGGCCTGCCAGGTAGTCACCCAGCCCGCGCAGCGCTTCCGGCCGGTCACCGTTGCGGCTCGTTGCCAGCCGCTCAAGGATTGTCTCAAGTATCATGTCAGGCTCCGAAAGCGCGCCAGGGGACACGCGGGGTTGCAGTAGGGTGATAGTTCAGGGCTGTTGCAGCCGTGCCCAGGGGTGCGCCCCGGCTGGTATGCGCTGCCTACGGTACGCGCCAACTCTACGTCACGCTGGCGCCCGTCGCCCTCGCTGGTTGACCGATCCCACCAGCCGCCCAGGATGTGCAGCGCGCCCGCCTCGCTCCACCCCTCGGTACGCAAATGCAGCGCCAGCCGCCAGGCTGTCCTGTTGCGCTGTCCTGCGTCCGTCGCGCCGCCGATCACCAGCGCCGCGCAGGGCTTCAGGCGTGACGGCGTGCGGTTCGTGGGGAAGGCGCGCCCGCTTGGCGCGCGCTGGACAGCCGGCGCCTTGATCAAGATACCGATTTGGCGCAGGTCGTCAACGTCGGGGACGTAGCGCGCCAGGTCGCCATGCAGCCAGCGATAGACCGCGCCCGAAGGATGGACAGACGGGGGCAGCAGGGTATAGCCACCGGCCGCTTTGACGTCGCCGGCGTAGTTCTCCATGCTGGCCGTTCGCTGGCCAGCCGGCCCGACCAGATAGACATGCACGCCGCGCGCCGTTTTGACCGTAGGCGCCGCTTGCGCAACGTCCGGCCAGGCCGCAGCCCATCGGGCATAGCTCGCCGCGTCGTCGAAGTCCAAGGCGATCAGCCCGGCCGATGGTGGCCCCAGCAACACCGCCCAATTGCAGCCGGGGAACTGGCGCGCCCACTGCTCCACCTGCTCAAAGGCTGGCGGGTCCGTCTGGAAGCTGGCCCAGGGCGTCAAGGCGCGCTTGCTGGCGCGCGCGATGGGGATCAGCGCCAGGCCGGCCGCGTGGTAGCCGTCGAAGTAGCTCATGGCGTCGCCTCCGACAGGTCAAGCCAGCTTTCGGCCAGGGCGATATGGCGCGCCACTTGGGCCAGGCAGTGCTGGCGCCAGGTTTGGCGATTTGGGCCAGTAGGGGGTAGAATGGGGCTGTAGTCGCAAGCCGCTGGCCCCGATCCAGGGCCGCCCATTTCCGAACCGTCGTGCACGCCAGCGCGGCGGTTCTGCGTTTGTAGGTCATGCATGTTTCACCTCGTAGGGGGTTGCCGGCTGGCCGCCGGCCTTGGTCGCTGACAGATAGCCGGCCCGCTCCAACGCGCGCCGCAGTTCGATAGCCGCCTGCGCGCGCGGGTCGCGGCGCTCATCGCGTGCCATGCTCGACAGCGCCGCGCGTTCGTCTTCGGTTAGGTTAATCGTCACCCTCAGCATACCGTCACCTCGCTTTCGTCGGGTAGCAAAAAGCCGTGTCAGGATATCCTAACACGGCTTCTGTCTAAGTGACTGTCCAAGAAAAGTCTAAAAAAGTCTACGTTTCCCGTCTAGGTTTGGACAATCCTAGCTCCTTCAGGTCAGCCTTGATTGTGCTCTCTCCGGCATACAGGGTTTCGGCTATGTTCTCGATCGTCATACCCCGCTGCCGATACTCCTTCACCATCCGCTGTCTTTCGGCCTTGCGCGTGTTGACAGGGGCTGGCCCATCGTCGCGCGCCGCCTCGCCGCTTTCGATGGGTGGGTTTGCCCCGATCCATTGCGCACCGTGCTTCGCTCGAAGCCTTTGCATTGTAGCCGCGAACAGCGCGCCCATCTCGCCATCTGCGTCGTTCGGCTCCCATTCCAGGAAGGCGCAGGGGAATAGCTCAAGGATCACGCCTAACTGCGACAGGGCCGCAGCCAGGCGCCACACGTCGCCAACCCGTTCCGGGTCAATCCAATACCTGACTTTGCCGCCGTGCGGCTGTATCCCGCCTACTGTATCCCCTCCGGGGAAGGGGCCAGCGCCGGCCAGCCAATGCATTTCGCCCGCATCGGGGAAGTACACTATCGCGATCTCTCGCGCGTCATAGCCGGGGGTCAGGTAGGCGCCCACAGCGCGCCAGAAGTCATCTTCCGGTAGGTCTGCCGGGGTGAAAGTTACAGATAGCATTGCCCTAATCCTCCGTCAGCCGGCCGCCGTAGTAGGGGACATGCCGCCCGCGCATGGCCCGGCGCCGGGTTTCGTCCGGCCGCCGGTCGTAGCGGCTTGTAGTCACCGGGGAGGCATGGCCCAGGATCTTCTGGACCGTTACCACATCGGCGCCGTTATCCAGCAGATCACCGGCCACAGTGCGTCTGAAGTCGTGCCAGGTCGTGCGCTTGGCGATCTTCGCCTGCTTACAGCGCTTGGTCAGCATTTGCGCCAGCGCCTCCGTGGTCAGCCCGGCCCCGCTCTGGATATGGCCGCCGCGCCGGATGGCGCAGAAGATGGGGCCAGGCTCGTCGCCCCGAACGGCCAGCCAGTCGGCCAGGCTGGCATAGGCGCCGTTACACACGTCCACCGTGCGCGCCTTGTCGCCCTTGCCGCGCACCATGACTACAGCCTCGCCGGCCGCCCGGTCTGTCACCTCGAAGTCAGCCAGGGTCAGCCCGGCGATCTCCGCGCGCCGCAGCCCAGCCGCAGCCGCCAGGGCGATGATGGCGCCATCCCGCACACCGGCCGGCGTTTGGTCGTTGCTACAGGCGCGCAGCAGGGCGTCAATCTCGCCATACTGCACATGCCGCCCGGTCTGGCCCCGGTTGCCCTTCACGTCTGGAATGCTCGCCACCCGTGCCGCTTGGGTGACTACCTCTTCCCGCTGGCCGCGTCCGAGGCCCGCATCCTCGAAGGCCAGATCAGCCACACGGCGCGCCCACCAGCGGATAGCAGCCAAGGCCCGATTGATGCCCGATGGCGCGCGGTTTTGGTGCTGTAGCCAGGCCGCATACTCTTGCACCAGCATCTTTGAGAGTGGCCGCCCGGCGCGCCATTGCTCGAACTGGCGCAGATCGTGCTTGTACCCGCGCTTGGTGTTGTCAGACTTAAGCCGCGGATCACGGTTAAGCTCACGTTCAATGGCGGGTAGAAGACTGTCAGAGGGTAGGATTACAAGTTCTGTGGTGGGCATGATGCACGCTCCAATTGCTGGGTTAGCTTGCTACAAGGATCATTATCACAAGCTATTATACACGCCAAAGCGGGTGTAGTCAAGTTCGCCATGCACTACACAGCCCCGCGCCGGCCTTGCCTGCCTTCGCTCACAGCCGGACTTGCACCGTTAGCCGGCGCGGGGTATGCGGTTGTTAAGGTACTAGAGGGCAGCCGTTACGCCGGCCATGCGTCCTTGTCGGCCAAGGCTTCGTCCAGCGTCCAGGGTCGGCCCATGCCGCACTCATGCCCCAGCGCCTCGTAGCGTCCGCCCGGCCCAAGGTCGGCATCAACCGCCAGATGCAGGCTCTCAATCGTCGGTTCGCCACGCCATCGGCTCCACTCCTTGGAGTGGACTACCAGCCGGCCATCGGCCGCGCGGTAGAGCGTCTCAGTAGTGCCGCGCGTCTCGGTCAGCCGGCCCGTCTTGTCGTCGTAGCCGTAGGCCGTGTGCTCGCCCAGCCGTTCGGCCTCGAAGACCACTTCCCGCCGGCCGTCCTGTGTCTGGCCGTCGCTCAGCACCTCCAGGGTGCCAACCAAAAGCATGATCGTCTCCATGATCGTTACTCCTTGCGCCAGGGGGCGCGTGCTAGAATGTCGCCCAACGTCTCGGCGTGGGGCGCGTGCTGGTATGCCAGCACCCGAAAGATTGTTACCTTGCTATGTTGCCGGCTGGTCACATGGACATAGCCCGGATAGCCGCGATCCCAGCCGATCACCGCGTCCACCAGCTGCCCGGCCAGGTCAGGCAGTTGCAGGTCATGGCGACACACAACCAGCGCCAGCCGGTCATCGT
>Ga0209200_1004917_pt1 | contig 10569 bp, 8 predicted proteins | sample AD_UKC033_MetaG_FD_184406 | JGI IMG/M metagenome (GOLD analysis project Ga0209200, IMG submission 184406) | Active sludge microbial communities of municipal wastewater-treating anaerobic digesters from USA - AD_UKC033_MetaG (SPAdes) (version 2) | ecosystem: Engineered > Bioreactor > Anaerobic >...
GCTATCAAAATTGATGGTTCCGGCCCGCCGCGCCCGGCCGTGCGCCTGGGCCTGCGGCAGGTGGCGGGCCTGGCCGAGGCCGCCGCGCGGCGCATCGTTGAGGCGCGGGCTGGACAAGCTTTTGCCAGCGTCGACGACCTGGCGCGCCGGGCGCGCCTGGATGCCGGCGATCTGAACCGGCTCGCCGCCGCCGACGCCCTGGCGAGCCTCGCCGGCCACCGGCGCCAGCAGGTCTGGCAGGGCGCCGCCTGGCGCGCCGCCCCGGCGCTGCTGCACGAGGCGCCGATCGACGAGGCGCCGCTGGCGTTGCCGCCGGCACCCGAGGGCGAGGCCATCGTGCACGACTACGCGGCCCTGGGCCTGACGCTGCGCCGCCACCCGCTGGCGCTGCTGCGCGCGCGCCTTTCGCGCTGGCGCCTGCTGACGGCCGAGCAGCTGGCGCGCACGCCCCATGGCCGCAGCGTGCGCGCCTGCGGCCTGGTGGTCGGGCGCCAGCGGCCGGCCACCGCCAAGGGCACCATCTTCGTCACCCTGGAAGATGAAACCGGGCCGGTCAACGTCATCGTCTGGCCCGGCCTGCGCGAAGACGAGGGCCAGCGCAACGCCCTGCTGCGCGCGCGCCTGCTGGCGGTCGAAGGCCAGTGGCAGTGGGGCGGCGGCAGCGGCGGCGCGGTGCGCCACCTGGTGGCGCGCCGCCTGCGCGACCTCACGCCGCTGCTGGGCCGGCTGGCCGGGCTGACCACGAGCCGGGACTTTCATTGAACCTGGTGTGGCGTTGCGCGCCATCTGGAACATGAAACCGCGTCTTCTCGCCCATGATGCCTTTGCAAAGCCGCAGCGTGCCCGTATCGGGCGGACAGCGCCGATCCGATTTCAGTGTTTCAGTGGACTGGGTTGAACTGGGCGTCGGCGCGTCACAATGCCGGTGTGACCACCGAACCTGCCTCGCCCGCTGCGCCGCAGCGCCTGTTCACGGCGCTGTTTCCGCCGCCTGCGGCCTGTGCGGCCATCGACGCCGAGCGCCGGCGCTGGGCTGGCCTGCCGCGCCGCCTGCGGCCGGTGCCCGAGCGCATGCACCTGACGCTGCAGTTTCACGACCGGGTGGCACCACCGCAGGCGCAGGCCTGGCAGGCGGCCCTGGCCACGCTGCGCTTCGAGCCGTTCGACATCGCCCTGGTGCGCGCCGAACTGTGGCACGCCCCGCATGGCACCCTGGCGGTGCTGCGCGTGGCGCCCCACCCGGCCCTGACGGCGCTGCATGAACGCACCGCCGAACTGGCGGCGCAGGCCGGCCTGCCACGCGAGCCGCGCGCGTACAAACCGCACCTGACGGCGCTGCGCCAGGCCGAGCGCGTGACGCTGGCGGCGCTGGCGGCGCCCATCGTCTGGCGCGTGCAGGCGGTCGAGCTGATCTGGTCCGACCTGCTGGCGCGGCCGCCGCGCTACCACCGGCTGGGCCTGTTTGCCGCCGCCGAAAGGTCGCAGGACTGACGGGCGGCACCGCCCGCATCGGCCCATGATCTGCCCTGCCAGAGGATCGGCTGCCGACAAAGGCATCGGCTTGCAGCGCACATGGGGCAAGCGCGGGCAGCTATGGTTTTTGATGGATCGGGCGCGGGCCGAGGCAGGGTGTGCAGCGCGCTGCGCGGCCCATGGAACGCCCGAGGCGGGTGCGCCTGCGCGGGCTGAGTCTCGGCGCGGGCAATGGGGCTAAAATCTGGTTGATTCAACCAGTTTGAATGTCAGGGAGTCCGCCATGTCCGCCACCGCCGTGGGCCTGTTCGAGGCCAAGACCCACCTCAGCGAGTACGTCGCCCGCGCCGAGCGAGGCGAGGAGGTGATCATCACCCGCCACAACAAGCCGGTGGCCAAGATCGTGCCGCTGCATGCCGCGCCTGAGCCGGCGCCTGCCGATGCGCCACCGTTCGTTCAGCGCACGTTCGACATGGGTATTCCCGCTCACCTCGACCTGGCGCGCCTGAACAAGCTGGCCGGTGAGCTGGAGGATGCCGAGATCGTGGCCCGCATGGTGCGCGGCGCATGAAGGTGCCCGACATCAACGTGCTGTTCAACGCCGTGCATGGCGGCAGCCCGCACCACGCGGCGGCATGCGGCGCGCTGGTGGCGGCGCTGGATGCGCGCGAGGGCGTGGGCTTTGCCTGGCTGGTGCTGGTGGGCTTCATCCGCATCGCCACGCAGCGCGGGCTGCTGCCCACACCCATGCCGGTGTCCGAGGCGCTGGCCATGGTGGAGGGCTGGCTCACGCATCCCGGCGCGCGCGTTCTCAACCCCGGCCCCGCGCACGCCGGCATCCTGGCGCGGCTGCTGATGCAAGCCGGCGCGGGCGGCAACCTGACCAACGACGCCCACATCGCCGCCATCGCCATCGAACACCAGGCCGAGGTGCTGACCTTCGACAAGGACTTTGCCCGCTTTTCCGGGCTTCGCTATCAATTACTGAGCTGATTGCGCTTGCTGCACAAGCGCTGTGGCCCCAAAACCCATGAAAACGCCAACCACCCCCATGACCGTTGCGGACATCCGCAAGAGCTTCCTCGACTTCTTCGAGGGCAAGGGCCACACCGTGGTCGCCTCCAGCCCGCTGGTGCCCGGCAACGACCCGACGCTGATGTTCACCAACAGCGGCATGGTGCAGTTCAAGGACGTGTTCCTGGGCACCGACAAGCGCCCCTACGTGCGCGCGGCCAGCGTGCAGGCCTGCCTGCGCGCCGGCGGCAAGCACAACGACCTGGAAAACGTGGGCTACACCGCGCGCCACCACACCTTCTTCGAGATGCTGGGCAACTGGTCGTTCGGCGACTACTTCAAGAAGGAGTCCATCCAGTGGGGATGGGAGCTTCTGACGCAGGTCTACAAACTGCCGCCCGAGCGCCTGCTGGCCACCGTCTACCACGAGGACGACGAGGCCTACGACATCTGGACGAAAGTGATCGGCCTGCCGCCCGAGCGCGTGATCCGCATCGGCGACAACAAGGGCGGCAAGTACAAGAGCGACAACTTCTGGATGATGGCCGACACCGGCCCCTGCGGCCCCTGCTCGGAGATCTTCTACGACCACGGCCCGCACATCCCCGGCGGCCCGCCCGGCAGCCCCGACGAGGACGGCGACCGCTTCATCGAGATCTGGAACCACGTGTTCATGCAGTTCGACATGAAGGAAGACGGCAGCGTGGTCAGGCTGCCCGCGCCCTGCGTGGACACCGGCATGGGCCTGGAGCGCCTGGCCGCCATCCTGCAGCACGTGCACAGCAATTACGAGATCGACCTGTTCGCACGCCTGATCGCCGAGGCCGCGCGCGTGACGGGTTGCACCGACCTGGCCAACCCCTCGCTGAAGGTGATTGCCGACCACATCCGCGCCACCGCCTTCCTGGTCAGCGACGGCGTGATCCCCAGCAACGAAGGGCGCGGCTACGTGCAGCGGCGCATCATCCGCCGCGCCATCCGTCACGGCTACAAGCTCGGCTGCAAGGCGCCGTTCTTCCACAAGCTGGTGCCGCTGCTGGTCGAGCTGATGGGCGCGGCCTACCCGCGCCTGCAGGCCGAGGCCCAGCGCGTGCAGCAGGTGCTCAAGACCGAGGAGGAGCGCTTCTTCGAGACCCTGGCCAACGGCATGGACATCCTGGACGATGCGCTGATCGCCGGCCGCAAGGAGCTGCCCGGGCACATCGCCTTCAAGCTGCACGACACCTACGGCTTCCCGCTCGACCTGACGCAGGACGTGTGCCGCGAGCGCGGCGTGCTGGTCGACGTGGCCGGTTTCGACGAGGCCATGGCGGCGCAAAAGGCCGCCGGCCGCGCGGCCGGCAAGTTCCGCATGGACAAGGCGGTCGACTACGACGGCCCCGGCAACGCCTTCATCGGCTACGAACACCTGCGCGGCGAAGCCAGGGTGCTGGCGCTCTACCACGAAGGCAGCGCCACCCCGGCCCTGCGCGAGGGGCAGCACGGCATCGTGGTGCTCGACCGCACGCCGTTCTATGCCGAAAGCGGCGGCCAGGTGGGCGACCAGGGCACACTGTGGATCGAGCACCATGGCGAGCCGGCGTTCGTGGTGCAGGACACGCAGAAGATCAAGGCCGACGTGTTCGGCCACCACGGCACGGCGCGCAAGGGCGGGCTGAAGCTGGGCGATGCGGTGATCGCCCATGTCGACCCCGACACGCGCGCCGCCACCATGCGCAACCACAGCGTCACCCACCTGATGCACAAGGCGCTGCGCGAGGTGCTGGGCGCGCACGTGCAGCAGAAGGGCAGCCTGGTCGATGCCGACAAGACGCGCTTCGACTTCGCCCACCATGGGCCGGTGACGCCCGAGCAGATGGCCGACATCGAGCGCCGCGTGAACGCCGAAATCCTGGCCAACGCCGCCACCCAGGCGCGCCTGATGGACATCGAAAGCGCCCAGCAGACCGGCGCCATGATGCTGTTCGGCGAAAAATACGGCGACACCGTGCGCGTGCTCGACATCGGCTCAAGCCGCGAGCTGTGCGGCGGCACGCACGTGGCGCGCACCGGCGACATCGGCCTGTTCAAGATCGTCAGCGAAGGCGGCGTGGCTGCCGGCGTGCGCCGCATCGAGGCCATCACGGGCGAGCATGCGCTGGGCTACCTGCAGCACCTGGAAGCCAGCCTGCACGGCGTCGCCGCCACCTTGCGCGCACCCGCTGGCGAAGTGCAGGCGCGCCTGGGCCAGGTGCTCGACCAGGTCAAGGCGCTGGAAAAGGAAATCGCCCAGCTCAAGGGCAAGCTGGCCTCGAGCCAGGGCGACGAACTGGTGAACCAGGCGGTCGAGGTCAAGGGCCTGAAGGTGCTGGCCGCCCGGCTCGACGGGGCCGACGCCAAAACCCTGCGCGACACCCTGGACAAGCTCAAGGACAAGCTGGGCAGCGCCGCCATCGTGCTGGCCACCGTCGATGGCGACAAGGTGCAGCTGGCCGCCGGCGTCACCCGGGACGCCGTGGGCCGCGTGAAGGCGGGCGAGCTGGTCAGCCATGTGGCCCGGCAGGTGGGCGGCAAGGGCGGCGGCAAGCCCGACATGGCCATGGCCGGCGGCACCGACGCCAAGGCGCTGCCCGCGGCGCTCGCTTCAGTCCAGGCCTGGGTGGCCGAGCGCGTCTGAGGCGCCAGCCGGCCGCCGCCTTACCGGTTGACCTTGCCGGGCAGCGACAGGTCGCCCGACGCCACCTTGAACACATTCACCACGCACAGCAGCGGGCTGTGCACGCTGGCGTTGACGCGCAGCGCCGCGGTCACGCCGTCGAAGGCACCGGATTCGACGGCGCCGATGTCGTCGAACGGCACCCGCACCTCCAGCGTGCGGCCCTTCAGCGTGGGGCTCCAGCCCGGGCTGTCGATCAGGATCGGCAGGCCCGGCCAGGTCTTGGGCAGGCGCGGCTTGCTGCCGGCCGGGATGTCCACCACCTTCAGCGCGTCCTTGCCGCAGGCGGCATCGGGTTGCAGCACCACCCAGTGCGAATGCCAGATGTTGCCGTCGTTGTCCAGCCGGCCATCGCCGTTTTCGTCGAACAGCGGCGTGTCGTCGAAGTCGGGGTGGGCGGTGACCGCGAACGCCAGAATGCCGGCCTTGGGCTCGAAGCCGACCACGGCCGGGTCCAGGCTGGTCGGCCAGACATAGGAAAACACCTTGCTGCCGGCCAGCTTGCCGGATCGGGCAGGGCGGCTGGCGCCGGCCCGGCCCGACACCGTCATGCGGAACGTGGCCACCTGTCCCTGGGTCGAGATGCGGGTGTGGACGATATCGAACGGCGCCTGCACGGCCCGGCTGGTTCGGCTGGTCAGGCCAGTGCCGGCATCGGCCGCCAGGGCGCCGGCGGCGCAGCTGCCCAGGCAGGCGGCGGCGATCAGAAAGGTTTTGCGGTGCATCACGATCGGCTCCTTTGAACGAAGGGGATGGATTCAGTATGGGGGCATGTGTTGTACGATAAGCACCCAATCGTTCACAAAACATACCTGATCGTTCAGACTGGAAACGGCAGCTGGGTGCGCGCACGTCATGGGTGAACGTCATCGAAGCCATGAACGCCAGCGCCCATGCGGCTGGCACGAAGATCGCAAGCGGTCAGCTGCACTTGGTTCAATGCAAACGGCCCCACCCTTCGACCGCCTGTCGGGCATCCTGGAGCGCTTTCGCCTGCGGGCGCGCCTGCACCACGCCGGCGCGCTGTGTGGTCTGCACCACTTCGATGCGGGCGAAGGGCATGGCTACCTGCACGTGCTGCGCCGCGGCCAGCTGGCGGTCAGCCATCCTGGCGCGCGCGAGGTGCCGCAGGCGCTGCACTTCGAGCAGCCCACGCTGCTGCTGTACCCGCGCCCGTTCACGCACCACTTTCACAACCCGCCGGATGAGGGCGCGGACTTCACCTGTGCCCGGCTGGACTTCGAAGGCGGGGCCGAGCACCCGCTGGCGCGCGCACTGCCGCCGCTGATCGCGCTGCCGCTGGCGCGCGTGGAAGGCCTGGGGCTGGCGCTGGAGCTGTTGTTTGCCGAAACCGATCGCCCACGCTGCGGCCACCGGCTGCTGGTGGACCGGATCTTCGAGGTGGTGGTGATCCAGTTGCTGCGCTGGCTGCTCGACCACCCGCAGGAGGCCGGCGTGCGCCCCGGCTTTGTCACCGGCATGGCGCACCCGGGTCTGGCGCGCGCCCTGATCGCCATGCACGATGCGCCGGGCGAGGGCTGGACGCTGGCGCGCCTGGCCGCGTGCGCCGGCATGTCGCGCACGGCGTTTGCCGTCACGTTTCGCGACGTGGTCGGTCAGACCCCGGCCGACTACCTGAGCGACTGGCGCGTGGCACTGGCGCAGACCCGGCTGCGCGCCGGTCAGCCGGTCAAGGCCATGGCCGAAGAGCTGGGCTACGCCCACCCGTCGGCGCTGTCGCGCGCCTTTGGCGCCAGGGTGGGGATGTCGCCGCGGCAGTGGCTGGCGCAGGTGTCGGCGGGTGATGCGCCGCGCTGATCGCGGCCGGTTCAGCGCCGCGCGGTAAGCGTCTTGCCGGCGGCCGTGTACAGCCACAGGGCGCCGCTGTCGTCGATGCGGTAGCGGGTGACGCGCGGCAGCAGCGCCAGCAGCCGCTCCTCCTGGTGCATCAGCGCCGGCGCGCAGCGCTTGCGGGTGATGCCCGTCAGGCGCAGCCGCAACCTTCCCCGGGCGCCGCTGGTGTGGTGGCCGCGCAGACCGTTGCAGGTGGCATGGCCGACCAGGCGCCCGTCGGCCAGAAAGCGCAGGAAGGCGCGCGTGCGGTCGATCACGCCGGCGCCGGCGACGTCCTCGATCACCCATTGGCCGCCCAGCAGGGGGGTCTGGTCCTGCGCCATCAGGTGCTTGGTCACGGCGCGCCAGGCCGGCAGCGAGGTCGGGTCGTTGGCGGCGTTGGCGGCCACCGGGTGCGAGGCCAGACGCGCGATCACCACGTCGGCCACCGGATCGATCCACAGCGTCTGACCGTGCACGCCGCGCGCGCTGAAGGCGCCGTGCGCGTCGCCGCTGTGCCACCACATGGCGCGGTAGCTCCAGCCCGGCAGCTGCGCGTAGCCGGCGCGGGCGAACGGCGCGCGTTCGCCGCCGCGCTGGATGCGCTCGATCGCCGCCGACGGCAGCAGCTGCACGCCCTGCCATTCGCCCTGCTGCAGGATCAGCTGACCCAGGCGCGCCAGATCGCGCAGCGTGACGTTGAAGCCACCGCCGGCAAATGGCGTGCCGATGGCGTCGACGGTGTAGAAGGCTTCGCGTTCGGCGCCGATGCGGCGCCAGATGCGCTCGGCCAGCAGTTCGTTCAGTGGCTTGCCGGTGGTGCGCGCCAGCAGCCAGCCCAGGGCGTCGGCATTCGGGGTCTTGTAGCCAAAAACCTGGCCGTGCTCGCCGCCTTTGCGGATCTGTTGCAGTGATTCGTAGTAGCTGCGCGGGCCGGTGTAGCCCGCCGGCGGCGGCAGCGTGCTGCCGGCCTGGGCATGCTGCCAGACTTCGGCGTTCGGGTCGGCGTAGTCCTCGGAGAACTGCAGCGTCGTCGTCATGTCCAGCACCTGGCGCACGCTGGCGTCGCCGAAGGCGCTGTCCTGCAGCTGCGGGATCAGGGTGCCGACGCGGGCGTTTTCGTCTAGCGCGCCTTCGGCCACCAACACTTCGCCCAGCAGGCCGGTGATCGACTTGGTGAGCGACATGGCGCCGTGCAGCGTGTGCGGGCCCAGACAGCCGGCGTAGCGCTCGTAGACGACGCGGCCGTGGTGCAGCACCAGCAGGCCGTCGGTGTGGTTGGCGTCAAAGGCTTCGCCCCAGCTCATCGACGCCTGGCCGCCCAGCGGGGTGAAGCGCAGTGCGTCGATACCCGGCTCCGGCGCCTGCGGCAGCGCGCTGGCGGCACCGGGGCCGCGGTCGACACCGGCGGTGGGCATCAGCTCGCGAAAGTGGCACACCGTCCAGCGCAGCTTGGGGAAGCTGAAATAGTCCGGGTCGGTGAAACGGATGGTCTTGTCGGCCGGCGGCGGAAAGCCCTGCATCCAGCCCATGGCGCGCGGGTCGCTCGCCTGGGTGGACGGCGGCGACTGAGCCTGGCTCGGGGCGCCGAGGGCGAGTGTGCTGACCAGCACAACGATGCGCAGACATGCCACGGTCAAGCCCACGGCCCATCGGTCATGGAAGTCGTCACCAGTCATTTTGGAACGCGCGTCGGTGGTTGGAGAGCGCTGGCAAGGGCCATGGTAGCCGCAGCGCGTGTGCCATCGTGGCCAGCGTGGATACCCTGCGGCGCGCGTCGGCGGGGCGTGCCTGGTGCAGTGTTTCGCGCTGTCAGGCACTTATAGAAGCCAGAAAAAGGCTTGCGGCAAGGCGCGGCTCGCAGCCCATGCGGCGGCCTTGGCAAGCGGCGCAACGCCGCCGCAAGCCTTTTTCCGGCTTCCCGCAGGGCGAGCCGCCCGGGGGCCATCTGCGCGGCGCGTGGCCTTGACATGGCTCCACCATGCCTGCGGCCACGCGCCGCGCAGCTGGCCCCTTGGCGACTCGCTAAAAGTGCCTGGCAGCGCGAAGCACTGCACTACCTGCCCATAATGGCCTGCCCACCACCCTGGAAGCTCTGCCATGCCACCGCCCAACGCCGCTGCCGCCCGTCCGGCGCCCGAGTTGAACGTGAGCCAGTGGTTCAACACCGACACCGCGCCGACGCTGGCCGCGCTGCGCGGTCAGGTGGTGATGCTGCATGCGTTCCAGATGCTGTGCCCGGCCTGCGTGCGCCTGGCGACGCCGCAGGCGCAGCAGGTGCATGAAGCGTTGGGCCGTCAGGGCCTGGTGGTGCTGGGTCTGCACACGGTGTTCGAACACCACGAGGCCATGCGGCCGGTGTCGCTGGCGGCCTACATCCACGAAAACCGCCTGCGTTTTCCGATTGGCGTGGATCGCGCGGACGACCTCCACGATCTGCCGCTCACCATGCGTGCCTACGGCATGCAAGGCACGCCCACGCTGCTGCTGATCGACCGTCAGGGACGCTTGCGCCAGCACAGCTTTGGCCATGTGCCGGACCTGGTGCTGGGCGCGGCCATCGGCACCTTGCTGGGCGAACCCTGAGCCAGCGCCCGGCGAAGGCGCGCGCGATCGCAGCGACTCGCGTCCACGATCGACGTGTTGCATGCTCTACCATCAGGTGAAGGTGTGCGAAGCCCGGTGAAGAAGCGGTCGTCACGAAGTACACGAGCCGTCAACTGCCCGTTCCCAGATTCAATCCAAAAGCGGCAGTTGGACGCGCCCGCCGGTGCCGTGATCGGCGTGCCAGGCAAGACGCTACGACGCCGCGGGCTCGTGCCCGCAAGAAGGAGCAACGCCGCATGGCGCGGCGAGCGCGGTGCGGGTGGGTGCGCAGCGCGCTCACCCAGGAGGTGCAGGCCATCGCAGCCGCCAGACCCCGCATCGATGCGGTCTGCCCGAGGTTGGCAAGCGGTCAACTGCCGTTTCTAGGTTCAATGGCCTGGATTTGTTCGGTAGGCGCATTCAGCCGTCGATTGCAGGCTCAGTTGCCGTCCCGTACGTGGGTGGCGTCGCGCTGCAGCACGCCCTTGCCGAACATGGGCGCCAGCACATGCGCCAGCCAGCTGGGCCAGTCCAGGTCGGGCCGGTGCTGGCGGTGCAGCAGGTGCAGCGAGGGCGCGGCGTTCAGCCAGCGCTCGAAGTCGGCGTGCGTCATGGCGTCGACGTCCAGCATCTGGTACTTGATCAGCACCTTGGCGGCGTACAGGGCGTGCTGCGCCGGCTGTGCCTGGAACGTGGCGATGCGCTCGCGCGCGCGGCCCAGTGCCGCGTCGATGGCGCCACCCGCGCGGCCGAACGGGGCGCCGTGGCCGGGGATGACGATCTCGGGGGCCAGCCGCTCGATCACGTCCAGCGTCTCGTTGAAGGGCTCGAAACCGGCCGAACCGTCGATGTGCGGAAAGATCACGCCCACGCCGTGCTCCCACATCGCGTCGCCGGCCACCAGCACGCCATGCGTGGGCTCGAACAGCAGCACGGCCAGCGCGTCGTGCCCGGGCGCCGCGTGGATC
>Ga0209200_1004934_pt1 | contig 10547 bp, 8 predicted proteins | sample AD_UKC033_MetaG_FD_184406 | JGI IMG/M metagenome (GOLD analysis project Ga0209200, IMG submission 184406) | Active sludge microbial communities of municipal wastewater-treating anaerobic digesters from USA - AD_UKC033_MetaG (SPAdes) (version 2) | ecosystem: Engineered > Bioreactor > Anaerobic >...
TCCCTTTTTTCGCCAGGACTTTCTGGCCGTCAAAAAAGTAGGTGATGGAAAAATCGATGGTCCGGTCCCGTTCCCTTTTGTGGGTCATGTTGGCGATGCTCATGTCGATCCTTCCCGACGTGAGGAAGGAAATGCGGGTCTTGTTGTTCAGTTTCACCCTTTCGAGCTTCAGTTCCTTCCCCATGTACCCGCCGATCCTCTTGACCACCTCTTCGGCGATGTCCACGTCGAACCCCACCCACTCGTTCTTGTCGTTGAAGTAGGCGGCGGGAATGCTGTTGTACATGAGACCGACCCGGACCACCCCTGTGTCTTTCACGCGGTCGTAAATCTGCCCGGCGAAAGCCAGGGACACGGTCCCGAAAAGGACCAGAAGAATCACCAGAAAACCGACGCTCTCTCTTTTGTTTCTCATTCTCGCTTCTCCTTCCTGATCATAATTAGACGGGCGGAGGGGATCCCCCTCCACTGATACACGACGTTCGGCATTTCAATGGATCAAAGAACCTCGAGACGGACGGTCCCGCCGCGAAAAACCCGTGCCAGGTTCTTGAGGCGGACCCGGCGGCCCGCCGCCCCGGCCGGGAAAGAGGGGCTAGCCCCCTTTGGTCTTTTCAAGAAACCGTCAGTGGCTGAGGATCTTGCTCAGAAAAAGCTTCGTCCTCTCGTGCCTCGGGCTGGAAAAGAACTCCCGTGGCGGGGCGCTTTCCACAAGCTGCCCCTCATCCATGAAAATAACCCGGTTCGCCACTTCCCGGGCGAAGCCCATCTCGTGGGTGACCACGATCATGGTCATTCCCTCCCGGGCCAGGGTTTTCATTACGTCCAGGACCTCGTTGATCATCTCGGGATCGAGGGCCGACGTGGGCTCGTCGAAAAGCATGATCTTGGGGCGCATGGCCAGCCCCCGGGCGATGGCGACCCGCTGCTGCTGACCCCCGGAAAGCTGTCCGGGATAGGCGTGGGCCTTCTCCACGATGCCCACCTTCTTCAAAAGCTCAAAGGCCCGTTTTTCCGCTTCCCCTTTTTTCTGCTTCCTGACCTGAACGGGGGCCAGGGTGATGTTCTCCAGGGCCGTCATGTGCGGATACAGGTTGAACTGCTGAAAGACGAACCCGATTTCCTCGCGGAGGCGGCGCAGGTTTACCTTGACGTCGTGAATGGGCATACCGTCCACGATGATTTCCCCCTTCTGAATCGGCTCGAGCTTGTTGATGCAGCGGATGAGGGTGCTCTTACCGGACCCGCTGGGTCCGCAGATGACCACCACCTCCCCGGCTGCGATGCGAAGGCTCACGTCGTTCAGGACGTGGAGGTCGCCGAACCATTTGTGAACGTTTTTGAAATGAATCATGGGGGAAACACGCTCCCGGTCCCGGATTATCGTCACCCTGTCCCCGTCTTTCCAGGACACTTTGGACGGAAACAACGTGCCGAAACCCGCCGCATCCTCAGGTTTCGAATTTCACGCCGGGGCCTTCCGGTCCAGGATATCCCGGACTTTCTCCCGGAGGGCCTTGAGCCTGGCCACGTCACCCGGGGAAATCCCGCCTTCCCCCTCCGACTGGATTTTCGACCGCAGGACCGCCAGGGCCTCTTCAAGATATCCGAAGGCCTCCAGGGCTTCCCGGCGGTCACGGGCTTCGACATCCTCGGGCTTTTCCCGTTCCGCCCGCCGACGAGGCGCCAGTTTCAGCGTTTCCCGGAAAACGGGGATGTGAACATCCATGGAAAATTTTTCCCGTATGGAACGGGCGAAGCTTTCGCTTGCCGTCTTTTCTCCATGGACAACGAAAACCCGGGGCATGGAAGGGGAAAAATGGCTGATCCATTCGAGAAGTTCATCCCGGTCGGCATGGGCGGAAAAACCGCCTATGGTGAATACCTTCGCCTTGACGGCGACGGGTTCCCCGAAAATTTTCACGGTCTTCTCGCCGTCGACGATCCGCCGGCCCGTCGTCCCCTGGGCCTGGAACCCCACGATGATGATGCTCGCCCCGGGGCGCCACAGGTTGTGCTTCAAGTGGTGCTTGATCCGTCCGGCCGTGCACATCCCGCTGGCGGAAATGACGATGGCAGGCCCCTGCTTCTCGTTGATGGCCATGGACTCCACCGTGGAGGGCGTAAAGCGGAGGGACGGCATGGAAAAGGGGTCCAGTCCCTGGTCGACGATGGCCCTCGCTTCTTCGTCATAGTACTGCTTGTTCCGGCGGAAAATCTCCGTGGCCTTGATGGCCATGGGACTGTCCAGGTAAACGGGGATCTCCGGGATCTCCCCCTTCCGGGTCAACTCCGCGAGAAGATAGAGGATCTCCTGGGTCCGCTCGACGGCAAAAGCGGGGATGATCACCTTTTCCCCGTTGGTCACGGCATAGCGGACCGCTTCGACGAACTCCTTCTTGCTGTCCTCGAGATTTCGGTGAAGCCGGTTTCCATAGGTGGATTCAACGAAGAGGTAATCGGCATCGGTGATCTCATGGGCATCCTTCACGATGAGCTGGTTTTTCCGCCCCAGGTCGCCTGAAAAAACGATCTTCACGTCCCCGTCACCGTCGTCGACCCAGACTTCCAGGATCGACGACCCGAGGATGTGACCGGCATTCCGGAGCCGGGCCCGAAGCACCGTGTCGACCTCGATGACCTGGTCCCTCTCCACGGGACGCAGGTATTTCAGGCTCTCCTCGGCATCGGCGATGGTGTACAGGGGCTCCACCTTTTTTTTGCCCTGGCGGGCCCTTTTCCGTGTCTGCCAGGCGGCGTCCATTTCCTGAACATGGGCCGAATCGAGAAGCATGATCCGGCAGAGCTCCGCCGTCGGCGGGGACGTGATGATCTCCCCCCGGAAGCCGTCCCGGACGAGCTTGGGAATCCGTCCGCTGTGGTCGATGTGGGCATGGGTGAGAAAGAGGGCGTCGACTTCCGCGGGATCGAAATCCCAGTCACGCCAGTTTCTTTTCTCCGTGGACTTCCCGCCCTGGAAAAGTCCACAGTCTACGAGAAACTTCTTTTTACCCCCTTCCAGGAGAAAGCACGAACCGGTCACCGATTCAGCGGCACCAAGGCAGGTTATTCGAACCATGATTTTCTTCCTTTCCGCGAGATTCCCGAACCTTCGCCTCTATAGCACAGATTACACGCCGGCGCATCGGTAAATCGGGTTTAAAAGAAGCGGACACCCCGAACCCCGTCCCGCTTTTTCAAGGCCCTGAAGACGACCTCGGCGCAGGAGACATCCTGGACGGCCAGACCGGTGGAATCGAACAGGGTGATCTCCCTGCGGGATCGCCGGCCCCTCTTCCTGCCGGCGGCGATTTCGCCGAGGGCCCCGTACACATCTTTTTCCGCCAGGTCCCCCCGGGACACGGGAATGTTGATCTCACCGCTGTGCGAGGCCTGGGCCCAGTCGTCGATGACGATTTTCGCCCTTTTCACAAGGGAGGTGAAAATTTCCTGCTTTCCCGCCGCGTCGGCGCCGATGGCGTTGATGTGGGTTCCCGGTGAAACCGACCGGACCAGAGGCTGCCGGGTCGGCGTCGTGGTCACCACGATGTCGGCCCGTTCCGTCACGGCGTCGATGTCTTCGGACATGACCGCTTCGAGGCCGTAGGCCCTTCGGGCCCACCGGCAAAAGCGGGGAGCCAGGGAATCGCCGGGAAGGTATCTCCAGACCCGGATTTTTTCAATTTTGCGGACCTCCAGGAGACAGGCGAGTTGAGTCCTCGCCTGGACCCCACATCCCACGAACCCGGCGACGGCGGCATCCTCCCGGCTCAGGAACTTCGCCGCCACGGCGCCGGCGGCCCCCGTGCGGAGGCTCGTCAGGGCTGTCCCGTCCATGACGGCGAGGGGAAAGCCCGTTCCGGGGTCCACCAGGACAACGAGTGCCATGACCGTCGGCAGCCCTTTCGCGGCATTGCCCGTGTGTACGTTCACGCTCTTGATCCCGGCCATGTCGAACCCCTGGCCGTGAAGGTAGGCGGGCATGGAACGGAGGTCCCCCTCGGGAAAGGTGAGATAGCTTTTCGGGGGCATTTCCGCCTCCCCGAGCCCGTAGGCCCTGAAAGCCCGTTCCACCGTTTCGCAGGCCAGCGCCGGGGTCAGGATCTCCTTGACTTTTTTTCCGGTCACGATCAGCGTTTTCATGATATCCTCCCTTTTCAGTCATCCGTTTCCCCGTCTTCCCCTATCTCGACGCGGGCATCTTCGTCGAAGGGGTTTTTCCTCGCGGCCAAGGAAAACAGATAGGGGAAATGCGCCTTGAGATGCTCCATGTAAGAAAGCCACTCCCCGACCAGGTGCCGGTAAACGCGAACCATGTCAGCAACCAGATGGGCCCTGTCCGCCCGGGGAATATCCCTGAAGGAATCCCTCTCCGCCAGTTCCTCCACCAGGTGCAGGAGCGCCTGGAGAAGGTTCGAGAAGGAGCCGTGCTCGAGGAGAGCGGGGTTTTCCAGGAGCCTCACGAGAAACGCCCTTTTGCCGATAAGAAAGCTTCGAAGCTCCATCAGTTCGGGCGTACCGGGATCGAGGCGGAAGGCGTGCCGGCGGGCTGAAGCGGCGGCGGCGGCGAAGTTCTCTCTCTTCCATCGCCCGTTGACGAGAAAGGAGGTCCGGATTTCGGATACTTCCGGGTCCCAGGAGACGAAAAGGCGAAGAAGCCGCGTCCCCGCCTCGCTGAAAAAAACGCCCACGATCAGTTTCAGCTTTTCCAAGACAGCCTTCCTCTCCCGGCGGAAGAGGATGAGTTCCATCCCGCTGGCGATGACCCCGACGAAGGTCCCCACGCCCAGGACGATGACGCCCACGGCCAGGAACTTGCCCCCGGCGGTGACGGGGTGGATGTCGCCGTATCCCACCGTGGCCATCGTCACGATGATGAAGTACAGGGCGTCCGTGAGGGACACCTTTTCCACGGACATGAAAGCGACGGTCCCCAGGAAAAGCGTCGCCCCGAGAATGGTGACATTCACCAGGAGACGGAACTGGATGGCTTCCCTGCTCATGAAAGATCCTTAAGAAAAAGGGGCACGGGTACGAAAAGGGACTGCTCACGTTTTTACAGGGCCGTCACCAGTCCTGATGGGAGAAAAACCCGATCAGCGCCAGGACGATGATGACGATTCCAAAGCCGAAATACAACGTGACGGACAGGTAGTCCATCCTCCCGATGGCTGGGCCAAGCTGCTCCCTGTTCACCAGGTATCCCCAGTAGAGGGCAAAGGTCAGGTTGATGAGAAGGGCCAGGCGGAGCCACCCCATAAGCAGGGAGAGAGTGCCGAGGAGGAGGAGAAGCCCCACCTGGAAGAGGGGTATGACGAGGGTCGCCTTCTGCAGAAAATGAATGAGATCCAAGGTCACTCCCGGGGGGTCTCCTGCTGGGCCCCTTCCAAAGGCGCCTCCCTTGCAGCGGGAACGCCCTCTTCCGTTACCGCGCTCCTGTAGGCGTCCCTGTTTTCGGCCATGTGACGGGCCGTGTACTGGGAACCCATGGAAACGACGGCGAGGAGGAAAAAAAGAACGCCGAAAAGGGTCCAGGCCTTTTTCGCCTCGATCCCGTGGACTTCCACCGTCGCCACAACCACGAGGTACAGAATCCACAAGATTCCCGCCAGGCTTCCCAGGTAGGGAACGATGCCGATGAGAGTTGTCACCGGCGTGATGGCCGAAGCATAGGCGAAACAGCGGTAGGCCGTCTCGTAGGATTCATCGGACCCCATGATCCTCCACAGGATGAAGAACACGCCCGCACCGATAAAACTGAAAAGGAGGAAGACCGCCGGGGCGACAACGAGGGAAAGGAGAAAATCAAAAAACCGGAACCCCCCGAAGAAAAGGGAGAAAAAGCCGCCGATCAGGGCGACGATGACGGCCATGACGCCGGCGAAGACCATGGGATCGAGAAACCCGCCCGCCCGGCTCATCCGCCGGTAAAAATCCGCAGGGTCCCGAATGACCGAGATCATGGTCCCGGAAATATCCCCATACCACCGGAGCATTTTTTCCTGAAGCCTTTCCAGTTTCACCATTTCCCTCCAGAAAACAGACGTTTCACGGATTCCATCGGCCCGACGGAACCTTTTTCGTTTTTTAGTGGATTCCTTCTCTTTTTTCAAGTTTTTCAACGCATCCGAAAGAAACCCCTTTACTTTTCCCATTTTCCGGGGATACTCTTTTCACCGGGAGGATGCCTCCCCGATCATCCTGAAGGAGGTGCTTCATGGAAGCGAAAGGACCCCTCAAAATCATGGCGGTCGTCTGCCTTCTGGTCATGTTCGTGGCGGGAAGCGGGTTCGCCGCCGATTTTGCGGCCCGCCTTGCCGATCATTTCATTCAAACGAGTGCCGTGACCGAAGTGGATTATACCCTGACCCTGTCTCAGGCCATGGAAATACAGAAAGACTACGTCAGGGAACTTGAGAAGATCCTGGGACCCGCCGTGGGCTACAAGGCAGGGCTCACGAATGCGTCGGTCCAACAAAGCTTCGGAGTCACCCAGCCGCTCCGGGGAACCCTTCTGGAAAAGATGCTGCTCCCCTCGGGAACGGTGGTGCCCGCCGATTTCGGGGCACGGCCTCTCAGCGAAGGGGATCTCGTCCTCCGGGTCAAGGATGAAGGGATCAACGAAGCCAAGACACCGGTGGAAATCATGGAACACATCGATGCCGCCTATCCTTTTATCGAGCTTCCCGACCTGCTTTACGGAAAGGACGTCAAGATCAACGGCCCTCTTCTTGCGGCGAACAACGTGGGGGCGAGATACGGCGTCCTGGGAAACATCATCCGAATGGAGAACACGCCGGAGTGGCGTGACAGGCTTGCTGCCTTCAAGCTGGAGATCCTCGATGAAAACGGAACGATTCTCGCCACCGGGGAAGGAAAGAACGTGCTCGATCACCCCCTCAACGTCACCCTCTGGATCAGGGATTCCCTGAAAGCCGACGGCATCCGGCTGAAAAAGGGAGACCTCCTGTCCATGGGAACGATCACCAAGCTCATGCCCGCCAGACCCGGCACCACCGTTAAAGCCCGTTACACGGGCCTCAACCCGGAGGGTCCCGTGGAAATCGAGGTGAGGTTCAAGTAAGGCGCCCCGTCACCCGGGCAGGCCCCTTCAGGGGGCTTCGCCCGGGCCATTCAAGCCCGACGACGGGACCCCCCTGCGCTTACGGTCACCGAGTTCCGCCAGCTTGCCCTTGTTCAAGCTCGAGACACGGGAAAAATAGCCGGCGATCCGGGTGATTCCTTCCACGGCGCCGGAACCGCAGAAAGGACAGGTTTCGGCGAACCCACGGGTCGTCCGTCCGCAGGAAAAGCAGGTCGTGAAATCGGGGGAAAAGGTGAGCATCCGGGACTCGGTCTTCTCGAAGACTTCCCTGATGAAGAGCGCCAGGGCCTCGGCGGCGGGTCGTCTTTCCCCGAGCCAGACATGGGTCATGGTGCCGCCATCCATGAAAGGGTGAAAGGCGCCCTCCACGCGGACCCGGTCCATGGGGGAAACAGCGGCGGAACCGTCGAGGCAGGTGGAATTGGTGTAATAGACGGCTCCCGTCGAAATGTCCCCCCTGACATAACGGCCCGACAGGGGCGAGAAGTGCTTGAGGTCGAGGCGGGCGAACCGGTAGGCCGTGGTTTCCGCCGGGGACTGCACCAGGGCCAGGGGCATCCCGTGCCGTTTCGACGCCTCCACGGCCTTGTCCCGCATGAAGGAAACCACCTCGAGACCGAATGCCCGGGCCGACTCGGATTCGTGGAGGCCCTGTCCCCGGTGGACCCGGCACAGTTCGTTGAGCCCCACCATGCCGATGAGATAAAGCCCCTCGTCCCCGTCGACGAAAGGCCGCCCGTCGAGCCGCATGTCGAGGAGAGCCAGCGGCCCCTCGCTTCCCGTCGAAAGAAGCCGGTCCATGAAGGCCTTCTTCTGGAGATGGGCCCGGATAACGAGATCCAGGGTGTCGGACAAAAGGGCGAACAGCCGGGAATCGCCTCCCTGGGCCCGGTATCCCAGGCGGGGAAGGTTGATGGAGATGTTCTGGACGACTTCCCGGCGCAGCTGCCAGGCCTCCCCTTCCCGGTCCCCCTCTTTCCCCGCCGCCCCGAGATAGCCGCTCTCGGAAAGATTCACGCCCCCCCGCCGGTCCAGGGAAAAGAGCGGGTTCCCCTTTTCGGCGGCCACATCACAGGCCCGGTGCAGAAACCGTTCATGACCCGCCAGGCGGAAAAACCCTTCCGACAGATGCACCACCGGCCGGGGAAAGACAAACGGCTGTCCCCGCGAGTCCCCCTCCAGAAACACGTCGAGGATGGCCGCGGCGAACCGGATGGCCTCGGGAAGGTACGGCTCGTAAGTCTCTTCCGTCGTCGTTCCTCCCGGTCCGATGACCCGGGATTTTGCCAGGTGCGGCGGGACCGTCCCATAAAGATGAATGTCCGTGAAGATGGTCTGACCGCCCCGGGCCACCGCCTGCTGGGCGAACTCATAGACGAGCATCTGGGCCAGCTGCCGGATGTCCCGGTCTCCCAGTCCTTCCAGGTAAGGGGCGAACAGGAGATTCACCCCGTCCCAGATGACGGCGCCGGACAGGCTCCCCTGCAGAGCGGCGGAAAAGCGCATCATGTGCGCGATGAGAACCTCCCCGTGCTTTGCCGGAGAAGCCGAGGCCAGGGTATTGGGGAGGCTGAGGCCGAACTTCTTGATGTAGTCCAGGGTCTGGACCGTGCAGTAAGGCCTGTCGATGTAGCCGAGATTGTGGAGGTGGATGTCCCCGGCCATGTGAGCGTATCCCACTTCGGGGGAAAAGACCCGGAGGACGGCAAATTCTTTCTTGATCCGCTCCGCCAGGGTCAGGTTCGTCCCCTCGGGGGTGTGGGGAATGTTGGCGTTCTCACGGTTCCGGAAAATGAGGATCTGTTCCACGTCGTGGACGGGGATGCCGAGCCGGGCGTGCATCTTGGTCGCCTTTTCGAGGCCTCTCTCGATAAGCCTCGCGTTGACGAGCTCCCGGACGAGAGAGGACGTGAGAAGACTCATCCCCGAGGTGACGATCTGTTTTTCCACCTCCCGGCTGATGGCTTCCGCCGTGTCATCGTCGACGTTGGTCTCGTCGAGAAGGGCTTCGACGATTTTCCGCCGGTCCCAGCTCACGATGTCTTCCCGGGAGGTTATGACGAAAAGGGCGATATCGGTCGTGTCAACGGTCATTGAGGGGCCTCCGCCGCTCCAGGGGACAGCCGCCCGTCCGTCTTACATGACGCAGGAACAGGGGTTCGACCGGTGATGTCCCCTTCATCAGATGTTCGTCCTCGATTTTCCGTATCCCCGGTTCAGGGCCTCTTCCGCCGCCCGGGCCAGGTCCCGGTCGTGCTCGTGGCTCAGCGAAAAGACGCGGAAATGGACGACCCGGGAGGGTATGAACCGGTAGATCTCCCCGAGGGGTTCCGGCGAAACGCTTTCCGTGGCGGGATTGTAAACGAGAATCCTCTTGTCTTCCTCCAGGACGGGATTCACCGGGCGGGGATCCTGGGCGGCCAGATCCACCCTGAATTTCAAACGCTGGAGGGACCGGGGGAGGAACTTCCTGATCTGCCGCTCGTAGTCCCGGGCATCGGAAAAGCGGACGCCCCGCTGCACCTGGTCTATGGAAAGGTCGGCGGCATGGGACATTTTCCACTTGACCTCCCGCTGGTACAGTCTCGCCCACTCCCGGGCAAGTCTCTTTTTCAGACCTTTCTCGCCCCCCCATCCTCGAACCTGTTCATAGAGGCTCCACTCGTCGCAGGACAGGTATGCGTCAAGGAGATCCAGGGGGTTTCCCGGAAGCAGGAGATCCATGGTGTCCCGGAAAAACTCCTGGAGATGGAGGTCCAGCGCCCGGGTCGTCCGGTGATAGTACACATTGGCGTAAAGGTTCAGCCGGGCGTTCAGGAACCGGGCCAGGACCGACGTGCCAGCCTGGTGCAGGGTCATGCCCTCCCGGGTGAAAAAGGTGTAGTAGACGAGCCGCTCGATGTCGATCATGTCCATGGAGTAGCCCGTCATGTAGGCATCCCGCTGGACGTAATCGAGATTGTCCACGGTGTAAACGCCCGAAAAAAGGTTTCTCAGGAGCCGAAGCCAGAGCGGATGCCTGTCCCCTTCCGGGGAAAGGGCCTCGGGACGCCGTATGAGATAGGCCACGTGTAACGGATCGAGAGACTCACCGGGGCCGAACGGGCCCGACGGGCTTCTTCGTATTCCCCGGATCGTCCGGCCCAGTTTCCTGATGATGATTTCCTGCCCCAGCATTTCGTGGGTCAGGCCGTAACGGTCGAGAAAATGATCGTCGAAAAAGTGGCCGAACGGACCGTGACCCACATCGTGGAGAAGCCCCGCCACGCGGAGAAGCTCTTCCACGTGCGGCTCCGACGGCAGGGACGGGCAGACCTCCCGAAGGCTCTCGTAGAGGTGGCGGCCGAACACGCCGGCCAGGTGCATGGTGCCCAGGACGTGCTGAAACCGGGTGTGCTCCGCGGCGGGATAGACCCAGCGGGCGCTCTGCAGCTGATGGATC
>Ga0209200_1004938_pt1 | contig 10540 bp, 8 predicted proteins | sample AD_UKC033_MetaG_FD_184406 | JGI IMG/M metagenome (GOLD analysis project Ga0209200, IMG submission 184406) | Active sludge microbial communities of municipal wastewater-treating anaerobic digesters from USA - AD_UKC033_MetaG (SPAdes) (version 2) | ecosystem: Engineered > Bioreactor > Anaerobic >...
GGCCCGATGAAATCGTCAATCGCCTGGGATGGTTTGACGCTCCGGCTGAAACGCTGGCAAAAATAAATGACATCCGCAGCGTTGTCGATGCTCTGCAAAAAGATAAAATCAGCGATATCGTTTTAATCGGCATGGGCGGGTCATCGCTGGCCGCAGAAGTTTTCGGCAACATCTTCGGCAGCAAACCGGGCTATCCCCGTTTGCATGTCGTCGATACGACGGATCCCGTTTTTATTTCTGAAGTTACACAACATTTAAATCTTGAAAAAACATTATTTCTTGTTTCATCAAAATCAGGTTCAACCCTGGAGATAACATCGCTCTTCAAATATTTTTATAACCTGTGTCTGAAAAAATTCGGCGGCGAAGCGGGACGCCGGTTCATTTTTGTCACCGATGAGGGAAGTCCGCTGATCAAAACAGCCGAAAGTATCTCCGCCCGTCATATTTTCCTCAACAATCCCGATATCGGAGGACGTTACTCGGCGCTGTCGCTGCCGGGAATCGTTCCGGCGGCATTGATCGGCATTGCTGTGGAAACGCTGCTGCAAAACGTTTCATCCAATTTGGAAGCGCTCATGAGCGCCGGCGCTTCTCTGGGCGCCGCTTTAGGAATGCTGGCCAACCAGGGTCGCAACAAAATGACGTTTGTCCTGCCGCCGCACTGGAAACATTTTGGCGACTGGCTGGAACAACTGATTGCGGAAAGCACAGGCAAGGAAGGCAGGGGAATTCTCCCTGTGCTGAACGAAACGCTTTTGGATGCTTCAGGATATGGGAAAGACCGGATTTTTGTTATTTTCCAAAATAAAAATGAAGAAGAGCCCTCTCAAATGGAAACTCTGAAAAAGGACGGTCATCCCGTCATTACCGTTAAAATTAACGACGATTATGAGCTGGGTCAACAAATGTACATCTGGGAAGTGGCCACCGCCGTTGCGGCTCACGTTATGGGCGTCAATCCTTTCGATCAGCCGGATGTGGAAGCCACCAAAAAACATACCCGCGCCGTGATTGCCGATTTAGACAGGCGTGCAGAAATGGCGGATGAAAAATCGGCAATGACCTTTGAACAGGGTGAAATCTTCGGCAACATTGACGGTGCGACTCCGGCAGACGTTTTCCTGAATTTTCTGAAACAGGCCAAGGCGGGTAATTATCTCTGCCTGCAAGTTTTCTTGAGTCCGTCTCAGGAAACGGATGGGGCGGTCAATGGTTTACGTGAAGTTCTCGCCCGCCAATATGCTTTGCCGGTGACCTGCGGATACGGTCCGCGCTATCTGCATTCCACCGGGCAGTTGCACAAGGGCGATGCCGGAAACGGCTTGTTTATTCAGTTGACGCAGGATTTTTCTTTAGACGTTGATATTCCGGACAATATCGGAGAAGAAAAATCCTCCCTCACGTTCGGCGCGCTCAAAGCCGCGCAGGCGAAGGGCGACCGGCAGGCGCTGACGGAAGCAGGGCGAAGAATCATCCGTATACATTTCAAAAAAGATCCAGTCGATGGGTTAAAAACAATAGTCAATGGTCTCTAAGCAAATCTCAATATTGGCGAGTTATTCAGTTGTCAGGCTGGAGCGGGCAATCCAGTTGTATAAAGACCTGGCCGCCCGCTTACGCGGGAACGGCGCCTGGATTACCGCCTGTGCGGGAATGATACATTATTTCATTTAACTGATCACCCTTAGAATTTCCGGCGCGTGGCGTTCGGATACCGGCGGAATTGTCTTTGGATAACCGAGAATAATTGGCGCGACAATCCGGCAGCCGTCGGGAATGGCCAGCAGGGCCCTGGACTGAGGATCCCGGATGTTGGATCCCAGATTGACCCAGCAGGTTCCCAGTCCGCGCTCGACGGCAGAAAACATAATGTAGCTTGCCGCCAGCGCGCAATCCACGTCAAGCGACTTGACGCTCTTTGAACCGATGATGAAAATCACGCAGGGGGCGTTGTAGAAGACATTGAAATTTTCATCTTTCAGCATATCGATATACTGCGGCAGGAGAGATTTTTTATTGCCGGCGTAATCCTCCAGGAGATTTGCTTTGCTTTCATCGGAAAGCGCCTTGATGGTTTTTCTGCAATGGACGATGGAAAACCGGCAGGGCTGATTGTTGCTGGCCGAAGGCGCCAACGTCGATTCCTGAAGGATTTCCTCGATAAGGTTCATGGGAACGTTCTTGTCCTGAAAATCGCGAATGGACCTTCTGTTTTTTAATAAATCCGTAAAGGTCATCATGGTTATTACCTCCGTTGTTAAAAAACTGTCCGGTGATCATCCAGCCGACTCGCGCGGTAATGCGGAGTCGGCTGCTGGCTTCACTTTTTCTATATCATGAAAATAGCCGTATTTTAAACCTATTATTATTGCGGTAACAGCCATTAAAAGTTCAACAAGGGTTATGAGAAATCGGGAGATCACCGGGAGGATCAGGGCCGCTTCAATATTGGAAAACTGCTTCAGCATGAAAAACATGGCTCCTTCCCGCACGCCGAGTCCGCCCACGGTAAAAAAAGCCAGCAATCCAAGAATCAGCGAAACGCAGATTGTCGCCATCATGGCAATGATCTGCGAAAACGGTAATGGCATGTTTACTCCCCGGGCAAGAAAATACAGGGCGATCCCGAGCAAAACACACGCCAGCGAGTAAAGCATCTGTACATAGACAAAAATGATTTTGTCGGTTCGAATCGGTTTGATGTTCAACTTGAACAATCGGTTGATGGGCCGAATCAGATAATTGACGATGGTATGGTTCGCGATAATGAAAACAACATCCATCAGCATAAACAGCGTTAAGATCAGCAGAGTTGCCCCGAGGGACATTTCCTGAACGTAAATGAAATAGTAGTACAAGAAGAACGGCACGGCGACGAAAAGCAGACAGATAAAGCTGACGAGATTGATATAAAGCAATGCGACCTTAGAAATTCCTTTGGATGAAAGCAGGGCTATCTGAGCCGCATAGGTCCATATTTTTCCCGGGATGTATTTGAACATGGCGGATGTGCAGTAAAGCACAAAGCTTTCAGTATAGTTTAATTTTTTCTTCAAATAGCTGTTGACAAAAAGTCGCCAGACGAGAGGTCCGACAAGCAGGGCGCAACTGCCGAAAATTACCGCCAGGCTCATCTCCAGGGGGTTAATGCTGAACTTCCAGGCGCCGATGGCGTCGGCGTTTTTTTTGAATTGCAGGTAAAAAAAGTAAACTGCAGCGGCGATAACCGTTAAAGCGGAAATATATCGCAGCATGTTTTTTGTATTCACTCCGTTGTCTCCGTCTAAGGCCGGGCAGGTGATTGAAATCCGCTTAACTGCCGGACGTTCAAGAAAATTTTTTAAGCGGTTTAACTGTATATGACAAATAGGCGCTGTTGTCAAAAAATGCCCCGAAAAACGGGACGTTGATCGTTTTTGTGAAAAAAACCTTGACAAAGCGGTTCAATATTCATACGCTTGTTTAAAACAGGTGTTTGAAAAATGGTTTTAGCCTCCGGGAAAACAAATTCAAAAACACGCACCGCGATCATTGAGGCGGCAGGGAAAATCTTTGCCGAAGAAGGTTACCTCAAGGCGACCGTCCGGGATATTTGCAGCAGCGCCGGGGCCAATCTGGCGGCGGTCAATTATTATTTCGGGGACAAGAAGGGATTGTATCTGTCCGTGTTGAAGTATTATCAGGAGATGGCTTTTCAGGCGTATCCGCCCGATCTGGGTATCCGGGCCTCTCAGAAACCGGAGGAAAAGCTTAAAATTTATATCCGGATGTTTCTGAAACGGATTATGGATGACGGACGTCCCGTCTGGTTCGGCAGGCTCCTGGCGCGGGAATTCAGCGAACCGACCTGCGCGCTGGATGTTCTGGTCAACGAGACCATCCGTCCTTCTTTCCAACTCCTTACGGAAATCGTCGCCGACGTGCTGGGCAAAACGCCCCGGGAAAAAATGGTGCGGCTGTGTTCAATGAGTATTGTCGGTCAATGTCTTTATTTCCGCCATTCGCAGCCGATCATGACCAGAATTTATCCGGAAGCAACCTTCGGGGCGGAACAGATCGATGAAATAAACGAACACATCGCCTCCTTTTCCATAGGAGGCCTGAGGAAAGCGCAACAATCAGCCAGGGTGAAAAAATGCAAAAAAAGATAATGCTCCATTTTTTAATCGTCTTGATTCCGTTTGTCGCCGCCGCTTCGGAGCCGGCAGGCGGAACGGCCTCGTATGATCTTGATCAGTGCATTGCCGTTGCTCTGGACAAGCATCCCAGCCTCAAGGCGTCCGCCGGCGACATCCGGGCCAGGGAAAGCCGGGTCGGGCAGGCCAGGTCCAAATACTATCCGTGGCTGGATGTGTCCGCCGGCTATCAGAAGATCGGTCCGACCACGCCGCCCGGCGATTCCATTGATTCGTACGATCAGTATTCGACGGGGATCAATCTGGGCGTGACCCTTTTCGATTTCGGCAAGACGTCAGCAAATGTCGCCATTCAGGATTTGAACGTAAACGCGTCGCGCGCCGATTATGAAGATGTCAGAGCGCAAATCATTCTGAATGTGAAAAAAACTTATTACACGCTTTTGCAGAACCAGCGCAATCGGGATGTGGCCGTCGATACGATGCAGCAGTTCCAGCAGCATCTGGATCAGGCAAACGCTTTTTTCCGCGTTGGCACCAAACCGAAATTCGATGTGACCAAAGCGGAAGTCGATTTAGGCAATGCGCGGCTGAATGTTTTGAAAGCGGAAAATGCCGTTCGTGCTGCACGGATCACGTTGAAGGACGTCATGGGCATTCCGGAAAACGCCGATTTTACAATTGTCGATAACCTGTCTTTTCAGAAACAGGCATGGATCCTGGACGATATTTTGAACAAGGCGTATGCCGTCCGTCCTGATCTTCTTTCGATTATAGCCAGACGCGAGGCAGCCGAGCGGTCGATCGATCTGGCGAGAAAAGATTATCTTCCGACCCTGTCGGGGAGCGCCGGATACGGCTTTTCCGGCCGTGATTTTCCGCTGGGCCGCGGCTGGAACGCGGGCGCGTCTCTCAGTTTTCCGCTTTTTTCGGGGTTTTCGACCAACTATCAGATTGACGAAGCCGAAGCCAATCTGGCAATACTGACAGCCAACGAAGAGACCGTCCGCCAGGCCATTCGTTTGGATGTTCAGCAGGCCTGTCTGAATGTTCAGGATACCGCTGAACAAATTGCCATGGCTGAAATGACGGTCGTTCAGGCTCAGGAAAATTACGATCTGGCGTCGGGGCGTTATCGGAGCGGCGTCGGCAGTCCCATTGAAGTTGCCGACGCGACGATTACGCTCAATAACGCGAGAGCCGGTTTAAATACGGCGCTTTGTAATTACAGGATCGCACAGGCCGTTCTGGAAAAATCCATAGGAGCAAAACCATGAAGAAGAAAATCATTGTCATCTCCGTATTGCTGATTGCCGCCTTTGCGGCCGGGATATTCTTTTATGTCAACAGAGACGGGAAAAAAGCCGTCTATAAAACGGAAAAAATTTCGCGCGGTGAAGTCAAATCCGTTGTGACCGCTACCGGCACCGTGAATGCCGTCACGACTGTTTCTGTCGGCACGCAGGTATCGGGAACCATCAGAACTCTTTTTGCGGATTTCAATTCGCCGGTGAAAAAGGGGCAACTTCTCGCACAGATTGATCCGGCCACGTTCCGGGCGCAGGTGGATCAGGCCAGAGCAAACCTGCTTTCGGCCCAGGCCAATCTGGAGAAAGCGGGGGTTGCCGTCGTTGACGCCCGGCGAACCTACGAACGAAACAAGGAACTTTTTTCCCAGAACTTTATCGCACGCAGCGATCTCGATACGGCGGAAACGGCTTTGCATGCCGCACAAGCCCAGCAGAAAGTCAGCGAGGCGCAAGTTGCGCAGGCGCGGGCCTCTCTGAGAATGGCGGAAACCAATTTACAGTACACCAATATTATTTCTCCGGTGAACGGCACGGTGATTTCCCGCAGCGTAGATGTCGGCCAGACGGTGGCCGCCAGTTTCCAGACGCCCACGCTTTTCAGCATTGCCCAGGATCTCACGCAAATGCAGATTAACGCCAGTGTGGATGAAGCGGATATCGGTCAGATCCGGGCGGGACAGGACGTCTCGTTTACGGTGGATGCCTATCCGGACACGGACTTTTCCGGCAAGGTTTCCGAGGTGCGCAATGCGCCGACCACCGTCTCCAACGTGGTGACGTACGACGTCATTATCAAGGTGGATAATCCCGAGTTAAAATTAAAGCCGGGGATGACGGCCAATGTTTCCATCACCATCGAAACGCGTCCGGACGTCCTGCGGGTTCCGAATGCGGCTCTTCGTTTTAAACCCGCGGAGATCGGGGAAAAAGGCGTATCAGCGAAAGAGCTGCAGGACATCAAAGGGACGAAAGTCTGGGTTCTGGAAAACAATCAGCCCAAACCCGTCGGCGTTACGCTCGGATTGAGCGACGGGAATTTTTCTGAAATTGTGAAAGGCGACCTGCGCACGGGCCAGGAGATTGTCACGGACAGCCTGAATAAAAAAGGCAGCAGCACCACACAGCGCCCGCCTCCGAGGTTTATGTGATGACTCTGATCGAAACAAGGCAGCTTGTCAAAACGTATGATGTGGGCGATGAAGGCGTTCACGCGCTGGAAAACGTCTCCGTCAAAATCGACAAAGGTGAATTTGTCGCCATCATGGGGCCGTCCGGTTCGGGCAAATCCACCTTTATGAATATCATCGGGTGTCTGGATCAGCCGACTGCGGGGGATTATTTTCTGGACGGACAAACGATAAGCGGTCTGTCACGGGACGATCTGGCGGCGATCCGCAATCAGAAAATCGGTTTTGTCTTTCAGGGATTTAATTTGCTGTCCAGAACGTCGGCGCTGGAAAACGTCGAGTTGCCTTTGCTTTATAATCACGTCCCGGCAAGGCAACGCAAAGAGGAATCCTTAAAAGCGTTAAAAATGCTGGGTCTGGAGGAACGGGCGTATCACCATCCCAATCAACTGTCAGGAGGACAGCAACAGCGCGTTGCCATTGCCCGCGCGCTTGTGAATCAGGCGCCTATATTAATGGCCGATGAACCGACGGGCAATCTGGATACGAAAACCAGCATTGAAATCATGGAACTTCTGGTTCAGTTGAACCGGGATTCAGGCACAACCATTATTCTGGTTACACATGAGCCGGATATCGCCGACTTCAGTAAACGCATCATCCGGTTTGTTGACGGACATGTGGTCAGCGATGAGGAGGTGCAAAAATCATGATCAGTATTTTTTCTACACTCCGCATTGCTTTAAGGGCGTTGTGGGTCAAAAAAATGCGGTCGGCGCTCACCATGCTGGGCATCATCATCGGCGTCAGCGCTGTGATTATCATGCTGGCGGTGGGCACGGGGGTCAGCCGGAAAATATCCTCTCAAATCTCCAGTATCGGCAGCAATCTGATCATCATCATGCCGGGCAGCACCACGCAGGGAGGCGTCAGAATGGGTGGCGGAAGTCAATCCACATTAACCACCGGCGATGCGGAGGCCATATTGCGGGAATGTTCAGCGGTTGCCGCCGTGGCTCCCATGCAGTTCGGCACCGCCCAGGTGGTTTTCGGGAATCAGAACTGGTCTACCGGCATTCAGGGAACGACGCCGGGGATTCTGGAAGTCAAGGACTGCGGTTTGTCGGCGGGAAGAAACATGTCCGACCAGGATATCCGCAGCGCCACAAAAGTATGCCTTCTGGGACAGACGGTTGTGGATAATCTTTTCGGCAGTATGGATCCGCTCGGTCAGGTCATCCGCATCAGGAAAATTCCCTTTACGGTCATCGGGGTGCTCGAATCCAAAGGACAGTCTCTGGGCGGTCAGGATCAGGATGATACAATCATTGTTCCGCTAAGCACCGCACAGAAAAAACTCTTCGGGAGAACCATTCCGGGAATGGTGCGGTCGATCATGGTCAAGGCAAGAAGCAGCGAAGAACTATCCGTGGCGGAAAGGCAGATCACGGATCTGCTGCGTCAGCGGCATCGCATCGGGCCGAACCGGGAAGATGATTTTACGGTCATGAATTTGACGCAGGTACTGGAAATGGCGGAGCAGACAGCCAACACCTTTGCCCTGCTGTTGGGTGCGATCGCCTCTGTCTCGCTTGTGGTCGGCGGCATCGGCATCATGAACATCATGCTGGTTTCGGTCACGGAAAGAACGCGGGAAATCGGCATTCGCATGGCTGTGGGCGCCAAGACCTGGGATATCCGCATTCAGTTTATTGTGGAGGCGCTGACCCTTTCCATGATCGGCGGTATTACGGGCATCATCATCGGCGGCACCGCTTCCTTCATCCTGTCCAATGTTTTTGAAATCCCGTCTGTCGTATCGCTTCCATCGGTTCTGCTGGCATTTTGTTTTTCCGGTCTGGTGGGCATATTCTTCGGTTTCTACCCGGCTTACAAAGCCTCTTTGCTCAATCCGATCGATGCTTTGAGATTTGAATAAGCAGCATATCGGGAGGCCGAGGTTTTCATCCAGATGTATAAAAACGGATAGGTCCGTTCCTGATGAAAATTCTTATTTTTGACTCTTGACAAAGCTCCCTGCCGCGTATAGCGTTCCATCGATACAAAAACTTGGAACATGAAGCCAGGTTCTAAATTCTTGAAAGGAGGTTCCCAGTTGATGCGAAAAATATTTGCTATTTTCATTTCTCTGTTCTTTATCGCTTCTTTAACTTTAGCCGTGACGGGTTGCAGTAAAATTGAAGAAGACTCTGCGAACTTGCAGAAAGCCGCTGCTGAATTGAAAGCGCAGGCGGAGGCGAAAAAGGCTGAAGCCGAAATGAAAGCACAAGCTGATGCGCAGCAGGCGGAGGCGGATTTAAAAGCCCAGGCCGAGGCGATGAAAGCCGAAGCGGAATTAAAAGCCAAAGAGATGGCGAAAAAGGCTACAGTGAAAGTAAAGCAGGTTAAAAAAGACGTCGAAAAAGTGGCCAACAAAGTTGCCACGGATGTCAAAAGCGCCGGCCAAGAAGTGAAGGAAGCTGCAAAAGAGACGGTGGTTGACGTCAAGAGCGCCGGTACGGAAGCGAAGGAAGCCGTAAAAGAGAAAACGGTTGAAGTCAAATCCGCCGTAAACGATGCGGCAACCGATGTCAAAAATGCCGGCCAGTAAGCGCCCTAAGCGAGATGATCAAACAGACGAATCGGACATTTTTAAAGAAAATGTCCGATTTTTTTGCGTCCGCAGGTTCAGGCGAGGTCCTTTTTATCGAACTTAAGTTCAAATCTTTTGCCGCTGACGATTTCCGGCGCCACCTCGGGGATGGGGGAACCCGGAATAATAAAACGAGCGGTGCTGTTTTGCAGAATATCTTTTTCGATATTAATTCCAGGCATAATTTGGACGAGCTCAAGACCTTCCTCCGTCAGTTTAAAGACGCCAACCGTTGTTACATACAGTACTTTCCGGCCTGCTTTAAGAGCTTTCCGGGCATTGAAGGTAATCTGATCCACTTTGTCGACAAATTTCGGAACGCCCGGTTTTTTAACACGGACAAGTCCATTCTTTAATCCGTACCGGGCTTCATCCATCCAGTTCCCCACAAAGATGATGGTCCGGGCATATTCGACGATATCCGTGAAACCGCCCGGTCCCACGAAATCAATAATTTTCGGTCCACGATGGGAGACATTGACATTCCCGGCTGAATCCACCTGTAGAAAACCGAGTACGCAGGTATCAAGTCTTTCTTCATAGATATGAAAAATTTCCGCAGTGCTCAGGATGCGCTGCGGGCTGATGGCTGCGCCGAAGTACACGCCTGATGCCGGAAGGCCGCCATAGGCGCCGCCTTCCGAGGTGAAGGTGATGTCCCTGTACAGACCGGATTCATAAAGCATTCGGGCAACTTCCTCTCCGATGCCGATCCCGATGTTCACGATGGCCCCGGGACCGGTCGTCTTCACGAACGTGTCGGCGCACAGGCGGGCGAGGATATCGACGACCTTGCCGCGATACGGTGTAATATCGAGAAAGGTATTAATTAACCGCATGAGTTTGACGGCTTCGTGATCGACTTCGGACGAGCCGGCTGTAAAATGCGGCATGAACTGAGTTTGCAGAATTCCGCCGACCTGTTCATTGCGCGGGTTGACAACGATTGCATCGACGTTGTCCGCCGGGATGGCGATCTGTGAATTGTCCCGGGGAATAATTTTGGATACGGAGACAATCACTTTTCCGCCGTTGAGGCGTGCGGCGGCGGCCGCATCTTTGTAATCCAGAATCAGAGCAGCATCTTTAAAATAGATGTTGCCGTCCTTGTCGGCGTAAGGCGCCAGAAAAAGCGCCCGGTCGATGGGTGGAATACGATATTCCAGTTTTCCGTTTTTTGCCGTGATGAAATTGTTTGGAGCTCCGGGAGACACCGCGGAACCGCACCCGACAGCGGGATCGAGAAAGGTGTCCAGCCCGACCGAGGTCTGAATGGAGGCAAGTCCCCGGGCCTGCGCCTCGATCAAGAAC
>Ga0209200_1004940_pt1 | contig 10539 bp, 7 predicted proteins | sample AD_UKC033_MetaG_FD_184406 | JGI IMG/M metagenome (GOLD analysis project Ga0209200, IMG submission 184406) | Active sludge microbial communities of municipal wastewater-treating anaerobic digesters from USA - AD_UKC033_MetaG (SPAdes) (version 2) | ecosystem: Engineered > Bioreactor > Anaerobic >...
ACAGATTTTTAGAGTTGCAAAATTAACAAAATCAGACTATCTGTAAATTGTGCCTTTATCTGCCGATTTGACTCATTAAATGCAAATAGTTCAGTTCTTTCGAATTAAAATTACTTTTCAATAAAACTAATGATGTTGGTTCTAACACCGTTTGCATTGAAATCAGTTGCCGTAGTAAAAAAAAGGGCCTGCGAATTCTCGCAGGCCCTTTTTTTATTAATCAGTCCTTCGACTGCTGTGTTATTCCACTACAATTCTTACCTGATTGTTGCCGCTCTGAGTTTGTACATTCAGCATGTACGCTCCCTTAGCTACTCTGCTCAGGTCAAGTTGCATAGTGTTTCTGCCTTCTGATGCAGACTGTGTCTGTGTCATCACTACTCTGCCGCTCAGGTCAAGTACTGTTACCTGTGCTGTGCCTTTGTTTGTAGTGTATTCCACATTGAGCATTCCTGCCGTTGGGTTAGGATATACATTCAGTGCACTTGCTGAAATCTCGCTCTCTCTGCAATTGAGGTTTGACGAAAGTGTTGCTGTACCATTACCACAGGCATTGCTGGCTGTAACCATTACCACTCCGTTGCTGGCACCCCAGTCAAGAGTCAATGAGGTTGAGTTTCCTCCACCAGACACATAAGTTGTAGTGTTTGGATATGCCCAAGACAGGGTATAGATTCCGGTAACATTACTTACATTAGCTGTAAAGTCTATGCCTAGATCATTAGCACACCAGGTTGCTGGGTTTGCGGTGATGCTTGCAGGAGTGCTCGGTGCTCCTTTTACTACTATACAACGTGATGCACTTGTTCCACATCCATTGGTTGCTGATACACATACCTGACCGTTTGTGAAACTGGTATAGTCAACACTGATGCTGTTTGTACCCTGTCCACTTGCAATACTTGCTCCTGAAGGAACTGTCCAGTTATATGTACTAACGCCCGGAACTATTGGAGTTGAATAAGTAACTCCCAATGAACCACACAAGCCATTTGTGTTTCCACTGATACTTGTCGGCATCTTGGCGACTCCGGGTGCTACCGTACGACATTTTGGTGCTGATACTACTCCGCAGATACTTGTGGCGGTTACACAAATGTTACCTACATTATTGTATCCCGGTGCAAAGTTCACGCTGATGTTATTGGTGCCCTGACCACTGCTTACACTTGCATTAGTTGGTACTGTCCAGTTGTAACTTGCTATGCCTGTTCCTGCTATTACTGCATATGGCTCAATGGTGTTAGGGCATGCTGTTGTGCTGCCGGTAATAATACCAAAGTTGCCTGATGACATACCTATTGCCAGACATTTACTTGCTGATGTATAACAGCTTGTTTTTGCTGTTACACACAGTGTACCACCTGCCCAACTTGGACCAAAATCTATGGTTACACTCAGTGATGATGTGTTTACTGTATTGCCTGATCCGTTGATGCTGGCATCTCCGGTAATTGTCCACTGATATGAAGTTGCTCCTTCAGACGCTGAAGGAATACTATAAACCTTTCCGCTTGTATTAGGACATACTGTTGCATCTCCGTTAACTGCTGATGGTACCGATACACTGTAACGTACTTTCTGTATCTTACGAAGTGAGTTTCCGCAAGCATTTCCTGCCTGTACTCCTATCTGATACAATGATGTGTTGGGTGTACCAAATACAATAGCTGCATTTGGTGATGTACTTGTATAGGGTGATGCATTACCATCAAAAGTTGTACCCGGAGGACCATCCCATGTGTACATTGTGGCATTGGATACTGCAGGAATACTCAGACTTGCCGTTGTACCCGGGCATGCATTACTTGGCATGCCTGTAAAAGGCATAGTGACTGCCTGTGCAGGAGGGGCTGTTTTAACAGTTACAGTTATACTGGCACAACTGGTTGCCACATTACAAACTTCTCCGCGTACATAGTAAGTTGTTGTTGTGCCGGGTGATACATTTATTGAAGCACCACTGCCTACATTGGTTCCACCACAACTTCCGGTGTACCACTGCCATGTGCCACCATCACCAAGGTTGCCGCCATTTGCTGTAAGATTGATATTGCCTCCTGAACATATCTCATCATTCAGTTTATCGCTGGTTACTGAAGATGCAGGTGTCAGAGTTTGGTCCCCTATGCTTATGCAATAATCCTCTGCTTCTCCAAAAGTTGCACTTCTGCATGGATCTGGAGTTGCATTACTCCAATCAACCATTACACGCATGCGGGTTGAACCCAGAGTGGCCGTACAGGGCACTGTAATATTAACTGTATGTGGACCTGCCGAACTCGTGCTTGTTGCCAATGTATAGGTTTCGCCAGCATCGCCAAAGTCGCCATCTGCATTCCAGTCTATCCATGCATATACATAATCATTTGCGTCAGGGTCAATGGTTACACTTAACGGGTACGTACCTCCCCGCTCTACACTGCCACTGAAACCGGTATAGTTTACCGGACCACCTGTATTGCCTGCTGAAGTATTATTAATACCTGCAAACGTTACATTGCTAACATATTCGAACGATACACTTGTGAAATTTGATGAACAGTAAGTGTTGCATGTACAGGCATCTGGATTTGTTGTTACCAATACTGCAGTTGATGTATCTGACAGTCCTGAGTTGGTGCAGGTAACAATACAGCGATAGTATTTATCCGATGTCTGGCTGGTAGTTTGTGTTTCATTCGTGCCCACTGTAGACAGGTTTATGCTAAATGCAGCATCATCTGCACGCTCCCATAGATAGGTTAATCCCATCTCTCCTGTTGAAGCTCCGGTTAACGATAAATTAAAGTTAACTCCTAAACAAGCGGGATTGATGGATGCTGATGCTGTTCCTCCTGATGGTGTTCCCGAACATGGTGGTGGATTCTTAATTTCAAAATCATCAAAACCAAGATAATAATCGCCCGATGTCCAGTTGCCTGTTATCCTTATTTTTACATATTGTCCACTGTAAGCAGCTAATGAATAGCTTACATCTTGCCATCCTGCTAAACCGTTGTTACTTACTGTGGCTATGTTGGTATAGGTGACACCGTAATTTGTTGAAATTGCAACTATAAAGTTTCCACTACCTGCTGCCGGTGGAAGGTATGGGGAACTAAAATTAGCCAGCTTATATTTAAATGAGAGGTATTCTGTACCGGCTAACAGACCCACATTAATAGTTGTAAAACTGCCGGTAGTTGCCAAACTCCATAAGTTTTTATACAAATAATACGTAGATGACCCTCCGGTATTAAGAGCTGTTACAGTGTTACTGGGTCCGAAAAATGCTGACTGTGCCCAACCGGTGGGTAATGAATTAGAAGGGAAACTCTCACTCCATGGTACCGGAGTAGTAGGCGGTGGAGAAACAAATGACATTGAAAATGTTCCCGGACAAGGGCTGTTCGGGGTAGGCCAGGTATCAAACATTATATAATACGTTTGACCTGCAAATAATGTAACATTAATGTTTTTGCTAGACGAGATATTGGCAATCCCATCAACGCAAGTCGAACCTGCAGTAGTAGGACATCCTAAGGTCACCATAATCATGGTAAAGGTTTGGCCAGTCAGAGTTATGTGATACAATCCTGAACTAGTAGGTGTAAATACATACAATGCTTCCTGACCTCCGTAATAACTGGAACTATTACATCCTGTGGTTTTAACCGAGGCTGCTGTAGCAGCATAAGTGATGTCATTAGTACCACCACATACTACTGATTGTCCTGAGATGGGCAATGATGCAGGGGTAATTAATGTTGCACTTCCACAAGTTGTAGCTTGCGTATTAGTTGTCCACAGCATGCATGCCATGAGCAAACTCAAGAAATAAAGAGAACGGCTCAGCGTTCGTGCCCATCGTGGTGGGCTTGTTTGGTTTTTGTTTGTCATTGTGTTTGTTTTTAAAGTGAATACTATTAATAAATTGTAGAAAACAATGAATGAACTCATCAAAGAAAACTAATGTAACCTTTGATAATAAATGGAATTAGCAGAATAAGAATAATGGAAATGTTTGATAGAGTCAAAGGTGAAAACCTTATCTCCTGAATTGGTTTGGCTACTATACTTCATATAAAAGCGGTTATAGAGTAATAGTGAAAAGTAAATTCTGTTTTGCAGCATCAAATATAAGATGAATTCCTGATTAAGCAATAGCCTGATTTCAAAAATTGCCGCGAAATGAAACTTAAAAATGTAACTTATTGGTTTTTACGTAGATAATTTTCTATAATAAGAACAACTGCTTCAAAAACATGATAGCTGCGTATTGTAATACCTTCAAATCTTGTTCAATTACAAATTATCATGTTTCATTTTCGGAGGCTTAAAGGCTCTTATAAAGTATGATAAATTTTCATTTGTGCAGTTTACTCAATATCAAAATAAATCATTTGGGTTCGGTACTTTAACTTTCACCCGTTCCATATCCATAATGATATGTAGCCAACATTGCATCCATTCGCTGCCTGTAGGTGTTTTTAATCTGAGGCACATCTTCCAAAGTAAGCCCTTTCACTTCAACTGGTTTATCAATAACCACCCGTGCAATTCCGGGTCTGCCGCCAAAAATTCTTCTCGGACTGTCGGGCAGCAGCTTCCAGTGATCCACATAACACACAGGCAATATACTCACCTGATTCTCCACAGCAAGTTTAAAAGCACCGTTTTTCATGGGGCCCAGTTGCGGATTGCAGGGCGGTATGGTAGCTTCAGGAAAAATGGCAATGCTGATATGATTTTGCAAATCGCTCCCCGCACGCAAATAAGCTTTATGCGATGCAGAACGGCTTGCACGGTTGACACCAATATTCATCCGCTTAAAGAAAATGTTGAATAAAGGTACGCGCTCCAGTTCGGCTTTTCCCATAAAATGAAAATAGTGCGGAAATGCCACATACGTTACCACAATATCGAGATAAGAAATATGATTGGGACATATCAGATAGGTTTTGTTTTTATCGGGTTGATAATTGCGGATTACTTTTACTCTTATACCTGACAAAAAAACAATCAACCGTGCATGCAGCTGCATCCACCAAAAAGCACGATGATAAGGTGCCTTGCCGCTGAGTGTAATCACAAAAAACGGAAACAACAGAAAGAAAGTAACCACCGCTTCAAAAAAAAACCAAAACCGCCAAAGGTTACCCAGCACAATTCTGAAAAATCTCATGCGGCTAAAGTAAAAATTTAGAGTGGTTTGATCCGTAATGCCGGTGTTTACTAATTTTGGCATTCCAATGCAGCTTATATTACATTCTAAAGTTTTAAAAAATTAATTATGTACGACACACTGAAACCTGTTCTGGAAAAAGAACTGAAAGAAATAAAAGAAGCCGGATTATTTAAACAGGAGCGCATCATCACCACACCGCAGGCAGCCGATATTACTGCCAATGGCAAAGAAGTGATAAACTTTTGTGCCAACAATTATCTGGGCCTGTCATCGCATCCCGAAGTAATTAAAGCTGCACACCACGCCATTGATACTCATGGCTACGGCATGTCGAGTGTACGTTTTATCTGCGGAACTCAGGATATACATAAAGAACTTGAACAAAAAATTGCTTCCTTCCTCGGCACCGAGGATACCATCCTTTATGCAGCAGCTTTTGATGCAAACGGAGGAGTGTTCGAACCTTTGCTGAACGAACAGGATGCACTTATCTCAGATGAACTAAACCATGCTTCCATCATTGACGGCATACGTCTTTGCAAAGCCGACCGTCATCGCTATAAGCATAACGACATGGCAGACCTGGAAGCCAAACTTCAGGCCACACAGGACAAACGCCACCGCATGATTGTTACCGATGGAGTTTTCAGTATGGACGGAACCATTGCACAGTTGGATAAAATTTGTGATCTGGCAGACCGCTATCGTGCCCTCATCATGATAGACGAATGTCATGCCTCGGGTTTTATGGGAAAAACAGGGCGCGGCACACATGAACATCATGGCGTGATGGGACGCATTGACATCATCACCGGCACTTTGGGAAAAGCACTTGGAGGAGCAATGGGTGGTTTCACTTCAGGCCGTAAAGAAATTATTGACATGCTGCGTCAGCGTTCGCGTCCGTATTTATTTTCAAATTCGCTGGCACCCTCCATTGTGGGTGCATCCATTGCAGTACTTGATATGCTGAGTCATACCACAGCCTTGCGTGACAAACTTTGGAATAACACACAATATTTCCGAAAAAGAATTACTGAAGCAGGGTTTGATATTAAACCGGGTGAACATCCTATTGTTCCCATCATGCTTTACGAAGCCAAACTTGCGCAGGACTTTGCAGCAATGTTGCTGGATGAAGGTATTTATGTAACGGGGTTTTTCTATCCGGTAGTGGCCAAAGGCAATGCCCGCATACGTGTTCAACTTTCGGCAGGGCACGAAACACATCACATTGACAAAGCAATAGAGGCATTTGTAAAAGTGGGTCGCAAACTGGGTGTTGTTAAGTAATTTATTGAAGTGATATTTTGTTCCTTTATATTGTGAAACAGGAACACACTGATGAATAGCATCAAAAGTTTCTTAACAGGTTAAAATTGTTATGTCTTTTAAACCGATACTGTTGTTCTCATTCATTGCGATGCTGAATAAGTAGCACTTATTAGTATTCTTTAACCAGTACTTCAGCAGGAATACCAAGTACCTCATGAAGTTTACGAATCATATCCAGAGTTAATTTTCTCTTTCGGTTTAAGATTTCACTTACACGGCTTTTTAGTCCAATAGCTTCAGCAAGATCTTTTTGTTTGTAACCAAGCTGCTCCATACGGAATTTTATTGCTTCAATCGGGTCGGGAAAATCAATCGCATACCTTTCCTTTTCATAGTTGTCAATGAGTAATGAAAGCAATTCCAATTCATCCCCAACTTTTGAGCCTTTTTTGGCGTCAAAAATCAAATCTAAGCGCTTTAAAGCATTTTGATAATCCTTTTCTGTTTTAATTACTTTCAGTGTCATTTATGTTAAACTTTTGATGCATCAATTTTATCATATTGCCCATGTGTGCCCACAAATCTGATCCAAACAATTCCGTAATCGTAATTAATTCTGACAACAAGCCGGTAAGTATTACCCTTAATATTAAAAACCACTCGATTGTTTTGTAAAAAACTTGCAGACGGATAATTTCGTTTTATGTCGCGAGGGTTTTTCCAGTGCGCCTCCACAACTTCTTTAAACCAGGATTTTAACTGTTCCTCACAGTCATTGTGCTTAGTCCAGAAAGTCCGTAAAGTGCTTTTTGCAATAACTCTCACACGACAAATATACAAAAAGTTCCCAATCAGGGAACATGCTTTATTTGAAATATTTATTTGTACTTAACTCAAATGTCATCATCTCTGACAACTTATTTGAATTATTGAATTCAATTATACTCCTGTATTATTCTTAAAAACATCATTGTTTTCTCTTAAACAGATAATACACCGGGAGTCCGAGTAATACTATGAGAAGACCTTTGCCCGCAACTGCTGTTTTAGTGTAAAGCAGAATGCAGCAGATTGACAAAGCAAGCACAATGTATAATACCGGAAGTAAAGGATAAGCTACCACCTTATAAGGCCGAGGTGCATCAGGTTCTCTTTTGCGCAGAATAAAAATACCTGCAATGGTGACTACATAAAACAGTAAAGAAGCAAAAATGGTGTAGTCGAGCAATTCGCCATAGGTACCACTCAAGCACAGCACCGAAGCCCACACTGCCTGAAACCACAGTGCTTTTGCAGGCACTCCATGTGCATTAAGTTGCTTTGCCTGTTTGAAAAAAAGTTTATCCAGCGCCATGGCATAATACACTCTTGCACCACTGAGAATAATTCCATTGTTGCAACCAAAAGTGGAAATCATAATCAATGCAGCCATGATGTAAACACTGGCATCACCAAAAATCATAGATGCAGCAGCAGTGCCAACACGATCGGTACCACCTCCGGCAAACTGTATTCCCTGCCCTGCCACATCGGCAGCTGAAGGGTCGCCCTTCAAAGGCAATAATGAAAGATAGGCAATGTTCACCAAAAAATATAAAACCGTAACAATGCCTGTTCCCAAGAGCAAACTGCGTGGAATATTTTTCTTAGGGTCTTTAATTTCTCCTGCAATAAAGGTAACGTTGTTCCATGCATCGCTGCTGAATAATGAACCGATGATGGCAGTTCCCAAAACAAGAATCAGTGCAAACCCGCTGATGTTTTCAGAAATCCATCCACTGTCGGTTTTTACGGTCTTTACAGCGGTCCAGGCATTGTCGAAGTTGGACGAAAGCAAATCTGTTTTCATGCCAACATAAAGTCCTGCAATTATCAGCATAAACAAAGCCAGCAATTTGGCTGATGTAAAAAAAGTCTGTATCGTTTTGCCACTTTCAATTCCTTTGGTGTTGACCCATGTAAGAAATACAATAAGTAAAATCGCAAGGCACTGTGCAGCCGAAATCTGAAACCATCCTGCATCCAACAGAATATTGGTATCGCTTAAGAATGGGATAAACACACCGGTAAACCGTGCAAAAGCAACTGCTACTGCAGCTATCACACCGGTTTGAATCACCATAAAAACTGTCCATCCATACAGAAAGGAAAGTGTATTGCCCCAGGCTCTTTTTATAAACACAAACTGACCGCCTGCATCGGGCATCATTCCTGCAAGTTCGCCATAACACAGTGCAGCAATGAGTGTGATAAGTCCACTGAGCACCCACAGAAACAGCAACCATCCTGCAGAGCCGGTTAGTCGTGCCATATCAGAACTCACAATAAAAATACCGGAGCCAATCATGGAACCAGCAACAAGCATGGTAGCATCCCACATACTCAGCGAGCGGTGCAACTTTGTATTATCGTTTTGTTGCAATGTTGTGCTGTTGTATTTTAATGACTCTGACTATTCACCTTACTGTGATGACGGCTGTAGAAAAAGTAGATTGCCACACCAATCACCATCCAAACAATCAGTCGTATCCATGTATCACCGGGTAATGTTGCCATTACACCCAGCGAAGTAAGTATTCCCAGAATTGGAGTAACAGGGAATAATGGTGTTTTAAACGGACGATGTATATCCGGTTTCTTGTATCGTAATATAAGGATTCCTCCACTTACCAGTGTAAATGCAAGCAGCGTGCCGATAGAAACCAACTCTCCGAGTAATCCTATTGGAAATAATCCGCCTACAATCATGGCTACCGTTCCCGTGAGAATGGTGGTGATGTATGGAGTTTTGAAACGCGGATGTACTTTACCGAACACAGCCGGCAACAGACCATCGCGTGACATACTGTAGAAAATTCGTGGCTGACCCATGAGCATAACAAGAATTACAGAACTTAAACCTGCAATAGCACCCAGTTTGATAGGAGTACGCAACCATGCCAGTCCGCTACCGGCAGCATCTACTGCTACAGCTATAGGAGCTGCTACATTCAACTGGTCGTATTTAACTATCCCTGTCATCACCAAACCTACCAGTATGTAGAGGATGGTACATAGCACCAGAGAGCCGAGTATTCCCCATGGCATATCGCGCTGTGGATTCTTAGCTTCCTGCGCTGCTGTTGATACTGCATCAAAACCTATGTAGGCAAAAAATATGACTCCTGCAGCTCTGAAAACACCGCTCCATCCGAAATGGCCGAATCCTCCCTGATTCTCCGGAATGTATGGATGATAGTTGTCTGATACAATATAATTAGCTCCGAAAATAACAAAGAGTAAAATCACAACTACTTTTACAATTACAATAATATTATTGAAGTTGGCAGATTCACGAATACCTATCACCAGCAAAACTGTCATTACAGCAATAATAAACATAGCCGGAAGATTGAGTATTGCTCCGGTGAGTGCTATCTGATGCGTGTGATGATCATACGAAAAAGGTGCATTACATAAAGCATCAGCAATATAGATACCATGGTCTTTGAGGAAACTCACCACATAACCCGACCATCCTACTGACACAGTAGCTGCGCCAAACAAGTATTCGAGAATAAGATCCCAACCGATAATCCATGCAAAAAACTCACCTAGCGTTGCATAAGCATAAGTATAAGCACTTCCCGAAATTGGAATCATTGAGGCAAACTCGGCATAGCACAACCCTGCAAAAGCGCAGGCTAAGCCGGCCACTATAAATGATATGGTAACTGCAGGGCCTGCGTATTCGGCTGCTGCCTGTCCGGTAAGAACAAATATTCCGGCACCAACAATGGCACCAATACCAAGAGTGATTAAGTTGAGTCGGGTGAGCGTACGTTTGAGGGTATGCCCCTCTGTGGATTCAGCTTCTTTTAATAAATTGCTGATGGATTTAATCGCCCAGATATTATTTGCCATAATTGTGTTTAGTTGTGAGCTAACAAACCTACATGATTTGATTTGAATTACCAAAAATGATATATTGCATTTTACTTTTTCATTTCAGAACCGTAAACAAAACCAAAATCACTGTCTGAATAATCAGCAAACTGTCGGCACCAACGTTATAGAATAAATAATTTGCTTCGGGCTTGGCATAGTAGAGCATG
>Ga0209200_1004942_pt1 | contig 10537 bp, 7 predicted proteins | sample AD_UKC033_MetaG_FD_184406 | JGI IMG/M metagenome (GOLD analysis project Ga0209200, IMG submission 184406) | Active sludge microbial communities of municipal wastewater-treating anaerobic digesters from USA - AD_UKC033_MetaG (SPAdes) (version 2) | ecosystem: Engineered > Bioreactor > Anaerobic >...
ATTATAATTACTGCCCAGGTCAATGCCTTCGGCACTAAAGCCGGTGGCCACCGTAAGCACTTCTACCCCCGCAGTGGCCGAGGCCTCTTTTACCACAGCATGCAACGCATCGGCATCCAGGTTTTGATCGGCCACGGGAATCACCAACGTGCCATAACCAAAATTCCTTTTTGCATTGCTGATGGTAGCTGCAAACGGTTTGAACGCAGTCTTTACAAACACTCCTTTCGATAGCAGGTAATACAAGGCATGTGCGGCATTGTATTCATTCCACTCAATCAGATACGCATAGTTTGATTTTGTTACGGCTGCGGGTGGCGTTACCAGGTTTTCAACCGTTACTTTATCGCCTTTCGAAAATTTAGTCGTTGCACTCAAGGCATCGTGCGGCAGGCCATAGGCCAATGCCATCGTCCAGGTGCTGGCATCGTAAAACACACTGTCGTGAAAGGTGGTTACTTTTTCGAACATGCTGCGCACCAGACGGTATTGGGTCTGATCGGTAGTAACTACAAACGCTTTTCCTTTTTCGTACCTGGTTGATCCAACGGTAAGATCGGCCCCCAGTTGATACGTTTCAATCTTGTGCTTCACCAACAAATCGGCAAAAGCCCGCGTGCGGCTTTGATCTTTGCTATCGCCAAATACATAGGCCTTTATAGCCGACTTCCTCCCCTCGTCCAAAGCAGACTTGAAATAATCCTGTTGATGTTTCAATAACATCTCGCGGTTTTCAACTCCGGCTTTTACGGTTGCCAAACTGGTGCGCACATGGTTGCGAATGGTGAAGGCAAACGTTACTACTTTGGTTGAACTCTGTTGTACATGGCCGCGCGAACTGGCTTGTTCAAACAACAGCCCGATCCCTCCGTGTATATCGGGGTAGGTAGAGCCATAACCCGGATAGGAATTATCGAAACTCTCTTTCGAATAATACAACGAGCCAATCTCATTCATGGCTTTGGAAAAATAGGTGGCGAACAAGGGATTCAACACATCGTAGTTGGAGCGGGGCACTACGGGATTTTCGCTGCCATAGGGTTTGGTGGGTTCAAAAAAATAGGTGGCGTTGGTGCCCATTTCATGATAGTCGGTACACACATTGGGCAGCCATTGGTGAAAGAAAGCCACGCGGTTGCGACTTTCCACATGAGCCAGCGGCAGCCAGTCGCGGTTCAGATCAAACCAATAATGATTAAAGCGACCTCCCGGCCACACTTCATTGTGTTCACGATCCATCGGATCAGCTACCGGAGGAAAGCCTTTGTGCATGTTGGCCCAGTTGCTGTGGCGATCGCGCCCATCGGGATTGTAGTTGGGGTCGATGTGAATCACAGCATCTTTTAAGGTGCGGTCAGCTTCTGCCCCTTGTGCGGCAACCAGGTAATAGGCAGTCAGTATCGCGGCCTCGCTGCTGCTGGGTTCATTGCCATGTACATTGTATCCCAGCGTGATGACAACGGGCATGGAAGAAACATTAACTGTCTGCGAGGGATCGGCCAGCTTCAAATGTTCTTTGCGAATGTCTTCAATGCGTGCATAGTTCTCCGGGCTGGTGATGGTAAGCACCACCTGGGGCCTGCGCTCGTTGGTATAGCCGATAATCTGAAAATGTGCTTTGGGCGAAACGCGGGCCAACTCCTGAAAGTAGGACACGATGCGATCGTGGCGGGTGTGCCAATCGCCCACCGGGTAACCTAAAAATTGCTCCGGTGTAGGAACGGCCGGATCGAACGATACTCCGGAAGGAAAAAAATAATTGTTTTGAGCAAACGCATGGGTGCCCAGCAGAAGGGCACAGACAATCAGCAGGTTTTTCATAGGAATAGTTTGAGCTTGAAAAAGTACTCAAACACCCGAAAGATTAAAAAGAATTGTGATGAAAGGTTGGATTGTTAAAACCCATCGTCTTCCTCCTTCTTTTTCTCCTCCTTCTTTTTTGCATCGGTGCTTCCTGCGCTTAAATCGTAAGGAGCCTCAAGGCCCAAATAGGTAAGCCTGAATTTATTAATCCACGACAAGGTTTCGTCAATGGTTCCGGGAATGTAAACCAACTCACCTACCTTGGCTTTGCTGGCATTGGTTTTTTTGGTTACAAAATCATTTATCGGTTGCAGCGAAGTGTGAATCATTACCCGGTTATCTTCCATGCCAAAATAAAACCACGAGTCGGGCGAGACCTTGATGAATACATGAAACACCGGGGCACCATCTTCCGTTTTCCCGATTTCCATAAACCCTTCATACGAGGAATTGATATCATTACGGCCCACGTGGCTCAAGCCAATTAGTCCTTCGCTATAAAACGATTTATGTTCCTGCGACCATTTCAGATTTACATTCGAAAATACCAGGGGCTTTTGTAAGCCCTGCACGGTAGCCAGCGGAACGTACCCTTGCAGCGATCGCTGTTCGTAATCTTTCACTACTTTTTCGCCAACCAGATCCGCAATTTTATAAAGCAACTCTGTATGATCGCCCAATCCTTCTTCCTTTACTCCTTCGTTTTTAATCACCTCCAGGATATTGGCTGCCATTAGCTGAAACACCGTGGCCGGCACATTCATATCTGCCATTATGAATGAATTCATTTTGATAACATTGGTTTCGAGATTACCCGAACCCAATGCTGACGCGATTAGTCCAAAATCTTTTGTCTTGTCAAAAAAGTTAACCGGACCTTCAAAACGCACCTCCTGTTTATCTTCGTTATAGGCAAACACTTTACCGGATAATTTTTCGCCCGCTGCTTTTGCTCTGTTTTCTATCCGAAACTCTTTGGTAGCTTCATCATAGAATAACGATCCGGCCGGTAAAAAGAAATCATCATCAGCCGGATCATTTTTATCGAACACGAATGTGATGTAAAGATCATTGTCCTCCGCAAAGTGAAGCCCGGCATCCGGCTTGCGTCCTTCTTCGGTAATGGCGTTGTCAAAATCAAGATAGATTTCTTTCTCATCACCACTTTGGGTGTAGAGTAACCAGGTCTTGTAGTTTGGTATTTTTTTCAGATCCAGTTTTACAAACCCTTTCAACTGAAGTGCTGGTTTGGTGGCATACATCGTCATATCCCCTTTATAAAAGATACGCGGGGCCACCCGAATGTTATTTTGTTCAGTTACTGCACCATTCCCAACAGTTTGCATGGTGGCGTTACCGCGATTGCGTTTGTTTTTTGTTTGCTCGGTAATGGGCTCCAGATGGAAGTCAGTCATCTTAATGGCAAACGTATCGTTCACGGCATTCACATATTGGTAGGTAGCATAGCCCGTAAATTCTTTGCGCGAAATAATATCCACCACACCCTCTGTAAGCCGGTGATATCCGTTGAGCGTGTCCATGACGATGGTTGTGTTTTTTAACTGCCCAATCTTTGCATTTTCCAGAATCAACACTTCATTGTTTTCGGGTGTAATGCGCGCATCGGCTACCGTTATGTATGGAATGCCACTTACTTTTAATTGTTGTGTCTGAATATCATACTCCGCTTTCTCAGCATTAAAACTCAGAGAGTCCAGTTCTTTGCGTGTAGTGTAGAAATACGAATCTTCCAAGGGTACATCCGGAGCTTTGCTCATCACAATTTTTTGTGTGGTTAAGTCCCACCGGGCTTCGGGTATCGAAGTTTTAAATTGTGCGTATGGAAAATCGATGGCTGCTTCGCCTGCCACCTCCGGGCTTACCGTAGCAAAGTTTTTGTCGAGGTTGAAGTTTAATTTTACGTTGCTGCCGGCAAGCGCGGGTTTTGCAGCATTGCCGGTTTTTACTTCAAAGCGCGCATGACGTGCCCCAAATTCTTTGGCCGAAAAAGTCATCTCTTTTGAGCGTACTTCCGAACCGCGCGTACTCAACCGGCCATCGCCACCCACACCGGTTTTAGAAACAATCAAATTGCCATCTAACGTTGCTGTATTCTGATACAAACTAAAAGGCTCTTTCATGTTTTTGATATTCATCTTGTCTTGCTTGGGCAGCCACTTTAACCGGTAGTCGTTTAGTTTTACTTGCGGAAAATAAACCGAACCATAAAGTTTCTCCCTGATTTCGCCCACGCTGCCGCGCCCCACTACCGAGTCTGGATAGAAAATAAAATCGCGCGATTCCACTGTAGCGGCCAGGTAATCTATTTTTCCGGCAGCCCGAATACCTGCGTTATCCAACGTCAGGCCTCCGTATAATTTTCCATCGCCATTAAAAAGTTGATAGCCCGAAGCAGGAACGGTATGACTAAAGCCCAACGATTTGTCGGGCATCGTATGCAATTTCTCTTTGAATGCGGGCAGCATGCCACTCGATACAAATGTGCCTTCAAAGTTGATCGAGCCAGGGTCGGCATCATTCAAACTGTCGAGCTTAAAGGGCGGCACGACAAAAAACACAGAACGATCGTAGGCCCCGTTTAACACTTCGCTCCGATCAAAATAAATAACACCACCGGCAGTAGCATCCAGGCGTGGATAGTTTGGAATTCTTTCCTTTCCGGATTTATTGTTGGGCCGGTTGATAAATAATGTGCCCGAAGTTTTGTTGCTCGATGCCTGCATACCACTGGCTGCCTGTGCGGTTGAGTCGGCCCCCACCATCGAGTTATTTACTCTTCTTCGGGTACCATTCTTCTCGGTTACATAAAACCGGATGGAATCGATGTGATTCATGTTGATGAAGAAGCTGTCATACTTCAGCGTAAAATCGCGGCCGGAAATTTCGAAGTTACCGGCATTGATGGTACCATTAAATTTGATATCGCGGTTTTGCAAAAAAGTAATGCGGCTGCTGTCGGGCTTAATCACCACATTGAGCGAATCGCTCACATTAAACTCTTCAACTCCGTACACATTCATGCGCCCTTCTTTTAAACTAATGAATGCGTTGGCTATGGTATCCGTTAATGAATGAATTTTAAGATTATCGTAATCAGACAAACCTCTAACAGATTGAATGAAGTTAATGGCTTTGTCTTTTACACGAATTTTGCCGGTACGCGCATCGTAGTCAATCATGCCCCGCTGAAATAAAAAGTCGGCCGCCATGCGGGCTACTCCAAGCGGGCGGCTTTCTTCAACCAGATCGAATACATAAAAATTCTGTGTACCTAATTCACTTACTTTATTAACCACCAATGCCAACGGATGAAAATTAAAACCCTGGCCCCGCAATTCCCGATACCCTTCCGGGTCATAAAAATCGTTCGACTCGATGATCATGGGTGCTACCTTGCCGCTACCCTGCACCCACATTTTTATACTGTCCGATTTAAGTTTCCAATCAATGCGATCAACTGAAAATTCAACTTGAAAAAATGAGGAAGTGAATGGAGCCTTGCGTTGCGAGCTTTTTTCTTTGTTAAGCGTAAGGCGCTGTTTGGCATAATCATACCGCAGCTCCATAGCCGGATGCACAATAGAATCGTTTTGGTGAAAAATCGAAATGCGCGCCTGCTGCGAAACAATAACCGAATCCTGAAATCCAAAAGAAGCTGCTACTGCTTTAAATCTTCTGTTGGCTTCACCAAAAATTTCGATGGTGGCCAACACATTGCTTACTGTATTCGAATTAGCAGCTGCACCCTGCAACCCAAACCCACCGGTATATTTCAAGTTAAGGCTTTCTAATCCCAACAGGTTAATGTTTGCTTCGTACGATTTGAAACGAGGATAAGTAGCGGTTTGGGGCGATTTATGATTGATGCTTCGAAACTCAAACACCCCGGGAATATTGCCCGGCACTTTTCCAACATACGTAAGCCGGCCTTGCTCGGCCTTCAGATAGGGTTGATTGGCTTTGAAATTAAATTTGTTCAAATCGTAATAAACCGAGTCGGCCGAAAGCCCCGCTGCAGACCAATCGAAACGACCGCCTTCCCCTACAAAAAGTTTATCGCGCAAAGAGAAGGTTCCCTTTGTATTAGTAAGACTTGCCGAATCATAGGCCGTAATAAAATTCAGGGAAACCTGATCAAACACAATTACGGGCCCTAGAATTTCGGGCTGTATAATCTCTTGCTGCCACGGAGGCCTGTTGTAAGCAGTGGTATCAACCGGTTCATCGTAATTATAGGTCTGTGTAGTATCGGGCGGAGGTGGCTCCAGGTATTGAAAACTATAGGTATCATTCTTTGCCACCAGTTGAAATGCCTTTTCAAAATTCAAAGCATGGTTTTCGAAGAAAGTACGCGAAAGTTGGAAGTAAATGTTGGCTTGTACGACATTATCCTGTGCCAATACTTTACCGGCAACCGTAAAAAATTCGTTTAGTTTAGATTGGTCTGCGTTTTCGATGGTAACAGCCGCGGCAATGGCCCCATAATAATTAACCAGGTGTGGCTGCAGTTTAAAGCCCTTTTTTTTCATGAGTTTAGCCTGCGCGCGAATGATCTGTTGCTGATCTGGCCCCAGCGAAACCCATGCAGTATTAAATGCAGCACCCACAGCCGTGGCATCGGAGGCCTTAGTGTTTTCCAATGCCAGCCGCACACTATCCTGAAAGCTGTAAGACCCGGAATCAGTTTGGGCAAACAGGCCTACGGAAAGGCAAAGTGCGGATATGTATGTTAAAACCTGCTTCACGGATCAAAAACCTTGAAATTCGCAAAAATCCGGCTAATGTACTAATTGAAACGTTGCTGCACACCAGTTACTTGTGGTTGCCTGATTCTGTTAAACCAGGCAGGCCGAATTAATAAACTTTCGGGGGCTTGATTTATTGCTTTTGTAATAAGAGGCAGGCCCATGTTTCGCGTTCCTGAAAGGAAACGTTGGCAAATCCATACCGGGCGGCCTCGGCTTGTAAATCTGAAATGTCCTTCACATAAAAACCACTAAGCAGGAGTTGGCCATTAGTCTTTAAATAGGATGCATACTGCTTCATCTCCATCAGCAAGATGTTTTTATTTATGTTGGCAAGAATAATATCGAAAGTTCCGGTAAGGTTAACCTCATTAATCTTTCCAAGTTGAATATGAATGTTGTTGCAGTTATTGTTCGCAGCATTCTCATTTCCGTTCTCCACACTCCAGGCATCAATGTCAAACGCTTCTACTTCTGTTGCACCCAGTTTACTGGCCATTATCGAAAGTATAGCCGTGCCGCAACCGGCATCCATTACACGCTTGCCGCGATGATCCATCTTCATTTGTGCACTCAACATTAAATGCGTGGTTTGATGATGGCCCGTACCAAAACTCATTTTGGGTGTGATGATGATTTCGTACGGATAAGTTTTTTCTATTTTGTGAAAAGCCGCGCGCACCAGGCATTTATCATCGACAATAATCGGCTCAACATTTTTCTCCCACTCCTCATTCCAGTTTTGCTTTTCGATTTCATCGAATTGAAACAAGAGCGGACTTACAAATGCATATTTTGTTTTTATTTCTTCCAGCAGTCTTTTGTCGAATTCATTGACTTCGCAATACGCTTCAAAGCCAGTTTCCGTTTCCATAAAGGTATCGAAGCCGGCCTCACCTATTTCGGCCATCAGGATTTCAGAAAATTCGGGATTGCAGGTTACTGAAAGGCATAACGTTTTCATAAAGATCTAAATCAGGAAAGCTATCCAATTTTTTAAGTCTTGAGAAGTGATATTACTTTGCTCAGATTTATCGTAAATGGACAAAAGAAAAACCCTATTTTGCCTGAAGTGAATGTAGGTGATTACTCTTGCACCCCCCGACTTTCCCTTTCCTTTTGACCCAATTGAAACCCTAATCTTAAAACAATTATTTCCAAGACTATTTCCTTGAGTAGGATTGGTAACCAGCGATTGAACCAAATTTACGTATTCGAGTTTTAGAGAGGGGTATTTTTTCGAAAGTCGTTTCAGTTGCTTCGCGAAAAGACTGGTCACTTCAACTTTATAACTCATCAATGAGGTCATGTGCAGACTTCAATTTCACCTTACCATGCTTAGCCAATTTCACTTCGTCCAATGCGTCCTTTAATTCAATCTGGTGAAATTTTTTTTGTCTTTACAAACGGAAAACTGTTAAGGAGCTCAAGGATGAAATCGCCTTTGCCCTCCTTTATATCAACTAAAATTTTCATTGCGCAAATTTACTTTGAAGTTAGCAATACCAAAATCGTAAATCAACCAGAAGTCATCTCAAAAACACCCAGGAATGAACATCATGCCGGATTTATTACGGCATCGCAACCTTTCTGCACAAGTTCCGAAAAATTTCTCTCAAATTGCTTTAACAATTTCGGTAAACTCCCGGCTCTTTAACGAAGCACCACCCACCAGGCCGCCATCTACATCAGCATTAGCAAACAATTCTTTTGCATTGGCTGCATTTACACTTCCTCCATATAAAATAGAAATTTCATCGGCTACAGCCGCGCTGTACTTTGCGGCTAAGTGTTTACGAATAACCGCGTGCATATCCTGTGCTTGCTGTGCCGTGGCGGTTTTACCGGTGCCAATTGCCCACACCGGTTCATAGGCAATTACTACTTTTTTAATGGCTTCATCCGAGAGATGAAACAACGCTTCCTCCACTTGCTTTTTCACCAATTGTTCATGTCCATATGCCTCGCGCACTTCCAGCGGCTCGCCACAACAATAAATGGGCGTGAGGCCGTTCGCCAGGGCAATATCGATTTTTTTGACAAGCAACTTTGAATCCTCACCAAAGTATTGCCTGCGTTCGCTATGGCCCAGGATTACGTACGGAATGTTCATCGACTTCAACATCGGGGCTGCGGTTTCGCCTGTGTAGGCGCCCGATGCATGTTCGCTGCAATTTTGTGCTCCAACCGCTATGCGTGCGTTGTTGCCTAGTTGTTGTTTTGCCGGATACAAGTATGGAAACGGAGTGCATAACACCACTTTCACATTTCCTTTCACTTCATCGGCAATCATGCCCATTAGCTCGGAAGTAAGTGTTTGTGCTTCTTCCAGGGTTTTATTCATCTTCCAGTTACCGGCAACAATTTTTGAACGCATATCTGTTTTAAATTTTTTCGCAAAGTCGCAAACCCGGTAAAGATTAACAAGTGCTTAATCACAAAGGGCGGTTGTAGGTATAGCCTGCATTACGCACAACCTATCATTCAAACGTTAGCATATCCTCAGGCTTATTGCGCACCAACCGGAAACTTTTTACCGGGCCTTTGTAGGTAATGTGTACAATGTTCGATTGGTCATCGTACAAATCCATTATCACTTCGTTGCGCACGTTAATCGTTTTAAATTTTTTTACGTTCTCTATTTCGATGTAGCAGATCACAGCCGGATCGTCCCGTTCAAACCCCAGAAAATTCAGTTTCTGCGCTTTACCATCCAACTCCACCTTAAAATGCGTTAACACATACTCGGCTATTACTTGCTTTGAAGTAAGCCCATTGCCCGGCTCCAGTACGTCCAACTCCTGGTTGTTGCGTTGGTTGCGAATGCTGGCCTCCAAATCATCCAGAAAAATGCGCGAGGTTATCTGTAATGCTTTGTCCTTCTCGCTGTAATTAATTTCGGACACCGACAAGTGAATGGGGTGTACCACAAACAAACACGCATACAACAATGAAATCATAGCCAAAGCACACGAAAAATCGTGCCGTCAAAATTAGTTCTAATTGCCCTAAATCAAAATTAAGGCTATACTTGTGGACAATAAAAAACGAGGTTGTGAGTGAGTTTGCACTTTACTTTGGATTAGGAAAAGATCATATTCTGGATACAAACGGATATGACCATATTCTTTTTGTAATTGCGCTTTGTGCAGTGTACCTCCTGCACGACTGGAAGAAGGTATTAATCCTGGTTACGGCCTTTACCATTGGCCATTCTATTACATTGGCGCTTGCAACACTTAACATCGTTGTCTTTCCGGGCGAAGTAATTGAGTTTCTGATTCCGCTTACCATTTTTATAACCGCATTTACCAATGTGGTGAAACGTGATGAGGTTAGCAGCAAAGCCGCCATTCAGATTAACTATGTGTTTGCGCTTTTCTTTGGATTAATCCATGGCCTGGGCTTCTCCAATTTTTTAAGAGAATTGTTGGGCAAAAGCCAGAATATTGTAACGCCTTTGTTTGCATTTAACGTAGGGCTTGAGTTAGGACAATTAATTATTGTAGCAATATTTTTGGTAGCCGGGTTTGTGCTGGTACAACTGGTTGGTGTGGCGCGAAGGGACTGGCGGCTGGTAATCTCATCGGCTATTGCCGGCATGGCGCTGGTGCTGATGAAGGATCGGATTTTCTGGTAACGCACGTTTTATAATCTTGAATTTTGCATCTTGAATCTTGAATTCGAAATTTTGAATCTTAAATCAACTCCTATGAAACAGGTTTTAGCTGCATGCATTATGCTGATCGGGATTGCTGTACAGGCACAAGACCCCCAATGGAAAGGCAAGTTTGAACAATTGGATCAACTGCTGCCTACTCCTAACGAATACCGCTCCGGTTCCGGAGCGCCAGGCCCCAAGTATTGGCAGCAACAAGCCGATTACGTAATTGATGCAGAGCTGAATGATGAAAATCAAAGCATTACCGGGGCCGAAACCATTACGTACCACAACAACTCGCCCGATG
>Ga0209200_1004953_pt1 | contig 10523 bp, 10 predicted proteins | sample AD_UKC033_MetaG_FD_184406 | JGI IMG/M metagenome (GOLD analysis project Ga0209200, IMG submission 184406) | Active sludge microbial communities of municipal wastewater-treating anaerobic digesters from USA - AD_UKC033_MetaG (SPAdes) (version 2) | ecosystem: Engineered > Bioreactor > Anaerobic >...
TTCCACCTTGGGATCGGCTTTGAACACGCGCCATGCCAGCGCATCCATGATCACGGTGCGGCCCACCGCGCCGGATTTTTCTTGAATGCGGGCAACCCAATCTTCGAGGTTGTCCAGCGCATTCACGCCCGTTTCGCCCCAGCGACTGCCGCCCGCCAGCCCCACCGTCAGGGACGGATCGCGCTGGAAGTCCACGACCACGGTCGGATACTCGTCGCCCGTGACAGTGATGCGCCCCGTGCGCAGAGCTTCTGATGCCATGACTTCCTCGCGGCGCGTCAGGTTTTCCAGCTGCTTGGACAGGGTGCGGTTGATATTGGCTTCCAGACGTTGCTGCGGGGACAGCGTGCCGCCGATTTTCTCGCCAATCGAACGCTTGAACGGGCGATTGGGGTCAAAGCGGCGCTTGTCCTTGGCATAGGCAGGCTTGAAGCTCTTGGTGGTAAAACCTTCGTCATCCACGACCTTACCGGCAACCAGCGGCGAAACGAACGGTGTCAGCTTCGGCTTTGATTTGTCGATGTCGAAGTGGATTTCTTCGGAATCCTCTGTTTGTTCCTGACCGAAGAATACGTCGAGCAGGAAGGAGCTGGGACGCTCCAGCTTTTCCACGACCTTGGTCAGAACGTGGGTATTGAAAATGTCGATAGACATGGGCTTTCTCCTTTTTGAAAGATCGGTTTATTTCTGGTTGCGGCGCAGATAGACGTTCTTGGCCCGCAGCGCGATGCGCACGCTGTCGAGCGTGTGACCAGCGCCCAGGACGAGAGCGTTTTCGTTGAATTCGCCGCTGAAATAGACGACGGCTTGAACATCATTGTCGGCGGCGTTGGCGCGTTCAGCCAAAATGGCATCCGGCGTCTGAGAGCCATCCGCGCTTGCCGATGCACTGAGTTTGAATTTGCCGTTGGCGGTGATGCGGCCAAGCACTGCACCCTTTGCCAGATCAGCGCCTACGGCAATCGTCACCACACGCTCAACGCGTGGGTATTCGCCTGCCAGCAGATTGTCAGGGGTGTATTCCCCCTGATCCTTAAAACCTTCAGCTTTTGTCATGGTTTTCTCCTTGTGTTACGGGGGTTAAACGGCGGCGGCGATACGGCTGGCAACCGCATCGACATCGTTGGCGGCATCGTCGCTGGCAGGCGTGATGGCGGGATTGGGCATGGAAGACATGACCTTTTCAAAAGAGGTCGTTGCCTTCGGTTCTTCGACAGGGGCGCAGGCCAGAAGTTGTCGAGCTTCCATGGCATGAATATCGGTATTCAGCGCCATTTCCTTTGCGAGCTTTTCACGGCCTTTAGCTTCTTCACTGCAAAGAATGTCGTTCAGACGTTTCTTTTCAGCAGATGCACCCTCACGCGTGAGGGTGGCAACCAGGTCGGGGTGGTCTTTTTTCAAGGTTTCGATATCCATCGGCTTTTTCTCCTGTGTTGATGGGGGTTGGTTTTGGGCATTAAAAAAGCCCTCTGTGCGAGGGCTTTTCTGAGGGGAGGAAAGTTCGGCTATCAGTCCTTCAAGGCTGCCGATCCTGTCGGCAAGACCGGCGCTGACAGCCTTTGCGCCGATCATCACATCGCCACCGCCATAATGGTTCTGCACATTTTCGGCGGACACATTTCGGTTGCGAGCAATGGTTTCGATAAAGACGTCCGCCATACTGTCGATGCGGATTTGCAAACGGCTGCGGCCATCATCCGTGGTGGGATCAAGACGTTTGTGCGGACTTTGAGAGGAAACGATCTCCACGGCTTCCGCCGATTTTCCTGATTTCCCTTGATACATGCCGACCACGCCGATTGATCCCAGCGCTGAGGTTTCAGAAACCACGATCTCGTCAGCGGCAGAGGCAATCCAGTATGCACCGGATGCCGCGTCGCCAGACGCATATGCCACGACAGGCTTCTTGCCTCGTGCGGCAAAGACCATGTTGGACAACTCCGACACGCCATTCACTTCCCCGCCTGGGGAGTCGATATCAAGGATGATGCCCTTGATTTGAGGGTTTTCCAGTGCTGTCGTGAAATCACGAGCGATCAGTTCGTAACTGGACGCGCCGCTGATCATCGTGAATAGGTTGGCGTAGCGGAACAACGGCCCTGTGACTGGAATGATTGCCACACCGTCGCGTTCTGTCACGCTGTAGGTGTTTTGCAGATTGCGGCCAAGTTTGGCGGCCACCGCCTGCGGGCTTTCGTTTTCCCGCGCGGCGATTTCCAAAATCGTATGCAGTGCCGTTTCCGTGATCGCCCACGGCTCACCGGCGATGCGGTTCCAAATCCTCATTTTCTTTCTCCTGATCGTTGCAATAAAAAAGCCGCCCGAAGGCGGCTGCTACAATTTGTAAATATAAGCTAAGTTTTCATCTGGTTAAAAATTGAATGAGCTTCTTCTATAATCTCCTCAAGCTGGACAATATGTTTTTGAATATCCTTCTGTTGTTTGTACAAATCTTCCGCGAGAATTTCGGCTTCTTGTATCTCAGTATCATTTTTGGAAAACGATAAAATTGATTTTATATGACCTAGCGAATTTGACGCTTTGTTGCCTGCAACCTTATTTTTGATTGCTACGCTATACCATGCATATGCTCTTTTCCTGTCTTTAGCTAAAGATCCTGGAATACCGCTTTCATAGAAAGAAGCGAGAGTTTGTTGTGCTTCAGGACAGCCTGCTTGAGCTGATTTTAGAAAATATTCCGCACCAATTCTTTTGTTTTTCTTTGTGCCATTTCCAAGAAAGTAACACCATCCCAAACTTAACAAGGCCTTAGCATTGCCTTGTTTTGCGGATAGCTGATACCACTTAAAAGATAAATCAGGATTTGCTTTGATAAGCTTTCCTTTCCCATATAATTCACCAAGTTCATAATGGGCATCACTGGAGCCTGAAAGCGCATTTTGAATAAGTGATCTAAAATCAGGAATATTTTTCATGGTTAAATTATAATAATTATTATCCATTTTTCTAGGGGGCTCTTTTTGTGGTCAAAATGCTGTTCACATCATTGATCGAAAGCCCCAGCTCCATGATCTTGGCTTTCTCACGCGCGAGCTGTTCAAGAACTTCTTCCCAATCCAGTCCCTGCGCAGCGCATTCATCTTCCAGCGTGGACAAGCCAATCTGCATACGGAGCTGCGCAGCTTTAGCTTCTTTGACAGGGTCAACCCAGCCACGGCCAGGGCCAATCCATTTGCAACGTGTCCATGCCGCACGGCGTTCATAAAAATCAGGGGCATCTACGATGCCCCGATTGATAGCTTCTTCCAGCCACAGCTCATAAACGGGTTTTGCCCAATAGGAAGCCATCCATTGGCGGCGGGCGTTGAAATATCGCCATGCTTCCAGCAATGCTGCCCGTGCGCTGGAATAATTTGTCTTGCTGAAATCCTTCATCAGCAATTCGAACGGGATATTCAGACCAGCGCCGATGTGGCGCAGGACGTTCTCGACAAATTGACCGTAACCACTGTTCGGGCGGCTGGGTGTGAACGGTGCGACCTTGTCGCCTGGGAACACGGGAATGATAGAACCGCCCTGTAGGCGAATGTCCCATTCATTCCGCGCGGCCAGATAATCATCCACCGATCCACCGAACATCTCGCCGATTGCTTCGCCATCCAGCGGGGTTTCGATAAAGGCGGCGATCATGGCGTTGACCACGGCTGCCTGTAGTTCCGAACGCTCGTAATGGTCGAGCATTTTGAACATTGGCATGATGGAAGTCAGCAGCGGCTTTCCACGGTGCTGGCCCGTGCGTTCCTTGTCATGAATATGCAGGACACGTTGACGGCCAAATGCCGTCCGCGCGGGGATGCGTTCCCAATCCTGCGCATCAAGCCCAAAGCCCATATAGACATCGCCAGGGTGGTTTTTGCGGAGATGATACGCCATCGCCGCCCCGTACATATCAATCTCAATACCGGAGCGCATGGTTTTACTATCCTGCCGCCCTGCAGGGTTGGAAAGCCGGTCGGCCTCCACCAATTGCATGGTGGTGGCATAGCGCGTACCACGTTCTTCCAGCCACAATGGCAAGGCTATGGCTTCACCGTTCACGATACTGGAACGGAACACCAGAGCTGTCATGCCAGCGAATGTCAGCGCATTGGCCGCATCGCATTCCGTGCTTTCTGCCCAGGAACGCCATTCAGTTTCAACTTGTCGCGCCCAATCATCTGCCCATTCCTTGGTTTTTCCCAAGGCGCGGTAATCAGGAATGGCTGCCAGACGCAGACCTGTGCCGATGACGTTGTCAACCAGCGTTTGAATTGCGCCAGATGCCACGCCGTGGTTGCGGGTCAGGTCGCGCGACCGTGACACCAGCGTCGGCAATTCAGATAGTAAATCGCTATCAGCCGATCCTAACAAGGGCATCCAGCTTGCCAGCTCACGCGTGCGCAAGGATGCTGCACGATGCGCGGTATCGCTCACGCGCATACGGTGCGCAGCCTTGATGGGCTGGCCAGAGGAGTCCAGTAATTGCACCATGATTTTGCCTTAGAAACTTGTTCGAATGATTCCGCGTCTGGCCGTGCCATTACGCCTTGAAATTTCCACCTGAAGATCGTGGATGTATTTTTCCAGCGCCTCGACATTTCCTGCCGTATAAGTCGTGCTGCCATAACCATGAAGGCTGACAGAGACCTCTTGTGTGCCAGTCAGGAGGCGATGCCGCGCTTCCTTGGCCTGTACCAGTCTGGTTTCGAGTTCGAGCAAGGTTTCTGTCATGGTTTTTCCTTACAAATAAGGATCACTTGCCCGCACGGCTTTACGCTGTGGGACGGTGACCCGTTTCTTGGGTTGCGGTTTCGACGGTTCGGCCCTGGCTTCTTCCGTCACGGGGATTTCCACTCCGCGTGTCGGAATCACGGCTTCCACACCCAGCGTTTCTTCAAGGCTGCGCCATTTAAATTCGCTCATGCGGTCGATGCCGTAGATGGTGGCAGCGGCACGGGCGTACACGCGGCAATCCAAGGCTTCGTTGTTGCGGCTGGGGTCTTTCTCCCAGGTCGCATGCGGAAAGCCCTTCACAACGCGAATGACGCGGCGTTCTGCCGTCAACTGCTTGAAATACTCCTCACCGTATTGAGGGAAGTGGCAACTGCCAGGCGGAAACACCGCACCGTCCGCAATTTCGCGGTCGGTCGGCCATTCCAGCTTGAGCCAGCGGTAAAGCTCCATCTTGGCCACAGGGCCGGAGACGTTCCAGACCCGCAAACCTCGACGTTTTCCACCCGTATCGGCCTTGGATACGCTCAGGATCAGCGCCGTTTCCGCATCGCGGCCTTTAACGGCCACAACCGTGCGCGGTTGGCTGGCGCGTGCGCCATTACCACCCCAGACAGCCTGGGGATGGTTGCGCACGAAGCCGTAAACATCCTGTGTGGCGTAACCACTGTCCACCGCCATCACCCGCACAGGCATAGTATGACCCGTAGCATGCGGCCAATCGCGCTGCAGGACTTCTTCGTCCAGCCGTTTCCAGATCTCTGGCCGCGCGGTGTCACCATCAAGGATGACGTAATCCACCGACCAGTTTTCCTTATTGCGCCCCCATGCAACGATCTCGCATTCGATGCGGTCTTTCTGGACGTCGACACCCGCCGTCAGGAACAGGCCGCCCATCGGGACAACACCCTGCACATAGGTTTGTCGGCGCTCATAAAGCCGTTGCCATTCCGGCGCATCGGAGGATTCCTCGTAAGGTTCTCCAAGCACCGTATTCACGAAACCCTTCATCAAATCAGGATTACGCTTGGCATCTTCGAACATGGCTGCGGCATCGCCCCACGAAAACCAGCCAATCGGGCTATAAAGGGACGAAAGGTGATAACCCACCGTTCCATCCATGGTTTCTGCCGTTGCCCGCCATTCACCCTTCGCCAGCATTGCTGTCTTGTGGTGTTCGGCAATCAGGCAGCCGCAGCTCTCGCAAACATATTCGGCCTTTTGCGGTTCGTTTTCCGGCCAGCGCAGTTGCGTGAACCGCAGTGGTTGGAAATGGTCGCATTCAGGGCAAGGCACATGGAAGAACCGCTGGTCGCTTTTCTCGAATTCACGTTGAATGCGGGAAAGCCCCTTAACGGTGGGTGTGCTGACCATGAATATCTTTCTGCGGCGCTTAAACGTGGCCGACCGACGCTCTGCCAGCAGGATCGGATCACCTTCGCCATCAACGTCCCCTGGATACGCATCAATTTCGTCCATAAACAAGTATCGGGCCGGCATCGAGCGCAGACCCACAGCGGAGTTCGCACCGGTCATGATGAGCAAGCCGCCCAAGAAATCCTTGCTCAAGATCGTGTTACCGCTATCGCGCTCCCGCGCGGGACGTACTTTCTCGCGCAATTCCGGCACATCGTTCAGAAGCGGATCGATGCGCTGTTTGGAGTGACGCTTGGCCAGCTCCACGGTTGGCGCAACGGCCATCATCGGCCCTGGCGCTGCATGGATAACGTAACCGATCCAGTTATTGCCACATTCCGTGCCGCCGACTTGCGATCCCTTCATGAACACAATGCGCTGTACTGGAGAGGACGGCGCAAGATGATCCATGATTTCACGCAAATACGGTGTGCGGGCGGTGCGCCAACGTCCTGGCTCGGCAGCCGATTTCGGGGAAAGGAGACGATATTTGTCAGACCACTCCGATACCAGAAGGTACGGATCGGGCTTGACGGCCTGCTGCCAGATATTTTCGATTTCTAGACTGTCATATCCTCCTTCATTCGAGATCGAGTTTGGCATCCCCAAGTTCATCCAGATGCTCCCGCACATAGCGTTCCAAGGTCATGTGCAAGACATGCTCGTCCACCTGCAGCTCGGCGGCCATTTGCGCGGACACGCGTGCTGGCCAGTTGCCCCATGCGTCCCTGAATTGCCGCCCCAGGCGAAACACCTGCGCTTTCACCATGTCTTTGTTGATTAACTGTCCTTTTTTCTCCTGCAGGCGTTGCCGCGCGAGATGCGCTTTGGCGATTTCGTGCGCGGTGCGGGCTTGCGTGAAGCTGTTCATGCCGTGCGCGGCGCGGCCATTCTCGGCCAGCGTCTGCTTGACGGAATTCATGGCCTCTTCGGGGTCAATATCCTTGAATCCTGCCGGATCATGCCGTTTGGTGTGGTCGGTGTTGGCTTCCCAGGCAGCATCAGCCTTGGCAACGTCGATCTTTCCATTGCTGTCGGGCGCGATGCGGCCTGCTTTTATTGCTTTGCGCACGGCGTTTTCAGCCACACCCCGATGGCGGGCGTAAGCACGGACGGAAACCCCCATAAATCCTCACTTTTCTTGATCTATTCAACTTTACTTCGTGCCGAATTGAAGCGTTCATGACGATGCAACGCCAACAAAAGGAGCATCATCATGGCCACCGCAAAAAAGAAAACCGCACCCAAGAAACAGGCAATCAAAAAGTCTGCTGAGACCAAACCAAAGGTTCAGCCGACACCTTTAAAAATTGAGGTGTCGGGCAGCAAAAAGGAGCGACTCCATACGCTTTTGAACCGCGCAGAGGGTGCTACCATTGCAGAAATGATGCAGGTAACAGGGTGGCAGAAACATAGTGTCAGAGGTTTTCTCTCCTCACTTAAAAAGACAGGAAAATCTATTTTTAGCGAAAAAGAAAACAACGAACGTCGTTATCATTTTGGGCAACAATCTGCCGCATCAGCATAGACGCTCTTTCTCCAACTCCTCGAAACCCTGGCCAGTCGTGGCCAGGGTTGCTTTCTTGCCCGTAAATTCCTGCCATCGCTTGACGATGACATCGGCATATTTCGGTTCAAGTTCGATCAAGCGAGCGCGGCGTCCTGTTTTCTCGCAAGCGATCATCGTGCTGCCGGAACCGCCAAAGGCATCCAGCACGATATCCTTGGTTTTGCTGGAATTGTGCAGGGCGCGTTCGACCAGCTCGACCGGCTTCATGGTCGGATGCAGATCGTTTTTCACCGGCTTGTTCACGAACCAGACATCACTCTGATCCCGCGCACCGCACCAGAAGTGCTCATGGCCGTCTTTCCAGCCATACAGGATCGGCTCGTACTGGCGCTGATAATCGGCACGGCCCAGCGTGAAGGTGTTTTTTGCCCAGATGATGAAGGTCGACCATTTGCCTCCGGCCTCCGAAAACGCGCCGTGGAGCGTATGCAGCTCCGAGGACGACATGCAGATATACATCGCGCCTTTGCAGACCATCATCAGATTGGTGCAAACATCATACAAAAACGCTCCGAAATCCGCGCCGAGATTGTCGTTCTGGATCGGACGGGATTTGCCGCGCATCTTGTCTTTGGCTGAGTTCGCATAATTGACGTTGTAAGGCGGATCGGTGAACACCATGTCGGCCAGTTCTTCACCCAGCAGGGTCTGGTAGCTGTCGATCAGCGTGGAATCCCCACACAGGATTTTGTGATCGCCGCACAGCCACAGATCGCCCAGCACACTGACAGGTTTTTCAGGAATTTCCGGTGCGGCGTTCTCATCCGTCAGACCTTCACCATCAGCGTCACCGTTGAGAAAGGCTTCCAATTCTTCATCATTGAAGCCCAAAAGGCCAAGATCGAATTCTTCACCATCCAGCGCCTGCAGCTCCTGCCGCAACAATTCATCATTCCATCCGGCATTCTCAGCGATTTTGTTATCGGCGATGATCAACGCACGGCGCTGCACCTCGTTCAGATGCTTGAGGCGGATGGCAGGAACCTCTTTCACGCCCAACATGCGGGCAGCCATCACACGGCCATGCCCAGCGATAATGCCACCGTCATCCCCAATCAAGATCGGGTTCACAAAACCGAATTCCGTCATCGACCCTGCGATCTGTGCCACCTGAGCATCCGAATGCGTGCGGGCGTTCTTGGCATACGGGATCAAATGATCAACGGAAATATATTCGACATTCAGAGCCAAATCTGTGGTCATGTGTTTCTCCTTCAGGTTTTGGGTGCGCAGTCATAAAAAGGCGGGTGCGCACTTCTGGGTGCGCACCTCTAAAAGCCTTTATTTTCCGCTGTTTTTGTAATCAGGCGCGTAAAATGCGCACCCAGAAAAAAAGTCTGTGACTAAAAAAGTCCTGCGCCTTAGCCCGCCGCATAGGGGCCAATCGCCGGAAGTACCTTTTTGCCTTCGTCACCACGCCTCAAACGCAAAAACCACGCGGTGAGGCGTGGCTTGGGATGGAATGATCGCGATGATAGTGACTAGAATGCCAAAAAATGTTCGCGTTGTCCGTAACAATTATGTTCGAACATTTTTATGCGGCCTGTTCGATGGTTGCACTTCCATTTTTGACCTGCTTTATAAGTTTGATAATAAACTCCGCATACAGCATCAGACGAATGAAATTCTCTTCGTTGCCATATCCAAGGTATTCTTTATCACCATGCATGATCTTGTGCCTAAACAATGAATAGCTCTCGTTGGGCGTGATTTTATTTGAATCTCGGAATAGACCGCTAAAGATCACTTCTTGCAGCATCTCTGCAGACCAGAAGTCAACGATCTCGGCAACCGTCTGAACGGCCACATCATGCCGTACATCTGTCCGCTTGCCTTTAAGCTCTGCTGGAAGATTGCCTTTAATCTCTTGCTCTACGCGTTTTCTGATGGCCTTAGGCAAGACACCATACAAGTCGCGGACCAACCCATCAATCTGAGCAATCAGAGCAGGGACAGTCAACAGATGTACATCCGCGTGATTATTGTCCTTACTCATTGCAATGGCGGCCTGAAATACTTTTAACCGTCCTTGCTCGATATCCGTCTGCCATTCCTCTACAATCGTATGTAGGCGATACCACCCATTGGCTTTGTAATAGTTAATCACGAATGGAATTATATCCTCATTATCGCGAAGGTCTTCTTCAACTACCAGCATTAAAAGCCCGTCATCACTAATTAACCAGTGATCAGAATGAAGACGAATCTTGATTAAATGTTCAGGAGGTATATTACGAATGAAATCAGTTACGCCACGGAAAGCCTGACTGATTTCTGAGAAGTTCAACCGATCCTGAAGATCATGAAATTGCTTTAAGGCTTCTTGGAATGGTCGTGTTTGCTCTTGAATTTGTTTCATCAGCTCCTGATAAGGGCTGTGCATCTTTGTAATTTGATCAACGAAAGGTGTAAGGCCTCTGGTGATTTCTTCTATCGCTCGCATATGTGATGGCATGTTCACGCGTAGTGCCTGAGAAATACCGCTAAACTGATCATGAAATAGTTTCTTTTGCTCTTCTATCTGTCGCATGTATTCCATCAGAGGCGATGATATGATTCCCTTGCTCAGGGCAGTCATTTTCTCATTCATCTCGCGCAAGGCTTTTACGGATTGTGGTTCTAATAAATCTTTGATGTCCATGATAATCAAACCTGCTGTGCTTTCTTCAAATCATCATGTTCAAATGCCGATGCAATACCATCTACTTCACGCTTGCTAAGATGAAACTGCTGTGCAACATCACGCCATTGGGACACGCCAGCCGCCACCTCTCGAACAATGGATTTCGCTTGCGCTGATGACAAG
>Ga0209200_1004957_pt1 | contig 10516 bp, 8 predicted proteins | sample AD_UKC033_MetaG_FD_184406 | JGI IMG/M metagenome (GOLD analysis project Ga0209200, IMG submission 184406) | Active sludge microbial communities of municipal wastewater-treating anaerobic digesters from USA - AD_UKC033_MetaG (SPAdes) (version 2) | ecosystem: Engineered > Bioreactor > Anaerobic >...
GTGAGCGTCATCTCTTCCCGATTCGAAAAAAAAACTTTTTGTATTTTTTCCCGGATGGTTTCGATGGAAGATTCCACCGCGATATCGATATCGATCGGACGCTTCTTGTATCGACGATACAGTTGGCCCATCAGCATGTCGCGGACGCAGCCGCCCACGATGTAGAAAGGACCGATCTCCTCTGCCAAAGAACAGAGAAGGTCTGCAGAGGGTTGATTCGAGTTTTCCATAAGTTTACCTGCTCTTCCGGACCGTTGTTTCAAAGTCGAGATCTTTCGTCCTCAGGTTTTCATCATGCATCCAACGTTCTTTAACGCGAACGTAGAGTTCCAATTCCGCTTTTCGATCGAAAAGGTATTCGATATCTTTTTTAGCGGAAAGCCGGATTTTTTGGATCATCTTGCCGCCTTTTCCAATAAGGATTCCTTTGTGATTGTCCCGGCTGACAAAGATTTCCGCGCGTATCGAGAGACCTTCTGAATCCTTTTCTTCAAGATGTTCGATAAACACCCCTGTTTCATAGGGGATCTCTTCGGAAGTGAACCGGTAGATCTTTTCCCGGATCAGTTCGGAGATCATGAACCGTATCGGTTTGTCGATCAGGACTTCGGGATCGTATAGGAATCCCCCTTCTTTTAGACGGGTTCTTATCCCTTCGATCAAACCCGACAAACCGTCGCCGTTCTTCGCCGAAATCTGAAATGTCCCGGCGAAAGGCCCGAAACCGCCGATGTCTTCTAGGACCTTCTCGATCTTCTTTGGCCTTACCAGGTCGATTTTATTCAGAACGGCGAAGATAGGGATTTCGACCGATTGTATTTTATCATAGACGTACCGCTCGGCTTCGGTCACTCCCCGCTGGCAATCAAAGAGCCACAGGATAAGGTCCACACCCTCCAGCGCGTTTCTAACCGCTTTCGTCATATATTTCCCGAGCGGGCCTACGGGTTTGTTCAACCCGGGCGTATCGGTAAAGACGATTTGCGCGGTTTCGTCGGTATAGACGCAACGGATTTGATGCCAGGTCGTTTGGGGTTTGTCCGAGACAATAACGACTTTTTGCTGGAAGATCGCATTGATAAGGCTGGATTTCCCGGTATTCGGTTTTCCGACAAGCGTTACGATTCCTGAACGTATAAGGCGACACATCCTTTCTAAGGATAAGATCAACGATAAAAAGAAACCCCCGCCACAACGATCTATCCTTTGTTTCGGGGGTTTATCGCTTTTGAACGTTATTGGAGCAGGAGATGGGACTTGAACCCATGACCTCCGCCTTACCAAGGCGGCGCTCTACCGGTTGAAGCTACTCCTGCCAGAACAGCGGAGTTATTTTACCATATATCGGGTACTTCGTCAAGGTAGAAAATAGTCCCGCAAAAAGGTCTTTACGGTAAGAGAAAAGCGTTTGGCGTTTAGTCGTAAAAACCTTCAAAAAGAAAGGGAAGGCCGACGACGGAGCGCTCCATGAAACGCGCTTAAGTAGGCGCTCCGCTCAAATCCGCCATGATAGGCCTTTAAAAGGGGGACAATTTTCAAATGAGGGGAGTAGCATAAAAATCGCCTGATCACCGCGGGAGCGGACAAAGACCTTTTCTTTCGGCGTCTTCTCGAAAATTTTACTTTCTTCCTGTACAATAGAGTCAACGTCCAAAAATGGGAAGAAGGTGCCTAACATATACAAAATTCCAGATATTCCGCTCATTTTAGCGCCGATGGCGGGCGTCACGGATTTTGCCTTCCGGGAGTTGACCCGGACCGCAGTCCCCGGCTGTGTCGACCGTTTTTATACCGAGATGGTCAGTGTCAAAGGGTTGCTGAACAAGAATCGCGCGAGCTACCGAACCTTGCCAAAACCCCACGAAACGACCACTGTCCAGTTGTTTGGGTTCGATCCGGCGGATTTTCCAAGAGCCATCGAGATCGCCTTTGCCTGCGCCCCGAAAACCGAAGGGATCGATATCAACGCGGCCTGTCCTGTGCGTAAAGTCGTACGCAACGGAGCCGGAGCGGCTCTGGCGAAAAATCTGCCGACGCTACGTCGGATTCTGGAAGTTTCGGAACCGCTCGTACACGCTGAAGGGCGGAGATTGACCCTAAAAATACGCAAAGGTTGGGAGACCGATCCCAACTATCTCGAAATCATCTCGATGGCGATGGGTTGCGGAGTTGATGCAATCGCGTTGCATGGCCGAACAGTCGAGCAGGGGTATTCGGGAATGGCGGACGTGACGGTTTTGGATCGGATCCCGGAGGTGGAACGCTCCCGGATCTTGTGGAGCGGGGATATCATCGATCCCGGATCGCTGGAAAAAGCGACGCGATGCCCCATCGCGGGCGTGTTGATCGGAAGAGCTTCCATTGGAAACCCATGGATCTTTCAGGAGCTGAAAAACGCGATCGGCGGGAAACCCTATACCCCGCCCGCCGCCGAAGAACGCATTCGCACGATCGAGAGCCATGTGGCCCTTATGGAAGGGGAGATGCGGCGAGAGCGGATTTGCGGCGCTTTCAAAAAATTCGTTTCCGGGTACACGAAAGGAATACCGATGGCGCGATCTGCCCGGAACCGGCTGCTGATGTCAACGGAACTGGATGAATTAAAGAAAGGCTTGTTTGCGTTATTATATGAAAACGAAAACTTAATACCGGTGGAAGAAGGATGAATTCCCTGCGTATCATCGGAATCGATCCCGGTTACGGACGCGTGGGCGTCGGTGTGATCGAAATCGAGGGAAACCGCTACGCCTGGCTCTTCCACGGGCTGATAGAAACGCATCAAGACGAGCTCTTTCCGGAGCGTCTCTCTTTGATCTACTCTGAGATCAACGCGCTTTGCGTAACCTACGAACCTCACGAAGCGGCGATTGAAAAACTGTTTTTCGTCAAAAACGTGACCACCGCCATGAAGGTCAGCGAAGCGCGCGGCGTGATCGAGCTGGCGCTCCATCAACACCGGGTATCGATCTTCGAATACACCCCTTTCGAGATCAAACAATCTGTCACCGGTAACGGTCATGCGGAGAAAGGGCAGGTGCAGAAAACGCTCGCCTTGCTGTTGAAACTGAAAAGCGCGCCCGATCAAGATGATGCTGCGGATGCTTTGGCGGCTGCTTTTTGCCACGCGAATTCAAGAAAGGTAACGAAAGGAATTTCCAATTATCTTAAACCGAAATCATCTAAACGTCTCGGAGGTTCTTTGTGAAATATGTCGTGGAAGCGATGGGCTGCCCGCTCTCCAAGGTCTGCAGCCGGATCGGGCTTGGCGGGTTGACTTTCGAGGCGGAAATCCGCTCGGTCGTTCTTTCCGAAAAGCAAGTGATCGTCGAGATCGCGCATGTGCCCGAAGGCGCGGAAACCTCTTGTCTCTCTTTTTTGGAAACCGCTTTCACGCGTTATTTTAAAGTCCCAACGAGTATCGTGACGGTTTTGTCCTGCAACGAGCTAAGCGACGCTTCGTCCGCTGAACAGTTCAGGAAGCGTTGGGAAGAGGTTCTGGAGATATTAGGCCAGCAGCTGCCGATCTTCGGCAGCAAGCCCGCGATTCAGGTCATCAACGATCACACCGTGCGGATCGTCGCATCCGATTCCTTTATGATGAAGAAACTCAAAGAGAAGGAATCCACGATTGCCGCCTGGTGTGAAAAAGAATTAGGGGCGCCGATCGCGTTTGGATGGGACTGCCTGCCCCCTTCGAACACGCCTCCTGTCGTAGAAAAAGAACCCATCAGCACGAGCGCGGAAAGTTTGGAAATTGACGAATCGAAGGTCGCGCCGATCGGTACTTGGCTTAAGGCCGGTTCGGCTTTCGCGACGGTTCAAGGCCAGGTGTTTCTAAAAGATTACAAAGACGAGCGAGACAATGCCCGATATCCGGCGCTCGTTTTCCTGGGTCTTTTCGATGGCGGGCATTCGCTGAAGGCCAAAGCCGGAGGAGAACTCGCTAAAAACATCCAAGCCACGATCAGGGAGAAAGACACGATCGTAGTGGAAGGGCCCCTGACCGCCGATCCGAAAACCAATGAACCGATTCTTTCTATCAGGCGGTTCAAGAAACGTTTACTGGAACCCGAAACCGATCCCGAGGCCGATACGTCTGCCGAGTTGCCCGTCCATGTCGAACTGCATACGCACAGCCATCTCAGTGCGATGGATTCTATTTTGTCGGTAGAAGCCCTAGTCGAAAGAGCGGCGAAATACGGTCAGAAAGCCGTGGGAATAACCGATCATGAGGTCATCCAAGCCTATCCCGAGTTCTACGAACGATGTCAGACGCATCAAATAAAACCAATTTACGGGATGGAAGGCAATGTTGTCGATATCACGCCGATCTTGATGAACCTCGAAAAACGGTATTCGGGGGCCGAAAAAGAGTTCCTGCAAGAGACATGGGAAACGCGGCCTTTCTGTGTGATCGATTTCGAAACGACTGGATTGAGCGCGTTGCGCGACGATATTATCGAAATCGGTGCTGTCAAGATTTTCAAAGGGAAGATCGTCGATACTTTCCAATCCTTTGTAAAACCCACCGTCCCGATCGGAGAAACGACAACGCGGCTGACTGGCATCACGGAAGAGACGGTTCGAGAGGCGCCGGCGCTCTCTCAAATACTGCCGACGCTCCGGGATTTTATTGGAGAAGAAGTGATCGTCGGCCATAATGTCAACTTCGATTATCAGTTCTACCAGCAAGCTCTGCTAAGAACAGGCGAACCGCTTATCCACAGCGTAACGCTGGATACACTGGCCTTGGCGCGTTCTTTGCTGAAGATGTCCTCTTACACATTGGATAAGGTCGTAAAAAAATTGGGATTAACGGAGGAAACCGGAGAAACTGTGTCTTTTCGCCACCACCGGGCGAGCGAAGACGCTCGGGTCACCGGTCTGGCGTTGATCGCGATGTTGGAGATGGCGAAAAAAGATAATCGGGTCACTTTCGGGGATATCCAGAACCTACAGGCGGAAATCGCGCTGAATCGCCTTCACGGAGACAGTTTTACCGCTTTTGTCCAGAATAAAGAAGGATTGAAAAACCTTTATCGTATCGTTTCTATGAGCCATCTGGAGTATCTAGGAAAAGTGCCGGTAATTCCGAGGAATCTGTTGTCCGAAAATCGGGACGGATTGTTTTTGGGAACCGGCAGCCCTGTCAGTGAACTGTCAAAGGCCTATCGAATGGGGAAAGACCATTCCGAGCTCATCGAAATTGCCGAATTTTATGATTTTATCGAAATCATGCCTTCAGACGCCTATACTGACATCGAAGAAGGGTTCGACGAGAAAACCTTGAGTTATCGAAATCATGCCTTCAGACGCCTACACTGACATCGAAGAAGGGTTCGACGAGAAAACCTTGAGGGAGATGTACGCGCGGTTTTATGAGCTGGGACACGAAATCGGATTGCCGGTTCTCTTTACCGGGAATGTCCACTATCTTGACCCGGTGGACCATAAAGCTTGGAGCGTGTTAAAAATAAGCGATATAGCTCTTCACCGACGGGGGCAGAAACTCTCCTCAACCCTCTTCGATGCCGTAAAGCTTCATTACCGAACAACGCAAGAACTCTTGCGTTGCGCGGAAGAGATTTTGGAAGATCCCGAGAAGGCGAAAGAAGTCGTGATCGACAACCCTTCCCGTTTTATCGATCGGATCGAATCGATCCAACCGATCACACGCACCCTCCATCCCCCGATCATCGAGGGAGCCGAGGAAGAAACCGAACAACGCAAGAACTCTTGCGTTGCGCGGAAGAGATTTTGGAAGATCCCGAGAAGGCGAAAGAAGTCGTGATCGACAACCCTTCCCGTTTTATCGATCGGATCGAATTGATCCAACCGATCACACGCACCCTCCATCCCCCGATCATCGAGGGAGCCGAGGAAGAAATAAAAACGTTAACGTTGGAGAATATGCGCGCGCTTTACGGGGACAATCCCCCTGCGGTGGTCTCAGAGCGGGTCAAACGGGAATTGGATGCGATCATAGGAAATGGATATGCCGTACTCTATCTTATCGCCCAGAAAATTGTCGCGCAATCACTCAAAGACGGTTATTTGGTAGGGTCAAGAGGTTCGGTCGGCTCCTCTTTGGTCGCCACGCTGCTGGAGATCACCGAAGTGAACCCGATGCCGCCCCATCTGGTTTGTTCTTCCTGTAAACATTGCCTTTTTTCCGAGGATCCGTCCATCACATCCGGATACGATCTGCCGGACGCTTTCTGCCCTAAATGCGGTAAAAAGAAAATGCGGTAAAAAGATGAAGAAATACGGTCAAACAATCCCCTTCGAAACCTTTATGGGATTCAAAGGCAATAAAGTCCCCGATATCGACTTGAATTTCTCGGGGGAGTATCAGGCGAAAGCTCACCGGTTTATCGAAGAGCTTTTCGGATCCGAACATGTCTTTCGAGCCGGCACGATCAGCACGGTCGCCGAGAAGACCGCTTTCGGTTATGTGCTAAGATATGAGGAAGCGACCGGTGAAGCGTTGTCAGAGATAGAAAAGGAGCGTCTCGCCAAGTCCATCGCCGGGGTCAAGAGAACCACGGGCCAACATCCCGGGGGGTTGATGATCGTGCCAAAGAACTACGAAGTCTACGATTTTACGCCGGTTCAACACCCCGCCAACGACCGGCATACCGAGATAAAAACCACCCACTTCGACTATAACTCCATTCACGAAGACCTCGTAAAAATCGACGCCCTCGGTCATGACGATCCGACCTTTATGCGGTTTCTACAGGACTGCACCAACGTTAATCCGATTTCGATTCCGATGGATGACCGGAAGGTGATCGAGCTTTTCTCCGGTCTCAGACCGCTCAAGATCCGGAAGGGTGAGATACCGGATGTGGAGACGGGCACTTTGGGCGTACCCGAGTTCGGTACCGCTTTCGTGCGGGGAATGCTGAAAGAAACGAAACCGAAATCTTTCGCCGACCTCGTCCGGATATCGGGTTTGTCTCACGGTACGGACGTCTGGCTGAACAACTCGCGCGATTTGATCGTGACGGGAAAGACACCCCTTTCTGAGGTCATCGCCTGTCGCGATGATATTATGATCGACTTAATCCAGAGAGGATTGGAGCCGATTCAGGCTTTTTCTATCATGGAACGCGTTCGGAAAGGAAAGGGCTTGAGCCGTGAAGAAGAAGCGCTAATGACGGAGAAGGGGGTTCCCGAATGGTTTATGGAATCTTGTCGCAAGATCAAATACCTCTTTCCAAAGGCGCATGCGGTCGCGTACGTATCGATGGGATTTCGAGTGGCTTTTTTCAAGCTTTACTTCCCGTTAGCCTTTTATTCGGCGTTTTTTACGATCAAAGGATGGGACTTTGACCTTCCAGCTATCTTGAAAGGTCCCAAAAAGGTTCGGGAGTGCCTCCTTAGCCCCAACGACGGAAAAAACGGAGAAACGAAGAGCCGGCAGAAAGCCGACGGAGAAAAGTTCGTAAACGAAGTCGCGCTGGAGATGCTATTGAGAGGATTCAGTTTCCTTCCCGTCGATATCATTCGCTCCCATCCCCATCGTTTCGAGATTGAAGGACAGTCTTTAAGGATCCCGCTGAACAAAGTTCCCGGCTTGGGAGAGAAGGTTGCTTTGTCCATTAAAAAAGCAAGAGAAGAGAAGTCTTTCTCTTCGATTGAAGACATAAAAAAACGTACCTCGATCTCCAACACCGTGATCGATCTCCTCAAACAGTATAACGCTTTCGGAGACCTTTCGGAATCGGCGCAGTATACGCTCTTTTAAACCACGAAAGGAGAAAGTCGCGTGAGAATTGTACCTTGCGGTCTCGACGGGTTACTGATCGAATTTCGTTCGAAAATCAGGTTGTCCGTCCATCGCCGGGTACTTCGATTGGCGGATGCGATCGATAATGCGGGCATTCGGGGGGTTCAAGAGGCGATTCCCTCTTACTGTTCTCTGCTCCTTAGATATGAGCCTCTCATGATCAGCTTCTCGGAGCTCAGCCGAGAGATACGCATCCTAAAGGGACGCATTTGTCCGGGGACGGTATCCGAAAAGAATCCGCTCTATATCCCGGTATTATACGGTGGTGCCGCCGGTCCCGACCTGATCGAAAGCGCAAAGGCTTGCCATCTCTCTCCCGAGCAACTGATAACTAAGCATCTTTCGACTGTATACCGTGTCTACGCAATCGGGTTTTTGCCGGGATTTCCGTACCTTGGCCTACTGCCGAAAAAGCTTTCCCTTCCACGGTTGGAGACACCGCGGAAGCGGGTGGCGAAAGGCTCGGTGGCGATCGCCAACCGGCAAACGGGCATCTATCCGCGCGAAAGCCCCGGAGGATGGCGCCTCATCGGGCGGACGCCTTTTGAGCTGTTTAACGGAAGCGAAGATCCGCCTACCCTATTTCAAACGGGGGACACCGTAAGATTTGTCGCGGTTGATGAAACAGAGTTTGAAAACATCCGAGCCAGAGTGGCGCGAGGAAACTGGATGCGTTACGAAAAGGATTGGGGGCAGATCACGGAATGAGGTTCCTGTCAAACGGCTTTTATCAGGCGGTTGTCGGTATCGTACAAACCCATTTCGAAAGGTTCGGGGTCGGGCCTTCCGGGCCGATGGATCTACGCGCCTACCGCCTTAACCATCTGATACTCGGTAACCGCGAAGGAGAAAAAGTGCTCGAAATGACGGGGCTCTTGCCTACAATCGGCTTTGAAGAAGCGGTTAGCTGCGCGGTAACCGGAAAACCGGTTAAGATCGTATGCGACGGACATTTGATTCCGATGTGCCGCTCTTTCGACGTTCTTCCCGGTTCCGTTTTATCCTTCGAAAGGCTCGAAAATGGGGGATGGACCTATTTTGGCGTCGGCGGAGGAATAGAAGAAATCTCGGGGCGGCAGGTACGATTGAAAGCCCCGACGCTTAATGGGTGGGTATCCTTCCTTCCGGATGATCTTTATCGTGAAGCACCAAAAGACGAACCCATTCGGGTCGTCGCCGGTCCCGAGTGGGACTGGTTCGATTCTCGAGCGCAGGAGGCGTTCTTAAACCAAAACTATCGTGTCGATTCCATCGATCGCATGGGGTACCGGCTGCAAGGAAAGCCGATTCTTTTGCGTAAACCACGCGAGTTGATCTCTTCGCCGGTCAGCACCGGAACCGTACAAGTTACCGGCAGCGGTCAGCCGGTCGTATTGATGGCGGGAAGGCAGACGATCGGGGGATATCCCCGAATTGCCTTCGTTTCTCCGACTGACCTGTCCCGCCTATCGCAAACGGGTGAAGGCGAGATAGTCCGTTTTCGAAAAACATCGATCGAAGAAGCGGAACAGGACTGGAAAGCGGAAAACGAGCAATTGTTACGACTGGCGCAGATTCTGAAAAATCAACGAACCTCCCTCCTCTTCTCCGCATCCGTCCAAGTCTCGGATCGTCGGTTCTACGTGCAAATGACACGATAGTCCTGATCCATCCAGTTTTTAGCCTTGCCGTGCGACGAGAAGGCCGACCAAAGGGTGGATTTCGACCAACAGGGTCCGATCGAAATACGAGCGAGCGGTTTCCCGCAACCAGAAGGCATTGGGCGGAAAATCCGTCTCTCCTTCATCGTAGAAGACCGCATCCCATGCCTCCGGAATCCTCTTGGGGTCGACGAACCACATCAGATCCGCGATCACAAGGGTGAAGGGGTGACGCCACCGGCGAACCAGCCGTTCGAAAAAGGCGGCTTTCATCGGATCGGTAAGGTGGTGAAAAGAGTAGACGCATAGGATCTTATCCGGCAGAATGTCCGATCCGTCTCCGCTTTCTACGAGATTTTCGAAGGATCCTCGGAAGAATCGGACATTCGTAACGTCCCATTTGGAAGCGGTTTCTCGAGCCTGACGAATCAACGGTTCGCTGATATCGATACCTACGACGTTTTCGCATAGAGGGGCGTAGAAAAAAGCCCAGCGTCCCAACCCGGTTCCGATGTCCAGCAACGTCTCCCCCTTCTGCAGATCCAACCAGGGGGCGGCTTTCCTTCCGACGATCGTAATGATCGAATCCTTTTCGGTATTTAGTTCGACAAGTGGAGAGTTTTGCCCCAGCTTTCCGAACTCTGCTTCCAAAGCCTCGCGATGATAAGTTTGTTTTGACATGGACCCTCCGGTAATATCTGATTTGTATGATAAACTATTATATCAGAGCGCTCTTGTTCAGACGACGTTGGAAAAGTTCCGTTGGTTCTCTTAATTCATGAGGCATTAACAAGAGTTTCGCGCTTCAATACCCGCATGTTTGTGGGTTCTCTTGATCTTTACGACAAAAAGTTTGTAGGGAGGATGATCGGTTAATGAGACGTTTTTTGTGGATGATCGCCGGACTCAGCGCTTTGTGCGGCTTGTTTGGTGGAGATTTCGATATCCAAGCCCATCGCGGCGGGAGAGGGTTCTTTCCGGAAAACACCATGGCGGCGTTCGTTTATACGATTGAAAATCAACTCGCCAATACGCTTGAACTGGATGTGGTTGTGACGAAAGACCATGTCCTCGTTGTGTC
>Ga0209200_1004959_pt1 | contig 10511 bp, 9 predicted proteins | sample AD_UKC033_MetaG_FD_184406 | JGI IMG/M metagenome (GOLD analysis project Ga0209200, IMG submission 184406) | Active sludge microbial communities of municipal wastewater-treating anaerobic digesters from USA - AD_UKC033_MetaG (SPAdes) (version 2) | ecosystem: Engineered > Bioreactor > Anaerobic >...
CGAAGTCCGGCCAGCTTCTTCTCCCACCCTTTCCGGAGGACCCACAGGTCGAAGAGCTGCTTCGAATAGCCGTAAAAATTGAGCGGCCTGAGACGGGGAGAGAGGGTGTCGTCGTCGGAAAACCCCAGGGAGCCGTCGCCGTAAGTGGCGGCACTGCTGGCGTAGATCATGGGAATCCCGTTCGCCACGGCCCACTCGGCCACCCGGCAGCTGTAATGGAAGTTGTTCTCCATGAGGTAGTCCCCGTCCCGTTCCGTGGTGGCGGAACAGGCCCCCATGTGAATCACCCCGTCCACGGCAAAGGGAACGCGGTCTTCCGCGACCTGGGCGAGGAACCGGTCCTTGCGCAGATAATCCCGGTACCGGAGCGGAACCAGGTTCCGCCACTTCTCCGTTTCGCCGAGCCGGTCCACCACCAGGATGTCGTCGATCCCCTGGCGGTTGAGCTGCCAGACGACGGCGCTTCCGATGAATCCCGCCCCTCCGGTGACAATGAACATGACCGGACTCCTATCCTTTCTTTCCCGCCTTATCGATTCCCCGGGCCAGGGCGTCCTTCCGCTCGTTTGTCAGGATCACGGGAACGGCCATGAACAGGGTGCGCGCCAGGAGCGCCTCGGCGTGGGGAATGGCCTCCCGATCATAGGTCGCCTTCCTCGGGTTCAGGGTGTTGATAAAGGGGAACTTCTTCGAGTTCGCCGTTGACCAGGCGATGAGGTGCTCCCAGTTCGGGGCGTAATGCCACAAATTTTCCTTGTAATAAATCGAGTCGATCCCTTCCTCCTTCAGGGCGCCCTGGAAGGCTTTCGCCGACGGGCCGTCGGGAAGATGGAAGCCCAGGAAGGTGGCCGTGTCCCCTTCGGGATCGGGAAGGTGCCGGAAGGTGACGCCGGAAACCCCGCCCAGCCGCTCCTTGAGAAACGCCTTGTTCTCCCGCTGACGGGCGACAATGGTGTCGAGTTTCCGGAACTGGGCGAGACCCACGGCCCCCTGGAACTCGTTCATCCGGTAGTTGAACCCCAGAATGGACCGTCCTTCCAGGGCACGGCTCACCGCCGGGTTGTGGTCGTGGCCGTGGTCGTGATACCCGTCCGCCCGGTCATAGAGGTCCTTCCGGTTCGTGAGAACCATGCCCCCCTCCCCGGTGGTGATGGTCTTGTAGAAATCGAAGCTGAAGGTGGCCATGTCCCCGAAGGTCCCGAGCTTCCGGCCCCGGAAGGCCCCGCCGAGACTCTGGGCGTTGTCTTCAAGAACGAGAAGACCGTGCTTTCGGGCTGCTTCCAGGATGCCGTCGATCCGGGCGCCGGCGCCGCACATGTGAACAGGGATGACCGCCTTCGTCCGGTCCGTTATTTTCGCCGGGATGTCGTCGGGACTCAGGTTGAGCGAGTCGTCGATATCGGCCATGACGGGGATGGCCCCGACTTCGAGAACGGCCTCGTAGGTGGCCACGAACGTGAAGGCCGGCACGATGACCTCGTCTCCCGGGCCCACATCGAGGGCCTCGAGAGCCACCTTGAGGGCCGCCGAGCCCGAGGTGACGCCCAGGGCGTGAGCGGCGCCGTGGTATCGGCAAAAAGCCTCCTCGAGTTCCCGGACCTTGAAAACCCCTTTCCTTTCCTGGTCGAACCCGTAGCGCATCCAGATGCCTGTTTCGAGAATGTCGAGAACTTCCTTCTTCTCTTCCTGACCGATCAGTTCAAAACCCGGCATGGTCTTTCCTTCCCTTTCCCATTTCTTTCTTTTCAGGCCTTCGTCATCATCCTCTCAAAAGGCCTGGCGGTAAATGTTGACGGCATCCCCGGCTGTCACTTTACAAGGATTGTTCGCCAGGGGTCGCGCCACCGTCATGGCGACTTCCGCCAGCGAGGGGAAGTCTTCTTCCTTGACCCCCAACCCTTCCAGCCCCATGGGAACGGCACAGTCGCGGATGAGCCCCGAGACGGCCTCCACGGCGAGCCAGGCGGCCTCCCGCAGGGGCAGACCGCTTGTCTCTTCACCAAGGGCTTCGGCAACCCGGGTGAACTTTTCCAGGGCCCCGGGGATGTTGTATTCCATGACCGCGGGCAGGAGCACCGTGTTGGCCAGGCCGTGCGGGACGCCGAAGCGGCCACCCAGGGGATAGGAGAGGGAGTGGACGGCGGTCACGCCGGCGTTGGCCAGCCCGAGGCCGGCGTACAGGCTTCCCAGGAGCATGGCCTCCCGGGCAGCCAGGTTGCCACCGTCGTGAACGGCCGTCCGAAGGTTCGCGCCGATGAGCCGGATGGCTTCCAGGGACACGAGGGCACTCATGGGACTGGCGTTCACCGACGTGTAGGACTCGATGGCATGACACAGGGCGTCCATGCCTGTCGTCGCCGTGGGCATGGACGGAAGGCCCAGCGTGAGCAGGGGATCGAGAAGGGCGACCTGGGGATAGAGATAGGGGCTGTTCATGCCTTCCTTTTTCTTCAGGTCTTTCCGGATGAAGACGGCGGTGAAGGTCACCTCGCTGCCCGTTCCCGCTGTCGTGGGAATCATGACCGTCGGAAGACCGGGCCCCGGGATACGGTTCAACCCGAGAAAATCCACCGCCCGGGCACCATTTCCCGCCACCGCCGCCATGGCCTTCGCCGCGTCCATGGCGCTGCCGCCGCCGATGCCCACGACGACATCGCACCGGTTCTCCAAGGCGATCCGGGCCCCTTCATCGGCCTTTTCCAGTTCCGGCTCTCCCTCGATGGCATCATAAAGAACCGGCGCGGCGCCCGCCCCCTCCAGAAGAAGGGACACCCGCCGCGACAATCCCGACCGGGCCAGGGAACCGTCCATGACGACAAGCGGTTTTTTTCCGTTCAGTTCGGCCGTGAATTCGGGGAGGCGGTCCAATGCCCCCCTCCCGAAAACAATCTTTTTCGCGCCTGTATAGGTAAACAGGGTTTCCATATGGGTTCCTTTCCCGCCTGAGCCGGCCATGTCACAGGATCGGAAGGTATTTGTCGATTTCAAACCGGGAGACGTGCATCCGGTAAAGATCCCATTCCACCCGCTTGTTCTCGATGAATTTCTTGAATATATGCTCTCCCAGGGCGTCCCGGACAACCCGGCTTTTTTCCACTTCCTGGACGGCCTCCACGAGGCTACCCGGCAGGTCGTAAATCTTTTTCTTTTTCCGCTTTTCCGGCGGCATGGTGTAAATGTCCTCTTCCACCGGCGCCGGCAGGGGATATTTTTTCTCGATCCCCTCCAGGCCGGCGGCAAGCATGACCGCGAAGGTCAGGTAGGGATTGCACGACGGGTCGGGGCTCCGGTACTCAATTCTCGTGGCCTTTTCCTTACCCGGCTTGTACATGGGTACCCGGACCAGGGTGGACCGGTTCCGCCGGGCCCAAGAAATGTAGACCGGCGCCTCGTAACCCGGGACGAGCCTCTTGTAAGAATTGACCCACTGGCTCGTCACGGCGGTGATTTCCCGGGCGTGCTTGAGGAGGCCGGCGATGTAGTGCTTCGCCATGTCGGAAAGATGAAAGGCATCGGAGGGATCGTACATGGCGTTGTTTTCCCCCCGGAAAAGGGACTGGTGGACGTGCATGCCGCTCCCGTTCTGTCCCAGAATGGGTTTCGGCATGAAGGTGGCGTACATGCCAAATTTACCGGCTATTTCCTTGACGGTGATGCGGGAGGTCATGACCGTGTCGGCCATCTTGAGGGCGTCACCGTACCGGAGGTCGATTTCATGCTGGCTCTGGGCTACCTCGTGGTGGCTGTATTCCACGGTGATTCCCATCTGCTGCAGCGTTTTCACCGTGGCCCGGCGGATGTCCCCGCCCAGGTCGGAAGGAGACATGTCGAAGTAGCCGCCCCGGTCCAGGATCTCCGGAGACTGGTTGCCCGTGAAATAAAAATACTCCAGCTCGGGACCGACGAAAAATGTGTATCCCTTGTCCGCGGCCCGCTTGATCATTTTCTTGAGGGCGTACCGGGGGTCCCCGTCATAGGGGGTCAGGTCGGGATTGACGATGTCGCAGAAGACCCGGGCGACCGACCCGTTCTGATCCAGCCAGGGAATGACGGTGAAAGTGGCGGGGTCGGGCATGGCGATCATGTCGCTTTCCTCGATCCTGGCAAACCCCTCGATGGAGGATCCGTCGAACCCCATGCCTTCCTGGAGGGCCGTTTCCAGTTCCGACGGCGACACGGAAAAGCTCTTCAGCATGCCCAGGACATCGGTAAACCAGAACTGGATGAAATGGATATTTTTTTCCTTGACTGTCCGCAATACCTGCTCTGCGGTGACTTTGTCCATGAAACCTCCTGAACGGTCATCAGGGAAAAACCCTGTTATTTAAACTGTCTTTATTATGGCCGCACCGGGGGAATGTCAAGACTTTTGTTTCCCGGCGAACCACCCGAGCTGCCGGCAGATGCCCCGGATGATCTTGACATCCTTGGAATAAAGACGGACCCGGGAGAGAAACCGGCGGAGGGCGATCATCCCGTATTCCGGGTTGTCTTCCCGGATGAAATCGATCGCCAGGAGGGTGTCTTTCAGGTGGGCGTACATGTCTTCCAGTTCGCCCGACGTGGCGAGCCGGGGGGTGAAGGACGCCAATCGGGGCAATGAGGCGCTGAAGATCTCGTAGCAGAGGATCATGACGGCATGGGAGAGGTTGAGGGAGCGAAAACGATCGGAGGCGGGAATGGAAACCAGGAGATGGCAGTGCCGAAGCTCTTCGTTCGTCAGGCCCCGGTCCTCGGGACCGAAGAGAAGGGCGATTTCGTTGTTCATGGAGAGTTCCGCCACCGTCCGCCCCATCTCCCGGGGCTCCACCATGATGCTCCGGAGGTTCGAGTGTCCCCTCCGGGCCGTCGTTCCCACAACATAGCGAAACGCCCCGAGGGCTTCCGAAAGGGTGTCGAAATAGCGGATTCCGTCCACCACGGGAGCCGCCACATGGGTGGCCATCTGTTTCATGGCTTCGCTGTCGGGCTCCGGATGGCCCACCACGATGAGTTTTTCGATGCCCATGTTCATGGCGCACCGGGCGGCGGAACCGATATTCCCACCGTACTTCGGCCTGTTCAGAACGATGCTGATGTTTTCGAGCCTTGCCCTTGAATTCTTCACCATGGTAATAAACCCGCTGGGGGTCTGTAAAAAACGTTATTCCGATAATGAACGAAAACGCTCACGACAGCGTAAAAAAAGTGCATAATGGGATCATGCCGGAAAGTCAAGATTTGAAACGTTCCTTCGAGGCGCTCCTCATGGAGGGAGCCTCATCGCTCGGTCTGACCATGGGAAAAAAGACCGTGGAGATGCTCCGGGGCTACGGGCAGGAAATACTCTTCTGGAACCGATCGGTCAATCTTGTCTCGGCGGACACGATAGGGGATCTCGCCGTCCGCCATTTTCTCGATTCCCTGACCGTCCTCCCCCTTCTGCCCCGGAAGCCGTTTGCCCTGCTCGACATGGGGACCGGGGCGGGTCTCCCGGGAATTCCCCTGAAAATGGTCAGACCTGACGCTTACGTCGTTCTCGTCGACTCCTCCCGAAAAAAACAGTCCTTTCTCAAGGAAATGATCCGTCATTTCAGCCTTGACGGAATCGTGGCGGAGCAGGCCCGGATCGAAGACTGGATTTCCCGGGGCATCCACAGGAACGCCTTTGACGTCGTTGTTTCCAGGGCGGTCTTTCCCCTGGCCCGCTTCCTCGAGCGTTCCAGTTCCTTTGTCAAGGAGACGGGCGCCATTATCGCCATGAAGGGCCGATCGGTCCGGGAAGAAATCGAAAACGCCGAAAAAACCGTTTTCGAAAAAAACCTTGCCCTGGTGAGACAGGTCACCCTTTCTCTTCCCTTTTCCCAGGAAGAACGGCATCTTCTCGTTTTCCGGGGGGCTGGAGGAGAGAAGCCGGACCTTGAACTTTGATCTTCTAAAAAAAGATATTTTATGCTAATCTTCGCTTACCTTTCGTGATCCCGGCTGTCACGATCAACATCCTGAAAAATATGAGAAAAAAAATATTTGCGATTGCCAACCAGAAGGGCGGTGTGGGTAAAACCACCACGGCGATCAATCTTGCCGCGTCTCTGGCCGCCGCGGAAAAAAAGACGCTCCTTATCGACAGCGATCCGCAAGGCAACACGTCCAGCGGCGTGGGCATCGACCGCTCCCAGGTACAGAAAAAGAACCTTTACCAGGCCCTGATCGGTAAAATTCCACTCTCGGATACCCTTCATCCCTCCCCCCTGCCGGCCCTTTCCGTGGTTCCCGCGAACCAGGACCTTATCGGCGTGGAGGTAGAATTCGTCCGCCTTCCCGATCGGGAACGCAGGATGAAGGGCCTCCTGTCCCAGCTTTCGGAGGAATATGATTTCATTATCATCGACTGCCCGCCGTCCCTCGGCTTTCTCACGATCAACGCACTCGTGGCCTCCGATTTCCTCATCATCCCGCTCCAGTGCGAGTACTTCGCCATGGAGGGGCTGAGCCAGCTGATGAACACCGTTCGACTGGTCCAGGGCCGCCTGAATCCGGAGCTGGCCATCGGCGGGATCCTTCTGACCATGTTCGATACGAGAAACCGCCTTTCCCATCGGGTGGAAGAGGAAGTTCGAAAATATTTCGGGAAACAGGTTTTTCAGACGGTAATCCCTCGTAATGTCCGTCTTTCCGAAAGCCCGAGCCATGGGTTGCCTGTTTTGCTTTACGATCTCACGTCCCGCGGCGCCGTGGCATATTTCGAACTGGCCAGGGAAATCTTGAACAACGGGAGGGCTTAGATGGCGAAGAAGGAATCCCTTGGACGCGGTCTGGGGGCGATTTTTTCCGACCTTCTGGATCACACGGAAAAGGGCGGCCAGTTTCACTTGTGTGCCATTGAGGACCTGAAGCCCAACCGCTTTCAGCCCAGGAGGCACTACGACGCGGAGGAGCAGGCCCGCCTGGCTTCGTCGATTCGGGATTCCGGTGTTCTCCAGCCCATTCTGGTGAGACGGCAGAATCGGGGCTACGAAATCATCGCCGGTGAGCGTCGGTGGCGGGCCGCCCAGGCGGCGGGACTGAAAACGGTCCCCGTGGTAATCCGGGACGTGGATGACCGACAGACGGCGGAGATCACCCTGATAGAAAATCTTCAGAGAGAAGATCTGAACCCGGTAGAAGAAGCGCAGGGGTATCGGACCCTTCACGACACGTTCCACCTTTCCCATGAAGAAATCGCCGCCCGGGTCGGCAAAGATCGGTCCACCGTCTCCAATTTCCTGAGGCTTCTCAAGCTCCCCGCCCCAATTCGGGACGGCCTCGTCAAAAAAGAGATCTCCGCCGGCCACGGGCGGGCCCTTCTCGTGCTTCCCTCGGAAAAGGAGCAGACACGGGCTTTTCGTGAAATTCTCTCCAAAAACCTGAACGTACGCCAGACGGAAGCCCTGGTCCGCAAATTTGAGAAAGAGAAAAAATCACCCGAAAAAAAGAACGTGGTTCACCCCTACATCAGCGATATGGAAACGACGCTCTCCAGAAAGCTCATGACCCGCGTCCGCATAAAGCCGGGAAAACGCAAAGGGGGACGGATCGAGATACGCTTTCACAATGATGACGACCTCCGGCGTCTTCTTGATGAAATGCTGGAAGGAAAATAAAACAATGCCATTTGATCCACAGTTGTGGATAAAACTGTGAATAAAACATGGAATCGGCCTGGAAAAAAGCACTGGAATCCCTGCGGGGCAAAATAAATATCCAGCTTTTTGAAACCTGGATCCAGCCCATCCGGATTCTCGGAATGAGTGGAAAGGCGATTGAACTGTCCGTTCCAAATCGTTTTTTCAGGGATTGGATCGAGGAAAACTACCTGCAGAGTATCCGGGAAGCCCTGTCGACGGCCCTGGGGACGGAGGTGGAAATCCGCCTTGTCGTTGGGGCCTCCCAAGAGTCCCAGGGAGAAATTAAACGAACCCGAAAAACGGAAAAAGACGACAAGATACCGTCGTTCGCCTCCGGTCAAAAACTGTCTCCCCGTCTCAACATCAATTACAGTTTCGACCGGTTCGTTGTCGGTTCCTGCAACCAGTTCGCCCATGCGGCGTCGGTCGCCGTAGCCAAGCAGCCGGCCAGGATATACAACCCCCTTTTCATTTACGGCGGCGTAGGGCTTGGAAAGACACACCTTCTCAATGCCGTTGGTCTTCAGACACTGAACCTCTACCCCGAAAAAACCGTTCTGTACCTGTCGGCGGAAGAATTCATGAACGAGCTGATTTACTCAATCCGCTACGACCGCATGACGAAATTTCGAGATAAGTACAGGAAAATAGACTCCCTCCTCATAGACGACATCCAGTTCATTGCCGGCAAGGAAAGAACCCAGGAGGAATTTTTCCACACCTTCAACTCCCTCCATGACTCGGGAAAGCAGATTGTCGTAACCAGCGACCGCTTTCCCAAGGACATTCAGAACCTCGAGGAAAGACTGCGGTCCCGCTTTGAATGGGGCCTCATTGCGGATATACAGCCTCCCGAAATCGAAACCCGGATCGCCATCATCGAAAAAAAGGCACAGGAAAACAATCTCCACCTTCCGGAGAATGTCTCCCGATACATCGCGACCCATGCTCCGGACTCCAATATACGGGAACTAGAGGGTTTTCTCACGGGACTCATGGCTTACTCATCCCTGACAGGCAAAGAAATCGACATGGAACTTGCCCACTCCGTCCTCAGAAAACTGATCAAGCAGGAAGAAAGGCGGCCATACGACATCGAGGAGATCGTCAAGGCCACCGCCGACTATTTCGGCCTTAAGATTCCCGATATCAAGTCCCGAAAGAAAAGCAAGAACCTGGCCGTCCCGAGACAGATCGCCATGTACCTGTCCAGAACCCTGACCGATGCTTCCTTTCCGGACATCGGGAACCGTATCGGGGGTAAGGATCACTCCACGGTCATCTACGCTTTTCGCAAAATTCAGAAGCTGTCACAAAACGACCCGAAAACGGAAAAAATTATCGCTGACATCCAGGAAATCCTCAAGGGGCGCCCCTGATTTCATCCACAGACGCCAAAGAGAACAAGAAACCGTTATTAAAAGAAAAAAACAGGCTATCCACAGATTACCAAGCCCTATAAATACTACTTAAAGAATATAAAATATAAGGGAAGGAATAAAGATGGAACTGACTGTGGAAAGAAATGTTTTTCTTGAAGGGATTCAACGGACGCTCTCTATTGTGGGAAAAGCCGGACTGGACATTTTGAACAATCTTTTGCTGGAATCCGGGGATGATGAGATCCGGATCACAGCGACGGACAGGGAAATCGGGCTGGTTGCCAGCTATCCCGCTAAGGTCGAAACGGCGGGAACTGTTCTTGTAAATGCTCGTAAAATATACGAAATGGTTCGAGAGGGGGAAGGTCGGGAAGTCGTGATTCGTAGACCGGAGAACAACCGGGTAGACGTGATCTGTGGAAAGGTCATGTATCGCCTGCCGGGACTCGATGCGGACCAGTTCCCCACCGTGCTGGTCGAGGAAGAACCAGACTTTGCGCTGGAATCGTCGATGCTCTCGGGAATGATTCGAAAGACCTTTGCCACCATCGGAACAGACGAATTGAGGCCTTATCTCTGCGGCGCCTTTCTTCACACGCGGGATGGTCGGATACGCATGGTGTCCACCGATGGGAATAGGCTGTCCATGGTCGAAAAGGAAGCGCCGGAAGGGGTCGCCATAGATGGGGTTATCATGCCCCGCAGGGCCGTGGCGGAAGTCCGTCGTTTCGTGGAAGGTCGCGAGGGGGTCCTGGAAATGGGAATTCGCGAAAGGGCCTGTTTTTTCCGCCATGAAAAAAGTTACCTCAGGATTCATCTGATCAATGCCGAATATCCGGATTACGAGAGGGTTTTTCCCGTTGACGAGGGGATGAAAATTATCCTGAAAAGAGATATAATAATTGCTTCGCTCAAGCGGATGAACGTCGTTTCCAACGAGGATTTCACGGGGGTCATACTGAAAGTGAGCCCTGGAAAGCTCGAACTTCACTCGACGAATCCCGATGTGGGGGAGGCGAACGAGGAGATAGACATCGATTATGACGGCGGGGAATTTTCGGTCACTTACAATGTCCGTTACCTCATCGACGCCGTCGAAGGGGTGGACGAAGAGAATGTCGTGGGGGACATACGAGAGGGAGACCGGCCGGGCGTTATTTCCGGGAAAGAAGACAAGAGTTACAAGTCCCTGGTCATGCCGTTGAGGGAATAAGGAAAGGAGTTAACTGGTTTCGTGACAGACGATTACAGTGCCGACAGCATAAAGGTTCTCGGTGGACTGGAGGCGGTCCGCAAGAGACCTGCCATGTACATCGGGAGCACGGGTAAGGAAGGTCTTCACCATCTTGTGTACGAGGTGGTGGACAACAGCATCGATGAAGCATCCGCGGGAGTTTGTGACACTATTGACATCAAGGTCCGTGTGGACAACAGCGTGACCGTGGAGGATAACGGCCGGGGAATTCCGGTGGAAATCCACAAG